>Ga0082335_1003619_pt1 | contig 25037 bp, 23 predicted proteins | sample Subgrocontami58m_FD_72375 | JGI IMG/M metagenome (GOLD analysis project Ga0082335, IMG submission 72375) | Subsurface groundwater microbial communities from S. Glens Falls, New York, USA - GMW37 contaminated, 5.8 m (SPADES assembly) (version 2) ...
ACCAATGTCCAAACGCCGATTGCTAGTCCCATTCCAACTAATTTTCCCGAACAACGTGAAGGTAAAATTATTGTTGGAATGAGCACCCCGCCACTTCTTTTGTGGCGGGATTAGCAAATGATAGTTGGAATAGCACTAGTTCAATAACATTGATATCCTTCCTGCCCGCCCTGTTGTGCTATGAGGGCAGGCGGGCGCTCCGCTCAGGATGTAAGAAAATTATGAGAATAGCCACAATCGACATAGGCACCAACACCGTCCTCCTCCTCGTCGCAAAAATCGATGAGCGAGGGACAATCACTCCCCTTGCATACGAGCAACGCATCCCCCGTCCCGGCAAAGGAGTCGATGTTGCAAAGAATCTTCAGCCCGAATCAATGCAGCGAGTGATTGCTGTGCTGCAAGAATACAAGTCAATCATCTCGACGTTCAATGTCGAGAAGACTGTCGTCTCCGGAACAAGCGCCGTGCGCGATGCAAGCAACAAACAGGAATTCGCCTGTCTCATACGATCTGAAGTCGGCTTTGAGCTTGAGGTCCTGACCGGCGATGACGAAGCGTACTGGTCTTACCGCGGCGCAATCAGCGGCATTTCTCGAATCAAAAAAGCCACCGTAGTTGACATTGGCGGCGGCAGCACCGAAATTACAGTTGGTGACGACAAAGAAATATTTGATTCTATCAGCCTTGATGTCGGCTCTGTGCGATTGACGGAACGCTTCTTCAAAAACGATCCGCCGACGCACCCTGAGCTTGAAGCAGCAATGACGCTCGTTGAAGATGAGCTTACAAAAGCCGGTGGATTCGATTTCAGAGGCTCAACACTTATCGGCGTTGCGGGAACTGCTACATCGCTCGCAATTCTCGCTCAAGGCTTGAAAGATTTTTCAATTGAATCTGTCACCAACTACAAACTCGATCTCGATTCGGTCTATCTTTTGCTCAGAACGTTGCGGGCAATGCCATCATGCGAAATCCGCCGTCTCTCTTCAATGATGGAAGGTCGCAATGACGTCATCACAGCAGGAGCTTTAATTCTCCACGAGGTTATGGCGCACTTCAAGTTCAAAGAGATGATGGTGAGTGAGCGGGGGGTGAGATATGGGCTGGTGTTGAGAGAATGGGAAAAAGCCGTGTCTAAACCCTGAGCGAAGCGAAGGGTCTGAATTACCCGAGCTAAAAGAGCTCATGAGGATTACAGATTTGGGATTACGGTCAAGGCATGGGGAACCACATCCGTAATCCCCAATCCGTAATCACTTCTTGTTGTAACGATATTATTCACTCACGTTACGCAGTTAAAGATTGTATGCTCTCATGCGACCTAATAGACACAAAGGCACTAAGACACGAAGGTTCACAAAGAAAGCTTTTCTTAGTGTTTCTTTGAGTCTTAGTGACTTTGTGTCCGCTTTGGGTTTTCAAATTCGCATCAAAGGTTTCAGTTTTTGGTTCTTGCGTAACATCAGTTATTCAGAGGAGATAAGATGAAATCATTCAGAGAACGAGTTGGCAAAGAAGTTATCGTCTTCGACGGCGGGGTCGGCACGTATTTGTACGAAAAGGGAATCTTCATCAACACCTGCTTTGATGAGCTTAATCTCGTCAACCCGGACATTGTCAGCGAGGTTCATCGTGATTATGTGAACGCAGGGGCTGACGTCATCGAGACGAATACGTTTGGTGCAAACCGCTTCAAGCTCGCGCCGCACGGACTCGAGACGAAAGTCCACGAAGTGAATTTCAAAGGTGCTCAGATAGCTAAGAAAGTTGCCGGGGATTCAACGCTCGTGGCTGGCTCCGTGGGTCCGCTTGGCGTTCAGATCGAGCCCCTCGGCAAACTTTCGTACGACGAAGCGAAGGACGCATTCAAGGAACAAATCAAAGGCTTGCTCGATGGTGCCGTTGACTTCATCATCTTTGAGACATTTGGGCTCGTCGCTGAATTGAAACAAGCGATTCGAGCACTCAAAGAACTCGACCCGGACTTCCCCTTTATTTCTCAAGTAACTATCAATGACGATGGACATTTACTTAGCGGGGCATCGCTTGAGAGTTTCGTTTCCGAAATGGGCGAGTTCAAGCCCGATGCAATTGGCATGAACTGTTCTGTCGGTCCGAAATCCATGCTTGACGCGCTTGAACAATTGAAGTCCTTGACAACACTGCCGATTTCCGTTCAGCCGAACGCCGGACTGCCGATGAACGTCGGTGGACGCAACATCTACATGACATCGCCTGAATACATCGCCGAGTATTCAAAGCGATTTATTCAAACCGGTGCTTCCATTGTCGGTGGCTGCTGCGGAACAAACCCTGAGCACATCCGTGCGATCCGCAGAGCAGTGAAAGCTCTCCAGCCTGCAAAGCGCATTGATGTAACTGTCGCTGATTTGAGAGTCACTGCACCGGAAGCAGTGAACGTGTTTGACATGAGCGAGAAGTCTCGCATGTCAAACAAACTGATACGAAAAGAATTTGTCACACTCGTCGAGCTTGTTTCGCCGAAAGGCGTTTCGCCGGTAAAGGAAGTTGCCAAAGCCCGCAAGCTGTTTCATTTCGGCATCGATGCAATCAACATTCCCGACGGTCCGAGAGCTTCAGCACGAATGTCGGCATTGGCGCTTGCAGTTACGATTCAACGCGAAGTTGGAATTGAGCCTGTGCTGCACTTCGCTTGCCGCGACCGCAATGTTATTGGTATGCAATCAGATTTGCTCGGAGCGTGGGCGCTTGGCATTCGCAATCTCATCGCCATCACCGGTGACCCGCCGAAGTTAGGCAACTACCCTGATGCGACTGCGGTGTTCGACGTTGATGCAATCGGTCTAACGAATCTCATCAAACGGTTAAATCACGGACTCGACCTTGCGGGAAATCCAATCGGCGACCCGACAGGTTTCTGTATCGGCGTTGCATTAAATCCCGGCGCAATCAATCTTGATGAAGAACTACGGCGACTTGACTGGAAAATTGAAGCGGGCGCAGAGTACATCGTCACGCAGCCTGTGTTCGATGTTCGCATTCTGGAAAAATGTTTGAGAAGAATTAAGCATGTGAAGCTGCCCATCCTCTGCGGCATTTGGCCTCTCGTCTCGTATCGCAACGCTGAGTTCATGAACAACGAAGTGCCGGGTGCAAGCGTGCCTCCAGAAATCATGGAGCGGATGAGAAAGACGACAACGAAGGAAGAAGGCTTTGCCGAAGGTGTGAAGATTGCGCGTGAGACGTATGACTTTGTGAAGAAAGAAGTCGCAGGCGTTCAGATTTCTGCGCCGATGGGGAGGATCGAGGGGATATTTCAGATTCTTGACAAATAAGCTACTTGTGGATTCGATAGCGATCCACCATGCGATGCGTGCCAACAGCGTGGAGGATGAACTTGTTTGACTCTCGCTCAAAGAAGCATCGGTAGTGAATGTCCACGTAGAATTCCCAATCGCCATTAAGCTTGTGAATCTTAAGGGATGGATGCTTGGGGTTGGCGACAAGAAACTTAAGTTGCTTGTCGACTTTCTTCCGAATTCCTTCCGGTAGTTTTTGGTACGATTCCTTGAATTCCGGTGTGAGAACGAGTTCTACTGCCGCAGCCATTGAATTGCCGTGTATGCACTCGTGAACGACTTCCCTTTTCCTTCGCGTACTTGCCGCTTCGATTTCTTAAGACTTTTCTGAACATCTTCCTGTTTGTAAATCTCCATCGTCACCTTTAGTTCCATCAACTCCCGGAAGAGTTTATAGGGAAGAATCACTTCGCGATTCCGACCATGTTTGTCGCTTACGTACTTGACTTTTTCCTGAATCTCTGTCGTGCTCATAAACAACTCCTTTGGTTTGTACTCATACGTATGTACAGAGTAATTGACTAACTATCAAGAGCAAAGACAACGAGATGAGTAACCCTTAACCGGATTTCGGCACAGAACAATGCTCCACCAAATACACAATCGATTTGTAATTAATCCCGCTCTGCAGCGAAAGCCCAATCTCACACGTACGGCTTGTTGAGTAGCCGTGCGTGCAGCCGTCTGGAATGCCACTTTTCAAATTACTAAGCGCTGCTTCGTTCAGTTCCGGATGCGAGAAGCCTCTATCGCCTGCCCATCCGCAACAGCCAACTCCGAACGGCACAACAACCTCTTCTGCACACATCTCCGCGAGACGTTTGAAACTGTCGCTCAATCCCATCTTTGTCGAGCTACATGTATTATGGATGACGATTGTTTCGTTGAGCTTCGTTAACTCAAGCTTATCCACTACATACTTTAGGATGAACTCGACCGGTTCGTACAGGTTCAGTCGCTGGTCGAGCGTTTCCTTTATGTGCTGCAAACACGGACTCGTATCGGACAGAATTGGAATAGCTCCGTTGTTGGAAGCGTTCAGCAACGCTGTTTCCAGCTCCTTTGCTTTCTCGTCTCCCTGTTGTTTGAATCCCTTGCTTGAAAACGCGAGACCGCAACACAAGCTCGAAATGTTTTCAGGATAGATAATTTCACAGGCGGCTTTCGTGAGAAGCTTGTGCGTTGTTGTCGTGAGTGATTCGATCTCGTCATAATCTTTTGCGGTTCCCATCGTGCGGTTTATGCATGATGGAAAGTAAACAACTTGTTGAGCGGCTGAAGTCAAAATCTTTCGCTGAACCGGAAGCGGGTCTGCACCCTTCGGCATCGCCGGATTCCACAGTGGAATTCGATTACCGGAGAGTTTTCGAACTACAGATGTCAGCTTCGTCATCACTTCTGTTCCTACAATAGAATGTATGGTATTCACAGCATCGAGCGCGAAGCGAGCTCCGGCTGTCGTAAACGACATATTCCGGGCAAGAAAACTAGCGACACCGTTTGCAACCGGACTTTGGCTTACGAAACGAAGCTGCTTGATCAACTTTCCCGTATCAATACTCACCGGACACGTAGTAGCACACAGCCCGTCCGCTGCGCATGTTTGTTCGCCGAGATATTCGAACGACTCTTGAAAGGTTTTCAGTCGTTGATGATTTTCGCCTGTTGCATTCAAGCGAGACATCTCTCGATATGCAACAATGCGTTGACGCGGCGTGAGCGTCAGTGTGCGGGATGGGCACTGCACTTCGCAGAAGCCACATTCAATGCACTTATCGATAATCGTATCCGCAGCAGGGAGCGGCTTCAGATTTTTGACGTGTGCAAGCGGATCGTTGTTGATGATGACGTCCGGATTCAGCAAATTGTCCGGGTCGAAGATGTTCTTGATTTCTTTCATCAACGCGTACGCTTCACTTCCCCACTCCAGCTCAACGAATGGCGCCATGTTCCGTCCCGTACCGTGTTCAGCTTTCAGCGCGCCGTCATACTTCTTCACCACCATGTTCGCGACCTCGTCCATAAACTCGGCATACCGCTGGACTTCGGCGGCGGAGTTGAAATCCTGGCTGAACACAAAATGAAGATTCCCTTCCAGCGCATGACCGAAAATGATTGCGTCGTTGTAGCCGTGCTTGACGAAGAGCGATTGTAGTTCAAGCGCTGCTTCTGCCAAACGCGGAACCGGAAATGCAACATCCTCTATGATGACAGTCGTCCCCGTCTTGCGCATCGCGCCGACGGATGGGAACAATCCCTTTCTGATGTTCCACAGCTTTGCGAACTCGGCGGGAACGCTTGTGAACTCGAAGGGTTTTACTTTCGGCACATGCGCAATCGCTTTCGTAATCGCATCAATGTTCGCTGCAAGTTGTTGAGCGTTTGCTGCACGAGTCTCGACAAGAAGCGATGCTGCACCAGCGCCGAGCGTCTTGAAATAGTCCGGCATCCCTTCCTTTTCTTCCACCGAGCGGAGCGATGCCCGATCCATCAATTCCACCGCTTCAACATTGCACGCCTGCGTGCCGAAACGCACTTCGGCGTGCAGGCACGATTTCAGAATCGTTACAGCAATACACGCCATCTCAATATCAGGAAACACCATAAGCGAGCTTGCTTTGTGCTGATATTCAGGTACGGTGTTGTATGTAACCCCGGCGATAAAGCCGAGTGTTCCTTCTGAGCCGATCATCAGGTGTTGGATGATGTCGATTGGGTCATCGAAGTCCACAAGCGCATTCAAGCTGTAGCCTGTTGTGTTCTTCATTTTGAATTTGTTGCGGATGCGGTCCGCAAGAAGTGCGTTCTGCTTTGTGCGGCGGGAAATATCTGCAATGCGATTCAGTAAATCTTTGTGAGATTGTAAGAATGCTGTTCGGCTTTGCTCATCTCCCGTATCGAGCGTTGTTCCGTCGGCAAAGATGATTTTCATTGCAGCGAGTGTACGATAACTATTCTGCGCCGTGCCGCAACACATGCCGCTCGAGTTGTTCGCAGCGATTCCACCAATCATTGCAGCGTTGATTGACGCGGGATCGGGACCAATTTTTCTTCCATATGGTGCAAGAAATATATTCGCATGTCCGCCAATGACGCCTGGTTGCAGACGAATTGTTGAGGCGTCAGGACTAATCTTATATTTCGTCCATGATGAACCGAGCATGACGAGAACCGAATCGGAAATGGCTTGACCCGAAAGGCTTGTTCCCGCAGCACGGAATGTTATAGGAAGGCGAAGCGTACGAGTTTCTTTCAGCACAAAGATCACTTCTTCTTCACTCTCTACCTTCACCACAAGCTTTGGAATGAGGCGGTAGAAACTCGCGTCTGTGCCGTACGCAAGCGTTCGAAGCTCGTCGTGAATCAATCGTGCCTCAGGAATGGAACTGCTAAGTTTATTATAGAGTGTAAGATAATTATTCGAGAGCATGAGGAAAGGAAGGATTGTCTTTGAGTTGTTGAAAGCCAAATTATTTGAACCGCCAAGACGCCAAGAAAAGAATTCAAGAATCAGGTGGACTGGACACTCCTGATTCACCTTGGCGTCTTCGCGTCCTGGCGGTTCATCTTTCGCAACAGCTTGCAAATAGAAGAAGTGGACGCTATCGAGCAGTCAGCTTTTGGCTGTATTCAATTGTGTGCTTGACAGCATTGAGAAGACTTGGAGCAAGCGCAAGCGCTTGTTGAAACAACTCGGAAATATCGCGCGCCGAGTATTCATGAGCAATTTCATTGCGCAAATCTCTCACGTCACGAAGTGCTTGTGCAGAATCAACAATTCCTCGCTTCTCTGCCCGATTGAGTTTGTCAATGAAGGTGCCGCGTTCCTCTCCTTCCAACGCGTCAATCAAACCAAAAACTTTTTGCGTCAAGATGTCACAAAGGCGTTCGAAGCGTGAAGCCAGTGTTTCAAAAGGCTCATAGTCGTCATAACTCGCTTCCGTAGGTATCTGTCGCTCTGCACACTTGTGATAAGAATGCTGCAGAGCCATCGCAGCGCTCTGCAACTTCACGAGCTCCTTCTCCAGCTCGCGATGGAACCGCTCTCGACTTGGGCTCATAGAAGTGCACCATCCATTTTTGCCAACTCCCCAAACGGTGTTATCGCGTCGCGCCGCTCATAGACAACATCAATTTTCTGGTCGCCCAGACGCTCTTTGAGCCGGGACTTTATGTGGACTACTGTCCAAAACGCCGCGTCAGTATCGCCAATAATAAGAATATCAATATCTCCTCCGCGTTTCGTATCGTCAACCCGCGAGCCGAACAGATACACTTCCACTCCCGGCAAGAATTCGTGAACCGTTCTCTTTATGATGTCAACTTCTCGGAGGGTCAGTCGCATGAAGACTTCCTTTGTTCAATGAGACATTCGACTAACTATTTGATGCAAACTTTCCAGAACATAATCAACATCCTCTTCCGTATTGCTTCTACCAAACGAAAACCGCAGCGTTGCTTTCGCAGTCTTCACATCCCGTCCCATGGCAAGGAGAACATGCGAAGGCTGAATGCTTCCCGACGTACAGGCCGAGCCGCTGGTAACGGCAATGCCCTGCAAGTCCATATTCATCACCAACATCTCACCCTCTAACTTTATCTTGCTGCTATCGAATGAAACATTCAAGATATGAGGGAGATGCTCTGCCGGATCGCCGTTGATGATTGCAGATAGAAATTCAGAGCGGATTCTAGATTCAAGATTCTGGCGCAAGGATGCAAGCCTTTGCATTTCATTTGACATCTCGGCAATCGCAAGCTCAACAGCTTTCGCAAAGCCGACTGCAAGCGGAACATTTTCCGTACCGGGACGCTTGCCTCGTTCCTGTCCGCCGCCGTGAAGCAGAGGCTCGATTTCCGTTCCGCGCTTCACATACAAAGCGCCGATGCCTTTAGGTCCATAGAGCTTGTGAGCGGAAATTGTCATCAAATCAACATCAAGCTCTTTCACGTTGAACGCCATCTTGCCGAGCGTTTGCACGGCATCGGCATGCACAACAGCTCCACGCTCGTGTGCGGCCGCGGCAATTTCTTTGATCGGATAAATTGTTCCGACTTCATTGTTCGCGTGCATGATCGAGACGAGGCAAGTTTTGTCGGTGATCGCTTCTTTCACCTGCTCAGGAGTAACGAGTCCGTTTGAATCCACCGGAAGAATCGTTACATCAAATCCCTCTTCCTTCAACATCTCACAAGGCTCAAGCACGGCGTGATGCTCTGCCGCTGACGTGATGATGTGGTTCTTGCCCTTCTTTTTCGCAGCAAGAGCGATGCCTCGAATTGCAAAGTTATCAGACTCCGTACCGCCGCTCGTGAAGAACACTTCTCCGCTTTGCGCACCAATAGCTTTCGCAATCGCCTCTCTCGCCTTCTCCAACGCCATCTTCGCTTCACGTCCGAACGAATGCACGGACGATGCGTTGCCGAATGTTTCAAAAAAGTACGGACGCATTGCTTCGAAGACACGGTCGTCGAGAGGCGTTGTTGCGGTATGGTCGAGATAGATTCGTCTCATAATCTCTCAAAGTGTCATTCTGAGCGACCAAAGGGAGCGAAGAATCCACGTTCCTCTGATGAATGGATTCTTCGGTCGCTCCGCTCCCTCAGAATGACAATCTTCACTTCAACAAAAGCATTTTGCGGCTTGCAATAAAGTCCGGCGTTTGAATTCTGTAGAAATAAACTCCGCTCGGAAGATGCTCAGCACTGAATTGAACTTGATGTCGTCCAACTTCTTGTTGTTCACTTACAAGCATTTGCACTTCTTCACCGAGCAGATTGTACACGCTGAGTTTGACAACGCTCGCACGCGGCAATTCGTATTCGATTGTTGTAGATGGGTTGAAGGGGTTGGGGTGGTTTTGCAATAGCGAGAACAATCGTGGCATACCTTTCTCTTCCTTTACAGCAGTCACGCTGTTTTGCGCTCGCAGTTGAATGGCGTCTGGAACGACTGCCCCATTGTGACTAAATAAGAGGGAGCCGCTCTGAGTACCGGGCGGGAACTGTGCACAGTAATTCACTCTCACCCATAGACTCATGCCAGCTTGAATTGTTGCCGAAGTTAGATTCGGGATGAAGCGAGGATTGGTTGAACGAATTTCTGAAATCAGCAATCTTCCCGTGCCGGTGTTCTCCACTCTTACACTGTCGCGCTTGCAGTTTGGAACCACAAGGGTTCCGAAATCGAGAAGAGAAGGCGTCAAGACAATTTGCGGTCCCGTAGGCGCAATCTTCATCACATAGACATCGAAGCCGCCGACGCCGAAAGAGGTCGTGTACCCCGCCACCAGATAGCCTCCATCACGGGTTTGAATAACATCAGAGCCTAAATCATTCCCTGAACCGCCATACCTCCGCGTCCATGTCGTGTCGCCATTTTCTCTTGTCTTGATCAGAAGGATTTGCCGATCGCTGCCCGGCTCTCGCTGCGTGACGCCTGTAATAACAAAGCCGGCATCGGAAGCTAGAGTGATTGCTCTTGCGGAAGTAAAGTAACCAAGCCCTCTAGTCCATTGCTCGGAACCTGACAAGCTGAACTTCGACAACACTAAGGATGGATATGGATCAGATGCTACCCAGAGGGTAACAAACCCTCCGTCACTCACCTGCACACCATCTGTAGCAGAGGCTCCCTCGCCACCAGATCGGAGTATTTGCCAAACAGGCCGTCCAACTGAATCTGTTTTGAGGAAGGCAGCTTGCCCAAAGATGCTCGGCGTCATGTACCCGCAAATAAGGTAACCATTGTCTCGTGTTTGAACAATTGAGTTACCGCCATCCACGCCAGGGCGAGCCAACGTCCTCGTCCAGAGAGTATCTCCGCCTGAGTTGATTTTCACTAGAAAGATATCTCTTGAATTGGGAGGAATGTTTTCGGTGTATCCGACAAGAATGTATCCGCCGTCCGAAGTGGACGCAATAGACAATGCAGCATCGTCGCGCGACGTGCCGTAGAAGCGCCGCCACAACTCATTGCCCGTCGAGTCAATCTTAATCAGGAACATATCTCTTGCTGCCTTGGGAGACATTGCGGAACCCGCGAGTAGAAACCCGCCATCGCGCGCCGGAACGATGGCGCTGCAATCATCATCGTATCGCCCGCTGTACCCTCGAAATGTTCGCGTCCAGAGTGAATCCCCGTTAGGAGCCAGGCGCAAGACATAGAAATCACTATCGCCCAATACGAACGACCTCGTTGTCCCGGCAACAATAAATCCTCCATCGGCTGTCTGTTGCACACCAGACGCGAAATCGTCGCTCGCTCCTCCGTACACTCTCGTCCATTGAATCGCTTGCGCTGAAACATCCAATGAAGCGAAAATTACAATCACCATAAGGCACCCGAATCGCCACATGGCACACCTCCCTTCACTTCAAAAAAATCATCTTACGACTTTGATTGAAATCTCTTGTTTGAATTCTGTAAAAATAAATTCCGCTCGGCAAACCATCAGCGTCGAATTTCAATTGATGCGTGCCAGCGTCTTGTTCTTCATTCACAAGCAAGCGCATTTCTTCGCCAAGCACATTGAAGACGCTGAGCTTTACAAAACTTGCACGCGGTAGCTCGTATTCAATTGTTGTTGATGGGTTGAAGGGGTTGGGGTAGTTACGAAGCAACAAGTATCCGTTTGCCTTCTCCTTGTTATCTCCAACAGCAAGATCAATGATAGGCTGATGATATGCGATACCACCGATTGCACTCACGGTCCAGCCGGCAACGGTGCCAAATGATGGCGTCATGTTTATGTGTGTTATAGAGCCTATCCCTCCTGTGAACGAAAGCTCCCACGAAACACCTCGGTCACTGCTGAAGTAAACAACCTGACCTTTCGCAACCCAAAAGCAATTCCCATATCCTGCCGAAGATACAACGGTCGAAGTACCTGGAATAGCTGTCGGTAACCACGTGCTACCTCCGTCTGTAGTTCGGACGGCGCCGCTTGACCCAACACCGATTCCCATATTCACATTGTTGAACCAGAATGTACTGAAGCTAAATGGCGTTGATATCGAATTCCAACTTGCTCCTCTATTACGAGTTGCGTAAATGCGATTTGCATTGGTTGAGAACCAGAAAAGCGAATCACCTGCGTATGAAATGCCGTTGTTCCACTCTGCTTCTGTTCCAATTTGGGGAGGTTCAGTCGCTGTCCGAGTCCACGTTGTGCCGCCGTTCAAGGTTTTCGCCACGGTCCACCTCCCCCCGACCGGATCGCCGACAGCAATACCTTCATTGCTATCAAACATGTGCATGCCGTTGATGAATCCACCTGACTGGGTAAACACTTGCGTCCATGTCGAACCACCATTTGTAGTACGATGAATAAATGTTGCAGCTGGAGATGTTGTGGCAAATGCCGTGTTACCATCAATGGCATCAACAGCATAAATGTCTGCGGTTCCGATCGAGCCGCCGCCAACTGAAGTCCACGTATTGCCAGCATTAGTGGTCCGAAGAACCGTTCCCCTAGATCCTCCCGTCCATCCGGTGAGGTAATTCACAGCTTTCACTGAATACAAAAATGCGGTTGTCCCGGAAGTCTGAACCTGCCATCTGCCGGAGAACTGCCATGCAATCGCTCGCATCGAAACGGTATCTCTCGAAGAAGAACTATTATGGGTGAAAACAAGCGAACTCGTTTGCAGTCCAGTTGGAAAATCCGCGCAGTAATTCACGCGCACCCACAAGCTTTCTCCTGCCGAGATCACTGCCGATGTTGGAGTTGGACTGAAGCGAGGATTTGTAGATTGAATAGAAGAGATGAGCAGCGTCGCGTTGCCGACGTTCTTCACCTTCACGCTATCATTCTTGCAGTTTGAAATGACGAGCGTTCCGAAATCCAGAAGCCGTGTGTTCACATTGAATTGCGGACCCGAGCTACGAATCGTGAATGGCGGATCAGTAAAATCTGCGATGAGTGGATTCTGTTTCCATGAAACGCGAAATCTCCCATTGGTTGTTGCGTTGGCGAACACTGAGTACCGAAGTATGCCCGGCTGAGCCGAGATGCCAACAATCCAAGGAATCCAGATTCCGGTAAACGTGTAATCCAATCTCACCGAATCTATCTGGGGAGTTGCAGTCCAAGTTACGGAATCAGGCGAACCTGCAATCAGAATCTCTCCTCCAGCAGGTCTGAGGAGAGTAATCTCCGGTGGAATATGGAATAACTCGTTCACCCCGCTCACGCCAAATCCTTGCTGCATCGCGCCACCGATAACAAAAATCGAATCGCCGACTGTCACTGCGCCTGTACCGTGTCGCGGCGTTTGCATCGGCAACATCGTGCGCCATGTATTCGTTGCCGGATGATATTCTTCGTTCTGAGAATACACGCCGGGAATTTCTCCGCCGCAAACGTACAAGCGTCCGTACATTGCCGATGCCGCGAGTCCGCCGCGTGCGGTCGGCATCGAGGCTTTCGTGTACCAAAGATTCGTCGCGGGCGAGTAGGCTTCGAGCACGTTGTTGTTCGTCGCGCCAATTCGTCCTCCAACCACATAAATGAGCGAGTCAACGCGCGCAGCGGCGAGATGCTCGCGTGCGGTGGGCATCGGCGAGAGATTCGTGTAGGTGTCGGTCAGCGGATCGTATACGTCCGTTCTGCGCGAGTCGCCTAAGTTCGTGATGCCGCCGAAGAGATAAATTTTACCGTTGAACTCTACAGCAGCATGAGCGCCGCGGGCAACGGGCATGTCGGCTTTTCTTCTCCACACATTAGAATCGGGAAGATAGACATATGTGCGGCTCATTGGATTAAACGTGTTGCCTGTGTAGCCGCCAAGCAAATACAACTTCCCATTTGCAGCAGCAAGACCATAATGATGAAGTATTTCAGGCAACGGAGCAACCGGTGTCCATGAATTTGTTGCAGGCTCGTAGACTTCCACAACGTTAGTTGCTTGCGCGTTCGCACCGAATCCACCGGGGACATAAATCTTTCCGTTCAGCACGGCAGGAGAGATTTCTTGGCGCGGCGTGAGCATGGCTGCACGAGTGAGCCATTGGCCCGGTTGTGCAAATACGTAGCTGCAAAGAAGAATCGCAAACAATATGCAAATTGAGAATTGTTTCATCATTCAACCTCCTTTATCGCCCACGAATTCACACGAATCTTCACTAATAAAAATCAAGAAAACGATTCGTGGGCAAAAGAAACTTTGCGACCGTTTACTGACCTGGTTCATTCGCAGACAATTTACGCCAAAAGAGCTTCGTGAACAAGGCTTCGTTGCGGCTTCTCAGTTTCTCCACAATCTGATGTACGCCCTGCCATCAGGATAGAAGCGAAACCTGGCCGGATCAGCTACTGTATTCCATGCAAAGAATGACACATAGAATGAAGGACGATCTCCAAGAACGAGTGTTTGTCCAACGGCAAGTGTGTCTATGTTGTAGATTGGAGTGTACAACGCCATAAGGATGGGGACATTCCCGTTGTTCGTTATTTTGACTGTGTCGTACACATAATAAAGATTTACAAACTGACTGTTCAAAAATCCTCCAAGCAGAACACTTCCGTTCGGGCGAGACAAATCAATTTCCCGCGTACTGTCGTGTAGCGTCACCGACATAACTAACGCATTCACTCGAAGACGTACAATCAGGCTATCAGACAATACTACACCTCCTCCAACTCGCGTTTCGCCTCTTATCCTCAGCCATCCTTCATTCGATCCTTGCTGCATGAGTCTTGCGAAACCAATTCCGTGCAACGCGGGTCCGTGAACAGTAGTTACTCGCACAAGGGGCAAATCACTCAAGTTTCGTAGATCAACTGTCGTTCCCGGTATTAACGAATCAATGCTCTGCGGAAACACGACGAACGACGAATCATTTGATCTCAGTGAAATATTCTTCACTGTCGTTCCGCCAACATTCGAGATGACAAAATAGAAGTCGGCGCTCGAACGAAGATCGCCAAGATCATAAGAAACGTTTTCTACTAAGCTTAAATTGCCATTCATTCCTAAGGAAGTTGGAGTTTTACTCAACCCTCGAATGAGGGTTAGCTTCAACTTCCCCGGCTCCACCGTCTGTGGTTCGACAACATCACTCTTACCGCATCCTATGAACATCAGCAACGAACATCCGTACAGCAGAAATATGCCTATGCTTTTCATGGCTGTCCTCTTTATGTTTGTTGGATAAATATAAATGAATTAGGAACGCGGTAAAGTGTTTACATCCACTTGCCCAGCATAGGTTTGCACTAGAGACGTGGACGAAAAGTTGACTGCGTTTCGTTTTCTGAAAGATAATGACAATGATCCAAACCTGCTCAGCACAGAATCAGGGGTTCTCGTCCACGTCTCTCTAGAGTAAGGATCTCGCCAACACTCTTACGTATTGGAAAAGAGGTATGAATTCAATAGAAATGGTAAAAAAGGCGTCGCGGTTTCCGAGGGTGGTTAGACAACTTCTGGCACAAGAATATAATGAGCTTGGGCGTCTTTGTCAAGACTTTTTTCAATTTCGATTCCCATCGCAGCAACCTTTGAAATAGATATGATCGATTTACGCCTTTGTTTTCTCCTCCGCATATGCGGAATGCAACTTCACCGGCCGCGTTTGTCTCGCCCGCATCTTCAAATTCAACATCTCTACAAACACAGAGAACGCCATCGCAAAATAGACGTAGCCTTTGGAAATGTGCTGGTGGAATCCTTCTGCAATTAAAGTTACACCAATCAACAACAAAAAGCTAAGCGCCAACATTTTTATCGTCGGGTGCCGCTCAACGAAGCTGCTTATTGACCCGGCGGCAATCATCATTACGCCAACCGCAATCACAACAGCCGCAATCATAATCTCAATCTGGTTTGCCATGCCGACCGCTGTAATCACCGAGTCGAGCGAGAAGACAATATCCAGCAGAAGAATTTGAATGATGATACTCGAAAACTTCAGCCTCACCTTCACCGAAGCTTGTCCTTCTGCCCCTTCCAGTTTATCGTGAATCTCGTGAGTACTCTTGCCTATCAAAAACAATCCGCCAAGAATTAGAATCAAATCTCTGCCGGAGATTTCGCTGCCAAGCAATGTGAACAACGGAGCGGTCAGCCGCATCACCCACGTAAGGGAGAGCAGCAGCAAAACTCTTGTAATCGTCGCAAGTGCAAGTCCGGTTGTGCGAGCTTTCGCTTGCTGCGGGTGAGGCAATTTGCCTGAGAGAATTGAAATAAAAATAATGTTGTCAATCCCCAGCACAATTTCTAACACTGTGAGCGTTATGAACGCAATCCAGCTTTCAGGATTTGTTAACCACTCCATGCAGTTAGCTCCATTGTAGATTGAAGATTGCCGATTGACGGCATGACTGAACGGGGCAAGCCCTCGTCTCTACACATTTTTGTGCGAACAAAGTCGCGTTGCTGCTTGAGGATTTCTATCGAGCAACAACGAGTTTCTTCGTCTCAGAAAATTTTCCTGCAGTCAATCGATAAAAGTAGACACCGCTCGACAAACCCGTTGCGTCGAAATCAACTTGATACTCTCCTGCCCTCAGTTCTTCATTCACGAGTGTGGCTATTTCCCTTCCGAGAATATCGAACACTCTTAAGCTTGCAAATGACGAATGACCAATGACGAATGACATCTTTGTCGATGGGTTGAATGGATTGGGATAGTTCCGCTCCAGCAAAAATTCCTGCGGACTTTCCCCGCCAAGTTCTCTTACTAACTGATGTTACGCATGGTAAAAAGATTTGCCACTAAGACACCAAGAACACTAAGGTTTCACCAAGAAAAACAAAAACTTTGTGAAGCCTTCGTGCCCTTTGTGTCTTAGTGGCTAAGCTTTTTGGTCGGTATGCGTAACATCAGTTACTGCTACTTAGAACGATTTGCTTGCTCAAGAAATTTCAAGATGCCGCCATAAAATTTCGATGAATCTTCCGTGTGAGCCGTGTTGTGCCCGCCACCTGTTTCGACGAGCGTCTTTGGCTCTTTCGCCGCCTCAAATAATCTCTGCCCATGCTCAAACGGAATCACCTCATCATTCACAGCATGGAGGAACAACTTCGGCTCAGCAACATTTTGGATCTTGCTGATGGAATCGAATCTATTCTTCATCGTCCAATTCACAGGAAGAAACGGATACTGCTGCTGTCCAACACTCGGCGCAGACAGGAACGCACCTTCGACAATCAATCCGCCAGCGTCAACTATTGTCGCAAGCTCAGTCGCAACGGCGGAACCTAGCGAGTAACCGAAAAGAAAAATATTATGAGCCGGAACGCGCCGCACATTCACGAGATAATTGAACGCCGCAAGTCCATCAGTGTACAAACCCCGCTCGCTCGGCGAACCGCCGCTCAAACCGTAGCCGCGGTAACCAACGGCAAACGTATTGATGTCCATCTGCTGGAACGTTCTGTAATGTGCGATGTATCCACGCGAGGAGATGTTGCCGCCGTTTCCGTGCAGATACAGGAACCACACACTCAATGAATCGTGGCGTCTTGCCGGAATAATCCAGCAGACAAGCTGCACGCTATCAGGCGTCATAAGTTTGACAGCCTCAATTCCGATATTCAAACTATCAGCGTTGCGCAATCCTTGTCTTGGATGATACACGAACGAATCTTCCTCTACGAAAAACCACCCAATGATTCCAATGTACATGACAACGACGTACGCCGGAACAAACCACACTCTTTTCTTCCAATTCTTGAGTGACATCGGAAACCTTTTGCCGCCATGAAGCTGCTCGAACTGAAGTTCGAGCCACATTACTGAGAGTTGTTGAGCAAAGCGAGCAGTTCTTTGATTTTTGCAAGACGTGGTCGGTCGATCGCAACGCGCACCGGAAGCGTCGCGGCAAATTCGAGAGCCGCCTCCGCTTCCTCTCTTCTATCCCAATCAAGATACAACACGGCAAGCTCGTAATGATGGCGCATAACATCCGGTGCGAGAGCTATCGCTTTCTTCAGCGCTGCCTCTCCTTCTTCGAAGCCCCCTTTCGGAAGATGACCGAAAAAGATTGAGGCAAGTTGTCGCTGCAACCAACCAACATTGCCGAGGGCACGGTAGAACGAGCCGCGAACGGAATACGCGGCATCATCATTTGGATTTAGCGTAAGTGACTTACTAATTTCGAGATGGAGTTCGTTCGTCAAGCGAACTTGCTCTTTCATTCCCGCGTTGAGCGCAAGATAGCCAAGCGTTGCCGCAAGCCATGTGTGTCCTTCTGCTTTTGTCGAATCAACACTCGTACAACGTCGAGCATACGTTTCTGCCGTCCTGAAAAATTTTTCGCCTTCGCCGTTCTCCTTTACTTCACCCGTGCAAACATACACGCGGGCGAGTCGCCAGAGAAGTTCAGGATCATTCGGATAGAACTGCAACTGCTCCTCGTAAGCCGTGATCGCCGCGGGATAATCAATGCGGAGAAAAGCTTCATCGCCCATAGAAACGTTTGCTGATGAACTCAGCAGTGCAATCAAAAAAACCACAAAACAGATCATTTTTTCCTTTTGACTTTTACCTTTTGCCTTCTCCTCCATTTTATCCACCGCTTACTCACAAATGTCCGAACCCTTCGCTAAAAAGCGCTCAGGGTTTAGCGCGCCTCTCCGTCGGTCTCCCCTCAATCACGATTACAAACTCGCCTTTGATTTCTTTGGCGGAGAATTGTTTGTACAACTCAATTGCATTGCCATAGAACATCTGCTCATCAGGCATGGTAAGATTGAAGGCGATGCAGATACGACGAGTGTTTGCAAACGTCTCAGCCAAATCTCGCAACAATGGAACAAGACGATACGGCGTATCCATCAAAACAATTGTTCGACGCTCTTGCATTAACTGCTTCAGCTCGGCACGACGGCGTTCCTTCTTCGGTGAAAGCCAGCCATAAAAAAGGAATTGGTCGATGGAGAAACCCGAAACAGTCAGCGCAGGCATGAGCGACGAAGCGCCGGGGATCGGAACAATCTTGATTTTTTGCTCGATGGCTTTGCGGACAAGAGTCTGTCCCGGGTCGGAGAAGACAGGCGTCCCGCAATCGGAGACGAGCGCAACATTCTTTCCCGCCTTCAGATGGGTCAGGATGTTGTGCGATGCGGCAGCTTCGTTGTGTTCATTCAATTGCTCGACAGGCTTTTCGATCTGGAAATGTCGGAGCAATCGTTCCCCTTCTCGACGTTCCTCGTATACAACAACATCAACTGACTTCAAAACCTGAAGCGCACGGAACGTAATGTCATCAACGTTGCCAATCGGCGTTGCAACGAGATAGAGAACTCCGCTCATACCACTAAACGCTCGTTGGTTGTTGCTCAACAATAGTTCTTGTTTGTTGCCATTCTTTTATGAAAGCAGCCATCAATGCCGTCGCCGGCACTGCAATCAGCATCCCAATGAATCCGAGGAAATAACCGAATACCATGAGCGAAAGAATCAAGAGCACAGGATGCAGACCGACTTTCGCTCCGACAATCTTCGGACCGAGGACTGTTGCTTCGAGCAGCTTTTGTGAAAGATAGAGGATGACGACGCCGACAACTTTCGCCATCACGGGTTCGCCACTGAACAGCGCAACAATACACGACACAATCAAGCTCGTAAGCAAACCCACGTATGGAATAAAGTTGAGTACCGCAGTCATAATCCCGAGAACGAGTGGATAGCGTACGCCAATGAGTGCAAGAACGATTGCCGAGAGTGTGCCTTGAATGAGTGCAACAATAATGGCACCTCGCAGGTATTGTCCTAGGATCTCGTCCACCGTATCGAGCGTTTTGGTTGTCTTCGCTTTGAGACTTCCGGGAAGTAGATCAATGCATGACTGTTTGATCTGGGGAAGATCCTTCAACAAATAGAAAAACAAAAAAGGTATAATAATCGCGTTGATAATCTGAAGAACAACAGAAGAGAATCCTGTAACAAATCCAAACAACCCGCTAAACAATCCGGCGAGAATGCCTTGTAACTTTGGAGAAAGCTCTTTTGTAATCATATCCCGCGCCTGCTCGGCAGGAATTCCGAGCTGCGCCAACACATCGAAGATTCTTCCTGACTTCAGCAACTCCACAACATTCTGAGCAAGTCCACCGATGCCGCCAATGAGGTCATCGAACTGTTTCAATGCAAGGGGTAAAACGAAAAGCACAACTGCAACAAGTAAGCCGAGCACGCTGAACGTTACAAGTAATGAAGCGCTCCATCGAGGAAATCGTCTTGTCGCAAGCCGACGGACAACAGGATTAAACACGTATGCAAGCACCAAAGCAAAAATGACCGGCGCAAGAACTCCAAGAAGCGAATAAACGAACCAAACAATGAGCAAGGCAATTGAAAGCCACAGCACACGTCCTGCAAACACATTGCTACGAAATGGGTAGAGCAAAAAAGCAATTGCTCCAACAAGAACAAACGGAGAGAGCACGGAGTTGACGCTGTACCCTAACACCACGACGAGAACGCCGGCTACAACCAATGCAAATCCCGTGAATATGTTGTTCGTTTTCTCTTCGTTCATTTCCCTGTGTGACCAAAGCCACCTGCGCCGCGCTGCGTTTCTTCGAGCGAATCTTTTTCCTCCCATGCGACACGAGAGTAGCGGGCAATTACCATCTGCGCAATACGCTCGCCGCGCTTGATGACAAAATCTTGCTTGCCGAAATTTGTGAGAATAACTTTCACTTCGCCGCGATAATCTGCGTCAATCGTTCCGGGAGAGTTGAGAACTGTAACTTGATGTTTGATTGCCAGTCCGCTGCGCGGACGGACTTGTGCCTCAAAACCTTCGGGCAGCGCAATTGCAAAGCCGCTCGGAATCAGCGCCGTCTCTCCCGCCTTCAACACAAACTCACCATCGACAGCAGCACAAATGTCCATGCCGGCAGAATGATCGGTTGAATATGTCGGAAGAGGAATATCGTGAGTAGAATGGTTGAGCCTTGTAATGTGAACTCTAACTTCTGACGTCAATGGAAGCCTGATGGTTTGAGAATGAAAGGATTTCGTTGAAAAACACTCCACTCAATATATCCGATGAGTGAAAGAGATGCAATGCTTGATTGCGTTTCAACAAAACAACAAAGCCCCACTCGCGTGAGGCTTTGAAAAAAATCTCCGGACGCATGATCATTGTTCAGAGACTACTTCTTCACAATCTCCACTCGTCTGTTCTTCGCTCGTCCGTCTTCAGTTTTGTTATCCGCGATGGGTTTCGCTTGTCCCCAGCCTTTTGCCGAGAGTCTGGATTTTTCAATTCCTTTGCCGGCAATGGCGTTCATAACCGACTTTGCTCTGTTCTCTGAGAGAGTTTTGTTCGATGCCGCCGTTCCGACGTTGTCCGTATGTCCCTCGATGCTCACGTTGAGCGAGGTATTCGCCTTCAACATTTCAGCGATCTGATCCACAATCATTTGAGATTCGGGTTTGATGTCCGCTTTGCCTGTTTCAAAGTTGATGTAAAGAGCAATAAACCCGCTCTTGTTCAGTTCATCGAGCATTTCGTTGGCGGTAATCTCCTGCTTCATCGCCTCAATCTCAATGACCTTCACAGAGTACGAATAGAGATTTGTTCCCTCGGCATCGGATGAATTGAGTTCCATGCCAATCCAGGTTTCCTTTCCACCTTTGGTCACAAGAAAGGTGGCAACATTCGGATCGCTGAAGATCTTCTTTCCGCCAATCTTCGTGATAGCGTTGGTATAATTCTTCACAACCTGAAACCAGCTCGGGAGCTTTCCCTCCCTCTCTTCACCGCGGGCATATTCCAGAACGGCAACATTCCCTTCGAGAGTCTTCCGCTGGTGTTCTCCATTTGCAATCCCTGTTACAACTTCGACCTGATTGTATGAGTTCGAACAACCCGAGATGTAATACTCCGGCATCCGGGTCAGCATGGGATGATCTTTGCATCCTTCGGCATCCTGAGCGAATGAAAAAGAAGTGAGTACAATAAACAGCGCGACTACTTTAATGATGAAATTCATGAGTGTTGACTCCCCGTGTTGATGTTTAGAAAACAAAAAGTCTCTCACCTGTGGGACTTCTGACAATTTCAATGGACTGGTTCGGATAACATCCCGAACCAATTAACGATTAACCGCAACGATAATCAAGACACGTTCAACACAGAGTTACTTCAGCACCACCATCCTCTTTGCATCGCCGTAGCTGTTCGTCTTCAGGCGATAGATATATACTCCGCTTGCCAATCCTCGACCATCGAAGATGATTCCGTACTTGCCAGCCCTCAAATCCTCGTTCATCAGCGTTGCTACTTCCCTTCCCAACGCATCGAAAACTTTCAATGACACTAATGACCAATGACTAATGACAAATGACAGCTTTGTCGTCGGATTAAACGGGTTCGGATAATTCTGCATCAGCTCAAACTTCGCCGGCAGCTCAGTTGCTTCATACACCGTCGTCGGCAACCGATTCTTGTAGTAACTGAAATTGCCATTGTACTCGCCGACTATGACATCAGGTTTTCCGTCGCCATCCATATCAGCAAAAGCGGGTGCGGCGTCTTGCCGGATACGAACATCGGCGACCACTGCGTCATCACGGCTCCATGAGGGCGAGGAAGCTGTTCCAGTATTCCGATAATACAACAGCCGCCCGTTGATTCCGCCGATAATCAAATCATAATCACCATCTCTGTCGAGGTCCACAAACGTTGGATGACCAACGCGCCTGCGACGATATCCTTATCGCCGTCACCGTCGAGGTCAACAAACACCGGAGAACTGTACAAGCCAACGTCAATGCTCGAGAACGACGCCGTTGTCTTTGTGAATCTCGGACCGAAGCGCGTTCCATCATTCCGAAAATACTGGAACTTCCCCAGCCAATCGCCGCTCACCATGTCGAAGTCGCCGTCGTCGTCAAAATCCGCGAGCGAGACGGTTGCTCCGTTGCCGTCAATGCGGATGACGGCAAAGTAGGACGGTCTGAATTGAAACTGCGGCGTTGTGGGTGTGCCGATGTTTTCGTAGAAGTACAATGTGCCGTCGGATGTTCCGTACGTCAGATCGAAGTCACCATCTCTGTCAATGTCGCAGAATGTCGGTTGCTTCCAGTATGTTGTTGCTTCGATGCTTGCAAACGTTGTCGAGTTGCCGGTCCACACCGGGTTCGTCGTCGCGCCCGTATTTCTGAAATACACAAGCGCCGCAAGATCACGACCAATGAGCAAATCGAAATCGCGGTCACCATCAATATCTTTCAGCGTCGGGTAAGAATTCAGGCCAACATCCGGAATTCCCACAACGAGAGTGCTGTCGTGAATAAATCGCGGCGATGTTGCCGAGCCAGTGTTCCGAAATCCTAACGTGATGCCAGCCGGCGGTCCGCCGAACAACGACTCGCCGATGCCGGCAAGCAAATCGAGGTCGCCATCGCCATCAAGGTCGGCAAACGCAGGCTTCGCATCCGTACCAATCAGTGTGTTCACCTGCGCGAAGACAGTGTCGATGCGTTGCCACTGTGGCGCAAGAGTATCGCCGATGTTTCTGTAGAACAGCAGCCCATTATATCCGCCGATCAGCAAATCCTTGTCACCATCCCCGTCCAAATCGCAGACGACTGGATAGTCCGAGTTCGTACCCGCGATTCCTCCGGCATAGATCGACGCAAGCACGGACGTATCGTGCTGAAATCTCGGCGGCAAACCCTGACTAAGATTCTTGAAGTAATCAACTCTGGACGAAGAGCCATTCCCCAACAGCAAATCAACATAGCCGTCGCCATCTAAGTCGGCAAACTCCGGCGCAGAAAAGTTCTGCACCGCAACACCGGACGGGTTGAACACGAAATCAACCTTGAGCCATTGCCGGGGAAACGAGAGAGAAGATGTTGCGACGACTAACGCTAACGCGGCAACTGTTCTTTTCATGATGATAATTCTCCGTTATTCTCCAGTTGAAGAAGACTCGTGTTCGTACAAATAAAGAAGTCTCATTTGCATGAGACTTTTTGGTTTTTTCAATGGACTGATTGGCGTTAAGTGCCGACAAACGCTCGTGCTCTCAAGCCGCTTGTTTCTTACGAGCGCGAGCACGAGAAGTAGTCTTGTTTTTTTGAGCTTCTTTGAATTGCTTCTCCAACCGTTTCAAATCCTCGAAGATGAGACGAGGATTATTGTTGAACTTCTTTGCGTACTTGTGACGTGCACGCCGAACGGATTCCACAATTGGATCTTTCCACATTCTATTTATCCTCCCATCAATTCTTCGGGTGTACAAAAATTGAGCTGAAGGTAACCTTCCGCAGGGGTTGTGCCGGGCTGAAGGTTACCTTTAATATCACAATAGGGTAAAAGAAATACAGTCGAAGCGAGTCCGAAGCAAGGTTGTACGCTCGCGCAATGTCTCCCGGTGGGGGAAAAGCAACTCGCAACAACTGTTTCACCTTGCCCGTTAGCGAGCGGCTTCCCCAGAATTGTGCAAGCCGGGGAGACATTGATGACGGATCGGTAAGCTCGCCGCTTAGTGTGTAGATTTGTTCTTTCGCCCAGTCGATCAGTGCCGCATCGAATTGCTTTGCCTTCAATGCTTGTAACGCACTCTCCGGAACATCGGCGTCAATCAGCTCCTTCGCAACGTGGAGGGTTAGATACACGCCGTTGCACAGCCCCCATTGCTGTGCGGAACTCAGAACCTTATTCCAATCAAGCACGTCGCGATAACGCGTGAGTATTGCAGAGATATCGCAAAGGGGCCTTAGTCCAACTCCAAACCTGTGGTGGAGCGATGCGTGAATGGAAATGTGCAGCAACAGATCTTCGGGCGAGAGAACAAGAGCCTTGCTGCCGGCAATCTCGGCGCCCTGCGCTCTTTCCCAAACATTGTTCGCATCTGTTCCGGGCGTGTCCATTGAAGGAAGTGTCCAATGAACCTCAATGGGCGTGCATCCTTGTTTTCGGAATGGGGTCAAATGATGAGGTGACGCCGATTTCATTCTTTCTGAATCACCTTCAAGATGGAAATACCCCATCTCGAAAAATTTCTTCTCAGCTCGTGAGAGATCATGCTTCTTGACGAGGATGTCCACGTCATCCATCGGTCTGAGTGCAACATTTCCGTATGCGAGTTCGGCAAGATGTGCACCCTTCAGGACGATGACCTGAATCCCCTCTTTTCGCAAAGCTTTGAGAACACCCGCAAGCTCGTGATAGAGCTTTGTGTTTCGAATTCCTATACGAAGCTTGACCGCTTTGAGTCTCTGCAGCATCTCCGAAGGAATTCGCAACGGACCACTTTCCCTTTTCAGGCGGTCGTAGAGAATTGCAGCCACGCCATGCGCGAGGCTTTCTTGAACTACCCCTTCCCAATCACTGATCGAGAGTTCTTCACAATTGGCGACCCCCCACCTCTTTCGTGCGGAGTAGACCAAGCAGAAATTCGTAGTGCGAACGCTTATCCATTCGAATAGTGTATGCCGATAGACAGAACTTTTTTGAGTAGCGTTGCCACTCGATACGAGGCAAATATACACAAAGAAAACAAAAATCCCATCTCTCCGAAGGAGTCGGGTGTGCGACATATTTGTAACGCCATGTCATTCTGAACCCTTCGGCTTCGCTCAGGGTAAACTCCGCGAAGCGGAGTGTCCGACCCGAAGGGTTCCTTCGGAAAGGACTCCTTACGGAGAAGAATCCATAAACGACTTTTGTCTACAAGAAGTGGATTCTTCGGTCGCTCCGCTCCCTCAGAATGACAAGA
>Ga0082335_1003620_pt1 | contig 25029 bp, 23 predicted proteins | sample Subgrocontami58m_FD_72375 | JGI IMG/M metagenome (GOLD analysis project Ga0082335, IMG submission 72375) | Subsurface groundwater microbial communities from S. Glens Falls, New York, USA - GMW37 contaminated, 5.8 m (SPADES assembly) (version 2) ...
CTTCACCCCCTCCTCCCCCCTCGACCCCCGACAGCACGGCAAGGTGCTGACCGCCGGCGGCCCCTCCTGGATGGTGGCGATCCGCAAATGGGGCGTCGAACCCAACGCCGTCTCGACCGTGCTGGTGAGCCACCTGCACGGCGATCATTTCGGCGGCCTTCCCTTCTTTCTGCTCGACGCCCAGCTCGTGAGCCGCCGCATCGCACCGCTGCTGCTTGCAGGGCCACCGGGCTTCCGAGAACGGCTGATGATCGTCATGGAGGCGATGTTCGCCGGCTCGACCAAGGTGGAACGCAAATTCACGCTCGAGATCCGCGAACTCGAGCTGCACCAACGGGCCGAACTCGACGGGCTCGCCGTCACGCCCTTCCTGATGAAGCATTTCAGCGGCGCACCGTCCTATGCGCTCAGGATCGAGACCGAGGACAAGACCCTCACCTACTCGGGCGACACCGAATGGGTCGACGAGCTGATCCCGGCCGGCCGCGACGCCGATCTCTTCATCTGCGAGGCCTATTTCTTCGACAAGGTGATGAAGTACCATGTCGACTACACCACCCTCATGAAGCGCCTGCCCGACATCGGCGCCAAACGCACCATCGTCACCCACATGAGCGCCGAGCTGCTGGGCCGCCGCCACGAGATCGCCTGCGAGGCGGCGCATGATGGGCTGATCGTCGATTTCTGACGGCGGCGACTAGGACTTCGGGCCCCACTCCTCGAGCACGGTGCCGGTCTCGGGATCGAGCACGCGAGAACTGCGCAAGATCATGCCGTGCTTCGCAAGCACGTCCTCCGGTGTCGTGCCATTGCCGACGCCGGGGAACACCGGCCGGCCGCGCGGCACGCTCGCCTGGGCGCGGGTGAGGAAGAAGGCGTCGTACCCCAGGTTGAGAAAGAGCCCGAACACATCGGTGCCGCCCACCACCGCCAGCATACCGTCGTCGACGCCCAGCCGCTGCCACGCCTCGTCGAACGGCGCGGTCGCCGGATTCCACAGGATGGCCTCGGGGTTGCGCGGATCGGGCATGATCCGCTGCACCCGCCGGGTCAGCACGATCCGCCGCCGTGCCGCCTCCTTGGGACCGCCTTCGGCCGAATGGCGGCCATTGGCGACCGCCGAGGCCCGGTCGAGCGAGGCCTGGTAGAATTCCTGGTCGGCCGGAATCTTGAGGACCTCGGGGAACGAGCTGTCGGAACCCGCGATCATCCCTTCGCGGGAGACGATGGCGAAGCCTTCGATCCGGGGACGCTTCGTTGACATGCCGCTGCCTTTCAAACGCCCATCTCAGACACCGACGGCGCCGATGATGGCGCCCTGGATGACGAGCACGCCCAGCCAATGGATTCCGTCGATGACAGTCAACATCGGCTTGCGACCGCCGAAGGCGTTGTTGACGGCCAGAGTCGTGGCGACGAAACCCAGCCAGATGAACAGGCTGGAGATGACGCCGTTCCTCAGTGTCACCTGGCCGGGTCCGAGATGGCCGATCGTGCCAGCCAGCACCCACGCCATCACAAGGAGCGCCACGATCGATACGATGAACGGCCCCGACTTGGGCCTGCCCGACGGCATCAACTGTTCCCTTGTCTTGTCGACCGCCTTCAGCCACGGCCCGGACAGCGCCATGTAATAGATCGATCCGAAGGCGAAGCCCGCCACCGCGGCGATCACGATGGCCAGGATGTTCATGCCAGCGAATGTCATGGCGCTTCCTCCCGCATCCGCACCAGCCTAGCGCGGTTGTGGGTGGTCGTCGCCCCCACAGGGCGGCCTCGGCCGGCCTACACCGGCTTGATGCCCAGCGCCACGATGCGCGGGATCACGGTGGCCTTCAGGACCTCGTAGTCCTTCATGACCGCCTCGTGCGGCATCGGCTTCTCGGTGAGGTCGAAGCTGTCCATCATCTTGCGGCCGGGCTCGGAATCGGCGGCCGCGACCCAGAGGTCGGACATCCTCTTCACGATCTCCTTGGGCGTCGCCGCCGGTGCCGCCAGCGCCAACCAGCCGCGCACGGTGAAGACGTCGTCGGTGAAACCCTGCTCGCGCGAGGTCGGCAGGTCGGGAAGCCGCTTGGCACGCACGGCCGAAGGGGCGGCGATGCCGCGGATGTCACCCTTCACCAGGAGCGCGTTCATCGCCTGCACGCTGCCCATGGCGGCCTGCAGCGAGCCCGCCCCCATGTCCTGCCACATCGGGGTTTCGCCCTTGTAGGTCACGACCTCGATCTCGAGTCCGTACTTCTCGTTCAGCGCCTGGGCGAAGATGTGGGCCGAGGAGCCGAGCGCCCACGAGCCGAAGTTGACCTTGTTCTTCCTGGCGTACTCGATGAATTCCTTGAGGTTCGTCGCCGGCACCGACTTGTGCACGACCACCGGCAGCACGCCCGAGGATGTGCCCGAGATGATGGTGAGGTCCTTGTCCGGGTCGAAGCCCAGCGTCTTGAACATCACCCGGTTCTGCACCAGCGTGCTCGAAACCGAATGCAGGAGGGTGTAGCCGTCGGCCGGCGCCCGCGAGACCAAGGCGGCGCCGATGTTTCCGCTGGCACCGGGCTTGTTGTCGATGATCACCTGCTGACCGGTCGCCTGCTGGACATGCTGGCCGAAGGCGCGCGCGATGCCGTCGGTGAGGCCACCGGCGGGAAAATTCACCACGATGGTGATCGGCTTGGCGGGCCACGCGGGTTGGGCGCGTACGATCGAGGGCGCCGCGAGGGCGAGGCCGGCGGTGGCGCGCAGCAGGGTACGTCGGGTCGTCGTCATGCTCGGGAATCCTCCGGCTTTTGCGGCCGGGATGCATAGCGAGGGAGGCGGGCTCCCACCAGCCGAACCGATGCTGCAGCCTCCGCACGGCGGAACCGAAGTCCCGCTGGGCGACTCCGGTCAGGGTTGCTAAGACTGGCCAACGCCAACAGCTTTCACAGGGAAAGATACGTCCATGTCCGACGCAGTCATCCGCTCCACCGAGGGGCGCATCGGCATCCTCACCGTCAATAATCCGCCGGTGAATGCGCTGGCGGCCGCCGTGCGCGACGGCATCAAGGAAGGCGTCGAAGCCTTCGCCAAGGATCCCAATGTCGACGCCATCGTGCTGATCGGCGGCGGGCGTACCTTCATCGCCGGCGCCGACATCCGCGAGTTCGGCAAGCCGCCCTCGGGCGCCAACCTGAACGACGTCATCGCCACCATGGAGAACTCGCCCAAGCTGATCGTGGCTGCCTTGCACGGAACGCCCCTGGGCGGCGGTCTGGAGACGGCGCTGGGCGCCCACTACCGCGTGTCGCTGCCGACCACGCGCCTCGGCCTGCCGGAAGTCCATCTCGGCCTGCTGCCGGGCGCCGGCGGCACCCAGCGCCTGCCGCGCCTGACCGGCGCCAAGTACGCGCTCGACGCCATCCTCGCCGGCCGCCACATCCCGGCGCCGGAGGCCAAGAGCCGCGGCATCGTCGATGCCATCGTCGAGGGCGACCTCCTGAAGGGCGCCATCGCCCACACAGAGATGCTGCTGGCGCAGAAGGCGCCGCTGCGCCGCGTCCGCGACCTCACGGCGACGCTTGAATCGCCCGACCTGTTCCAGGAGACCGAGAAGGCGATCGCTCGCAAGGCGCGCGGCTTCAAGGCACCATGGAACATCATCAAGTGCGTGCAGGCCGCCGTCGAGCTGCCGTTCGACGAGGGCATGAAGCGCGAGCGCGAGCTGTTCGTCGAGCTGCTGACCTCCTCCGAATCGGCGGCGCAGCGCTACTATTTCTTCGCCGAGCGCGAGGCCGCCAAGGTGAAGGACGTGCCGTCCGACACGCCGCAGCGCGAGATCAAGACGGGTGGCATCATCGGCGCCGGCACCATGGGTGGCGGCATCGCCATGAATTTCGCCAACGCGGGTGTTCCAGTCACCATGCTGGAGACCAGCCAGGAAGCGCTCGACCGTGGTCTCAAGACCATCCGCACCAACTACGAGAACACCGCCAAGCGCGGCGGCATGAAGGCCGAGGATGTCGAGAAGCGCATGGCGCTGATCAAGCCGACACTCGACTACAACGACCTGAAGGACGTCGACCTGGTGATCGAAGCCGTGTTCGAGACCATGGAAGTGAAGGAAGCGGTCTTCAAGAAGCTCGACGAGGTGGCCAAGCCCGGCGCGATCCTGGCCACCAACACCTCCGGCCTCGACGTCAACCAGATCGCCACCTACACCAAGCGTCCGGGCGATGTGATCGGCATGCACTTCTTCTCGCCGGCCAACGTCATGAAGCTCTTGGAGAACGTGCGCGGCAAGGCGACTGAAAAGGACGTTATCGCCACCGTCATGTCGTTCTCCAAGAAGATCGGCAAGATCCCTGTGCTGGTCGGTGTCTGCGAGGGCTTCGTCGGCAACCGCATGCTGCGCATGCGCGGCATCCAGTCGGCCTACATGATGGAGGAAGGCGCCCTTCCCCAGCAGATCGACAAGGTGGTCTACGACTACGGTTTCCCGATGGGCCCCTTCGCCATGAGCGACCTTGCCGGCAACGACGTGGGCTGGCGCATCCGCCAGGGCAAGAAGGAGAAGGAAAAGCGCAACGTGCGCTACACCGGCTACGTCGCCGACGCGATCTGCGAACTCGGCCGCTTCGGCCAGAAGACCGGCGCCGGCTACTACAAGTACAACCTGCCCGACCGCACGCCGATCCCCGACCCCGAGGTCGAGAAGATCATCGAGGAGACTTCTAAGAAGCTCGGCATCACCCGCCGCGCCATCTCCGACCAGGAGATCCTCGAGCGCGCTCTCTATCCGATGGTGAACGAGGGCGCCAAGATCCTGGAAGAAGGCATGGCCCAGCGCGCGCTCGACATCGACGTGATCTGGGTCAACGGCTACGGCTGGCCGGTCTATCGCGGCGGCCCGATGTGGTGGGCCGACAACGTGGTCGGTCTCAAGACCATCCACGACGCGCTCCTGAAGTATCGCGACGCCTCGGGCGACCCGTTCTGGGAGCCCGCGCCGCTGCTCAAGAAGCTGGTGCAGGAAGGCAGGAAGTTCTCTACGGTTTGATGCAACGTCTGTGGCCACCCCCCTCCCTGCCTCCCCCGCCTGACGGGGGAAGTGCCCGAAGGGCGGAAGGGGGGAAGCGACAACAAGGTTCTATCTGGAAGGAAACTCAAATGGCTGATGCCGTCATCGTCTCCACCGCCCGCACCCCGATCGGAAGGGCCTTCCGTGGCGTGTTCAACGACACCCACGGCGCCGATCTCGGCGCCCACGTCATCAAGCACGCCGCCGAGCGCGCCAAACTCGAGCTGGGCGAAGTCGAGGACGTGATCCTGGGCTGCGCCGCGCCAGAAGGCACGACGGGCTCCAACGTCGCCCGCGTCTCGGCGATCCGCGCCGGCGCGCCGGTCAGCGTCTCGGGCGCCACCGTCAACCGCTTCTGCTCCTCGGGCCTGCAGACCATCTCGATGGCGGCCCAGCGCGTGCTGATCGATAAGGTGCCGGTGATGATCGCGGGCGGCCTCGAATCGGTCTCGCTGGTCCAGGGCCCGCCGGGCGGCAACAAGAACCGCCTCGTCAATCCCTGGGTACAGGAGCATTGCCCCGGCATCTATCACAGCATGATCCAGACCGCCGACACGGTGGCGGCGCGCTACAAGATCAGCCGCGAGGCGCAGGACGAGTATTCGCTGCAGAGCCAGCTCCGCACCGCCGCGGGCCAGCAGGCCGGCAAGTTCGACGATGAGATCGTGCCGATGGAAACCACGATGCTGGTCACCGACAAGAACACCAACGAGACCACGCGGAAGACGGTGAAGCTCACCAAGGACGAGGGCAACCGTCCCGACACCAATATCGAGGGCCTGGCCAAGCTGCAGCCGGTGATGGGTCCCGACAAGTGGATCACCGCCGGCAACGCGAGCCAGCTTTCAGATGGCGCCTCGGTTGCGGTGATCATGAGCGATGCCGAGGCCGCCAAGCGCGGGTTGAAGCCGCTCGGCATCTACAAGGGCCTGGTCGTGGCCGGCTGCGAGCCCGACGAGATGGGCATCGGCCCGGTCTACGCCATCCCCAAGTTGCTGAAGCGCTTCGGCCTCAAGATGGACGACATCGATCTCTGGGAGCTGAACGAAGCCTTCGCGGTCCAGGTGCTCTACTGCCGCGACAAGCTCGGCATCCCCAATGACAGGCTGAACGTCAACGGCGGCTCGATCTCGATCGGCCATCCCTTCGGCATGACCGGCGCGCGCTGCACCGGCCACGCCCTGATCGAGGGCCGCCGCCGCAAGGCCAAGAACGTCGTCGTGACGATGTGCATCGGCGGCGGCATGGGTGCCGCCGGCCTGTTCGAGGTGGTGCAGTAAGAATCTCTTGCTCGGCTCTCGCGCTCCTCTCCTCTTGATGGGGAGAGGAGCAGATGAGAGCGGAAGAGATCAGGGCCTGCGGCGATGCCCCCAGGGCGCAGCCAGCAGGCTCCCGGCGATCACGCAGCCGTAAACGGCCATGCCGACCGCCATCGCCGCGAATACACCGTCGAGCCCCATTCCCAACTTCTCGACGGCGAACCAGCCGCCAGCCGTCGCGACGCCGACCCGTACGAGGCCCGCCGCAACCGGTACCGTCATGCGCCCCGCTCCCTGGCCCGCGAAATAGAGCGCGAAGCCGAGGCCAAACAAGCAGTAGAACGGCGCAACACGGGTAAGGTAGGAGACGCTGGCGGCGATCACCTGCGGATCCGAGGTGAACAGGCGTGACCATGTCTCGGGCAGCAGTGCCGCCGTCCAGCCGACCGCACCGATCGCAGCGAAGGCCAGAAGGCCGCCGGACCAGGCGACCCGCGTAGCGCGCTTCCAGTGCAGGGCGCCTGACGCCACGCCGACCATCGTCGTGAGACCCGTACCGATGCCGTAGGCGAGCGGTGCCACCATGTATTCCAGCCGCAGGCCGATGCCATAGCCCGCCAGCGCGTCGGTCCCGAAACGGCCAACCAAGCCGGTCATCAGCAGCGCAGCGAGACTCGCGACCAGCGTCGTGAAGGAACTCATGACGCCCACGCGCAGGATCTCACCGAACAGCCGGCGTTGCAGCTTCACGCCGTCGAGCCGAGGGACGACGCCCAGCTTGCCGCGCCACACGGCGCGCGCCAGCAGGAGGGTCGATCCGCCCATGGTCACGATCCCCGCAACTGCAGGCCCCACCATGCCGAGGCCCGGCTGCTCTCCAAAACCCAAGGTGAGCACGCCTGCGAGCGGCACATAGACGATCGACATCAGCAACCCGTAGCGGCCGGGCGTCACGGCATCGCCGGCGCCACGCAGGAGGGCCGAAAAGAAGGCACTCGTCCACACCACGGCCGCACCGCTGAAGACGACATCGCTGAAGGCGAGTGCGCACTCCAATGCAAGCCCGCTGCCGCCCATCAGGCGATAGAGCGCCGACGCGATCGTCCAGGCGAGAACTGCGAAGGCGAGGGCGAAAGCCACCGCGAGGACCAGCGCATGCAGGACGAGCGCACATGCGTCCTCGAGGCGTCCGCCGCCCAAGGCGCGTGCGAGTGCGGCGGCGACGCCGCCGCCCATGCCGCCGTTCGCCGTGTTGTGCATCAGCACCAAGAAGGGCAGGACCAACGCAAAACCGGCCAACGCATCGGCGCCCAGCCGGGCGATGAACCAAGTCTCAGCGATGGCGACGAAGACCTGCACCACCATGAGCCCGGTGGTTGGACCGGCCAAACGCAGCAGACTGCGCCCGATGGGCGCGGTCAGAAGAGGATGGGGCAAGAGGGACTCCGAAAAACAGCGCACTTGCACGGCAACGCCGTGCCCTCCCGTCAGGTGACAGGAGGTCGAAGCAGTCGAGTTAGCGCTGATCCATTTCGAAGCGTCCTCTGAATGCCGACAATGTGCTGGGCTCCGGCAGAAATAGCAAGAGATCAGCGCTTGTTGCGCCGCAGATCCTCGACATCCTTCCACATCAGGAACTGCGGACCGAGATCGGCGATGGTGGGCGCACCGATCTGCGCCTGGGTGATGTCGATCTCGCGCCGGAAGATCTGCAGCGCCTTGGCAGCGCCCGGCACGCCGCCCGCGGCCACGCCATAGAGCGTCGGCCGGCCGACGAAGCAGAACTTGGCGCCCATGCACAGCGCCACGATGGCATCCATGCCGCGACGGATGCCGCCGTCGAACATCACCGTCATCTTGTCGCCGACCGCGTCGCGGATCGCCGGCAGCACCTCCAGCGGCGACGGCGCGATGTCGAGCTGACGCGCGCCGTGGTTCGACACCATGATGCCGTCGACGCCCATCGAATGGGCGCGGATGGCGTCATCGGGATGCATGATCCCCTTCAGCACGAAGTTGCCCTTCCACAGTTCGCGGAATCGTTCGACGTGCTTCCAGCTCATCGGCGCGCGGTTCTGGTAGGCCACGAGATCGGCCACCTTGTCGGCCGTGGGATTGGGGCCCGCGTACTTCGCCCAGTTGTCGAAGTAGGGCGTGCCGTGGCGCAGCCACTGCATCATCCAGGCCGGGTGCCGCAGCGCCTCGAACTTGGTCTTCCAGGTGAGCTTCAGCGGACGGCCCCAGCCATTCCTCGTGTTGCGCTCGCGGTTGGAGCCTTCGGGCACGTCGACGGTGAAGACCAGGGTGCGCAGGCCGGCATCGGCCGAGCGCTTGATCATGTCCTCGGAGACGGCTTGGTCCTTGGCGGAATAGAGCTGGTACCAGCCATGGTCGGGCGCCAGCTTGCCGAGATCCTCGATCGAGCCGGTGCTGGAGCCCGACATGATGAAGGGCACGTTGGCGTCGCGCGCGGCCTCCGCCAGCATCAGGTCGGCGCCGTGCCGGAACAGGCCCGCCAAACCAGTCGGCGCGATGCCGATGGGGCTGGAATAGGTGCGGCCGAACAAAGTCGTCGACTGGTCGCGCACCGAGACGTCGACCAGGTAGCGCGGCACGATGCGCGCCTGGCGGAAGGCCTGCTCGTTGGTGACGAGGCCCACCTCGTCGTCGGTGCCGCCCTCGATGAAGTCGTAGGCGATCTTGGGCAGCCGCCGTTTCGCGAGCTTGCGCAGGTCGTCAATATTCACCACGCCGTTCATGACGATTCCATTCCCTCGGTTCGTTGCATGGATTTTGACCGTCTTTCCCGCCTCGGGCCAGCGATGTTAGACGGACCGCCATGCAAACCAGACACGCAAGGCGCGGCGGCCCGCTCCGCCTGGTCGCCGGGCAGGAAGGCCGGCCGGCGGGTTTCGCCATCGTCAACTCCCTTTCCCGGCAACCGACCTGACGCATGCCGGTGAGAGCAACGTCGGCTCGCAGCACTTCCATGACCGTCTCGGCATGCGACGCGAGAAAAAGGTCTACTACGCGATGGACCCATGCGTTAGCGTTGGCGCAACGAACAGGAGGATACGCCATGGAGCTGACAGCCCGGCAGCTCGAGCAGTTCGACCGCGACGGATTCCTCGTCTTCCCCGACCTCTTCGACCGCAGCGAGGTCGCCATCCTGCGTCGCGAGGTGGCGCGGCTGAGCCAGGTCGAGGGCGACGAGGTGGTGCGCGAGCACACCGGCGGCGTTCGCACCATCTTCCGCGTTCACGAGAACGACGGGCCGACGCGCTCCAGGCCGTTCCGCGCGCTGGTCCGCACGCCGCGCCTGCTGCGACCGGTGCAGCAGGTGCTGAAGGACGACGCGGTCTACGTCTATCACACCAAGATCAACACCAAGCCCGCCATCGAAGGCACGATATGGCAGTGGCACCAGGACTACGGCTCGTGGATGCGCGACGGCTGCGCTCGTCCCGACATGGCGACCTTCAACGTGATGATGACCGACACCAACGAGATGGGCGGCGCGCTCTACATGATCCCCGGCAGCCACAAGCTCGGTCGCATCGAGCCGGTCTACGACGAATCGACCTCGTACAAGTTCTGGGCGATGCCCAGGCAACGCATGATCGAGATCCTGAAGAGCTCGCCCGAGCCGGTGGCCGTCACCGGCCGCGCCGGCACCTGCGTGCTGTTCCATTGCAACGTGTTGCACGCCTCGGGCCACAATCTCTCGGCCGACGACCGCTGGCACATCTACGTCTCCTGCAACACCGTTGCCAACAAGCCGCAGCTCGGCCCTGACCCGCGGCCCGACTGGGTGGTTTCCCGCAATTGGAATGCGTTGCCGATCGAGGATGACGATGGCGTCCTGAAAGCCGCGTGACATCGACAGCGTGAGCGGGCTCATCCTCCACCACTACGACTTCTCGAACTTCGCCGAGAAGGCGCGCCTGATGCTGGGCTTCAAGGGCCTGGAATGGCGTGGCGTGGAGATTCCACCGATCGCGCCCAAGCCCAGGCTGACCCCGCTCACCGGCGGCTATCGCCGCACGCCGGTGCTGCAGGACGGCGCCGACGTCTGGTGCGACACCAACCTGATCGCCCGCGAGCTGGAGCGGCGCGTTCCTTCGCCCACACTCTATCCCGCCGCGACCGCCGGTGCCGACGAGGCGCTGACGCGATGGGCCGAGCAGCAGTTCATGCGGCCCACGGCGCTCTATGTCTCTGGCGTCAACGCCGATCACATGCCGGCCGGCCTGCACGAGGACCGCGCCCGCCTTCATGGCCTGCCGACTCCCTCGATCGAGGCGGTGCGGGCCGCCGCCATCCGCAACCTCCATCTCGTGAAGCCGCAGATCAAATGGCTGGCCGACATGCTGGCCGACGGACGTCCCCATCTGCTGGGCGCGGCGCCCTGCATCGCCGATTTCGCCGCCTATCATGTCGTGTGGTTCTATCGCGGCCGGCATATCGACTGCCGCGCGGTCTTCGATCCCTACCCCAGGCTGCTGACCTGGCGCGACCGCATGGCCATGATCGGCCACGGTGCGCGCACCGACATCGATGCCGATGTGGCGATCGCCGAAGCCTGCGCCGCCGAGCCCGCGACGCCGCGGCCGTCGCAGCCGCAGGAGGGCGATCCGAAGCCCGGCGAGCGCGCCCGCGTGCGCCCGGCCGACAATGCGAAGGACTGGGTCGAGGGCGAGGTGTTGTTCATCGACGCCCACGAAATCGCGCTGCTGCGCCATGACCCGGAAGTCGGCCGCGTCGCCGTGCACTTCCCGCGCCTGGGATACGACTGGCGGCATTCGCGTCTCTAGCGGAATCGTTCTATGCCCAGCCCGTCGATCGGCGTGTTGGTCGAACCTGTCGCGACTAGTTCGGCCATCATGGCGCCCGTCCCCGGCCCGAGCTGGAAGCCGTGGGTCGAGAAGCCGAACTGGTGATAGACGCCCTCGGAAGTCGAGCTCGGACCGACCACGGGAATGCCGTCGGACATGTAGGCCTCTATGCCGGCCCAGGCGCGCACGATCGTGGCGGCCCGCATGGCGGGGAACAGCTCCCATACCGTGCGCACGCTGATGGCGAGCTTGTCCCAGTCGAGCACCGTCTCGTTGCGGTCGCGATGGGGCGTCGCCAGATGGCCGCCACCGATCACGACCGTGCCGTTGCCGAGCTGCTTGAAGGAGAGTTTCCGCCCACGCAGGATCACGACCGGCTGGATGAACGGCGCTACCCGGCTGGTCACCATCAGCATCGGCGCCACCACGGTGAGCGGCACCGGCTCGCCCAGCATCTTCGCGATCCGGTCGGCCCAGGCGCCCGCCGCGTTCACGACCTTGGGGGCCTCGATCGCGCCGGCGCTGGTTTCGACCCGCCAGTTGGCGCCGACCTTCGCGAGGCCGGTCACGGCGACGCCTTCCAGCACCTCCGCGCCCTTCTCGATCGCCCGCCTGCGGAAGGCCTGGGTGGTCCGGAAGGGATCGGCAGCGCCGTCTCGGCGCGAGACCACGCCGCCGGGACAATGATCGGCCACCGCCGGCACCAGACGCTTCAGTTCGGCGCGATCGATCAGCTCCTCATGGCTGAAGCCGCGCAGGCGAAGATCTTCCACGCGCGCGCGGAAATTCGCGAGTTCGGACTCGTTTTCGGCCACCAGGACCGTGCCGTGGCTTTCGAACCCGCAATCGTCGCCAACGAGTTCCTCCATCCGCTCCCACAATCCCATGGAGGCAATGGAAAGCGGAATCTCTGCGAGGTCGCGCGCGAGCTGGCGCACGCCGCCCGCGTTCACGCCGGAGGCATGCCGGCCGGCATAGTCCTTCTCCACCAGAATCGGCCTGAGGCCGCGCAGCGCCAGATGCAGCGCCGTCGAGCAGCCATGTATGCCGCCGCCGATGACCACGACGTCGGCCGTGCGCACCGCTCAGCGCTCCACGGCCTTGCGCTCGGCCTCGGCGATCGGCAGCGAGGCGAGTTCGGCGAGCGTGATCGGCTTCACCGGCGGGCGCAGGCGGTAATAGCCGACTTCGGCCGGCGTCGTGCCGCGCTGCGCCGCAATCAGCTCGGTGACGGTGAGGCCGCAGAGCCTGCCCTGGCACGGCCCCATGCCGCAGCGCAGGAAGGCCTTCATCTGGTTCGGCCCCTCGCAACCCATGTCGGCGGTGTCGCGGACCTGTCTGGCCGTCACCTCCTCGCAACGGCAGACGATCGTGTCGCCGGTGGGCTGACGGAACGGGCCGGCGGGGCGATTGAGCCAGTCGAGGAAGGCGCGGCCCATCTCCTCGCGCCGCAGCTTCCGACGCATGATCTGGACATCCGGCACCGACGCCGCGGGCCGGAGCGCGCGCACGGCGGCAATGGCCGCGATGCGTCCGCGTTCCGCCGCCGCCGTCCCGCCGGCGATCCCCGCGCCGTCGCCGGCAACGGCGATGCCGGGCACCGAACTGTTGAAATCCCCGTCCAGCACCGGTTCGAAGCAGAGCTGGCGCTCGTTCCAGGCGTGCGCGATCCCGGCAGCGATCGCGAGATTGACGTTGGGCACGACCCCCTGGTGCAGCAGCAGCAAGTCCGCCGCCAAACGGCGCTCGCCGTCGCCGGTACCAAACACGACCTCGCGCAACCGATCGTCGCCCACGGCTTCGAGGCGATCGACGCGGATCACCCGCACTTTCGCGCGCACCTCGCGCAGGAGCTTCACGCCCTTGGAGAAGTACGGCGACAGCAGGAAATCCGGCAGATGGGCCAGCGCGCGCAGCCAGTTGCTCCGCGGCGTGGTGTCGAGAATCGCGTCGAGCTTGCCGCCCGCGCGCAGGATCTGCGCCGCCAACAGCCAGAGCAGCGGGCCGCCACCCGCCATCACCGTGCGGCCCGACGGCACGAGGCCCTGCGCCTTGAGCACCGTCTGCGCGCCGCCCGCGCTCATCACGCCGGGCAGGGTCCAGCCGGGAACGGGAACCGGCCGCTCCAGCGCGCCCGTGGCGATGATCACGCGACCGGCCCGGATCAGGCGCGCCTGGCCCGCGATCGAAACGCCGACCAGGCGGGCCGGATCGAGACTCCACACCGTGGCGCCGGTCACGATCAGCGCGCCACTTGCCGCGGCTTCGGCCGCAAGATCCGCGCCCGCCCAATAATCCTCGCCCAGGATCGTGCGGTCCTTGACCGGGCTGAATGTGATGGCGCGGTAAATCTGGCCGCCGACGCCGGGGTTCTCGTCGAACAGCACGGTCGAGAGGCCGGCGCGTGCGGCGAGCGCCGCCGCGGCGAGGCCCGCCGGGCCGCCACCGATGACGACGAGGTCGTAAGAGGACGCGAGGTCGGAGGCGTTGGTCATCGTCCGGCCTCGCGCCTGCCGACCTGCGTCTCGACGGTCATGCCATCGCGCACCGGCACAAGACAGCCCTGACGGCTGCCGGTTCCATCGACGGTCACGAGGCACTCGAAGCAGACGCCCATCAGGCAGTAGGGTGCTCGCGGCGCACCGGAAACGGGCGCCGTGCGGCAATGGGCGATGCCAGCGGCGATCAGCGCCGCCGCCACCGTGTCACCTGCTCGGCACCCCACCCGCTTGCCGTCGACGGTGATGGCGACAGGGGCGCACGCCTCAGCCAGCCGCTTGAACATGGAACCTCCGTGCGCTGAAGGGCGCCACCATCGATTTGTCGAGAGCGCCGCGGGCGATCATCGGCGCCACGAGGAGCGCGTGATTGGCCGCGAGCGTAACGCCCGAATGGCAGCAGACGGTGAAGGCGCCGGGATGCGTTTCGGACTCGTCGTAGATCGGGAAGCCGTCGTGGGTCATGACGCGGATCGCGCTCCAGGTGCGCACGACATTGACGTTGGCCAGCAACGGAAACAGCCGCACCGCGCGCTCGGCCTCGGTGGCGCTGACGCCCAGGGTCAGGCCGGCGGGATCGACGCTCTCTTCCTTGGAATCGCCGATCATCACCGTGCCCTCGTCGGTCTGGCGCAGCGTCACCACGGGATGGTCGAGGAACGGCCGCAGCCGTTCGGTGACGACGATCTGGCCGCGCTCCGGACGCATCGGCGCCTCGAGCCCGACCATGGGGGCAAGCCGCATGTTGGCATTGCCGGCCGCCAGCGCCACGCGGCGGGCGCGGATCTCGCCATGGGCCGTGGCAAGACGGAATTCGCCGCCTTCCCGGGCGATGTTCTCGACGCGATGGCTCGGCAGGTAGGTGACGCCGCGCGCCTTGATCGCCGCATGCAGCGTACGGAACAGGCGCAGCGAATTCACGTGCCCGTCGAGCGGACAGTAACTTCCGCCCACCACCTCGGGCCCGATGTCGGGCAGCATCTTCGCGACCTGCGCGCGGTCCATGATCTCTGTCTCGTAGTCGACGATGCCGGGCTGGTTGTGCAGGCGCTTCAGGACATTGGCGCGCGCTTCCAGCTCCTTGTCCGAAAGCGCCAGATGAAAGCCGCCGGGACGCTGGAAGCAGACGTCGAGGCCGGTCTCCTCCTTCAGAGTCTGCGCGAAGCCCGCCCAGGCGTTGGACGAGCGAATCGTCCAGCCGGCATATTCGGGCAGGCCGAGCCCCTTGCTCTGGACCCAGACCAGCGCGAAGTTGCCGCGGCTCGCCCGCACGGCGCGGTCGCCTTCGTCCAGCACCACGACCCGGCAGCCCTCGCGCGCCAGGCCCCAGGCGGTGGCGACACCGACCAGCCCGCCACCCACGACGGCGACGTCGTAGTCGCTAGCGGCCATCGGCGCCCCTTCCGACCAGAAGCCTTTCCAGCCCGTAGGCGCGGTCCATCACCACCAGGGCCGCCACGGTGATGACGATCACGCAGGCCGAGACCGAGGTTACCAGCGGATCGATATTGTCCTGGATGTAGAGGAACATGCGCACCGGCAGGGTTTCGGTTCCGGGGGCGGCGATGAACACCGTCATCGTCACCTCGTCGAAGGAATTGATGAAGGCCAACGCCCAGCCGCTGGCGAGGCCCGGCAGCACCAGCGGCAAGGTGATGCGGCGCAACACGACCGCCTCCGAGGCACCCAGCGACACCGCGGCATGTTCGATCGAGCGGTCGAGGCCGATTGCCGAGGCGAGCGTGAGGCGGAGCGCGAAGGGCAGCACGATCACGATGTGCGCCAGCACCAGCCCGGCGAAGGTGCCGCCCAGCCCGATCTGGGTGAAGAAGCGCAGGAAAGCGATGCCCAGCACGACGTGCGGGATCATCAGCGGCGACATGAACAGCGCCGTCATCGCCTCGCGGCCGGGGAATCGGTAGCGTGCGATGGCGAGCGCCGCCGGCACGGAGAAAGCCACGGCGATGGCCGACGACAGCGCGCCCAGCCACAGGCTGCGCCAGAAAGCCGAGATGAACTCCGGGTAGCGGGCGATGGCATAGAACCAGCGCAGCGACCAGCGGTCGGTCGGGAAGGAAAGGAATCCTTCGGGCGTGAAGGCCACCCAGCAGACGACCAGGATCGGCGCCAGCATGAAGGTCACGAACAGCGTGTGAAAGGCGAGCGCCAATGGACCGTTCCTGCTCATGGGAATCGCCTCATCCGAATACCTGGGCGTAGCGGCGCTCGACCAGGCGGCTGGCGCCGATCACGATCGCGACCAGGGCAACCAGGAGCAGCACCGCGACCGCGGCGCCCAGCGGCCAATTGAGCGTGTTCAGGAATTCGTCGTAGGCCAGCGTCGAGGCGACCTTCAGGCGCCGACCGCCGATGATGGCCGGTGTCGCGAAGGCGCTGGCGGCCAGGGCGAAGACGATGATGGCGCCGGAGAGGATGCCCGGCATGACCTGCGGCAGCACGATGCGGCGCAGCACCGTGAAGGGGCCCGCCCCCAGTGCAACCGCGGCGTTCTCGATCTGCGGGTCGAGCCGCTGAAGTGCCGCCCACACAGCCAGCACCATGTAGGGCATCAGCACGTGGGCCAGCGCCACCACCACACCGGTCTCGGTGAACATGAAAGGCAGCGGCGTTTCGATCAGGCCCGTCGAGATCAGCGCCTTGTTCACCAGCCCCGAATTGCCGCCGAACAGCAGCGCCCAGCCCAGCGTGCGCGCCACGACGGAAATCAGAAGCGGCCCCAGGATCACCAGCAGGAAGAGACCACGCCAGGGGCTCTTCATGCGGTTGAGGATGTAGGCCTCGGGCGCGCCGAACACGGCGGCGAGCAGGGTGACGAAGAAGGCGATGCGGAAAGTCCGCCAGAACATCTCGTGGAAATACGAGTCGGTCAGAACTTCCTGCCAGTTCTTCAGGATGAAGACCGGCTCAATACCTTTGTACTGGCCCCAATCGTGGAACGAGAGCAGCACCGTCATGACCAGCGGCACGATCACGACGCCGGCGAACAGCAGCAGCGCCGGCAGGCTCAGCAGATAAGGCGCGGCCCTCACGGCGCGGCGCCCCACACCAGATGCACCGCCGCGCCTTCGGCCGGCATCGCCTCGCCGGTGTTCTGGCGGATCACCGTCACCATGCCGCCGTCGGTGTCGACCTGATAGAGCCAGTGGTTGCCCTGGAATATCCTGGTCCTGACCTTGCCCGCGAGTCCGGCCGGACCGAAGGAGATCTTCTCCGGCCGCACCGTGGCGCCGTTCACCAGGTTGGTCTTGCCCAGGAAGTTGGCGACGAACGGCGTCGCCGGCCGCTCGTAGGCCTCGTGCGGCGGGCCGATCTGCTCGGCGCGGCCCTGGTTCATCACCACGATGCGGTCGCTGAGCGCCATCGCCTCGGCCTGGTCGTGCGTCACCAGGACGGTCGTGGTGCCGACGGTGCGCTGGATCTGGCGCAGCTCGATCTGCATTTCTTCGCGCAATTTCGCGTCGAGGTTCGAGAGCGGCTCGTCGAGCAGCAGGATGTTGGGCCGGATGACCAGCGCGCGGGCGAGCGCCACGCGCTGCTGCTGGCCACCCGACATCTGGCGCGGAAAGCGGCCGGCGAAGGCCGCCAGCCCGACAAGCTCCAGCGCCTCGCCGACGCGCTTGCCGCGCTCGGCCGCGGCCACGCCCTGCATCTCGAGACCGAACGCCACGTTCTCGGCCACGGTCATGTGGGGAAAGAGCGCGTAGCTCTGGAACACGATACCGAGACCGCGCTTGGCGGGCTTTATCGCCAGAAGATCGCGGCCCTCCAGCCGGATGGCGCCCGCCGTCGGCTCGACGAAGCCGGCGATCATCTGCAGCGTCGTGGTCTTGCCGCAGCCCGAGGGGCCCAGAAGGGCGATGAACTCGCCCTTCTCGACTTCGAGCGAAAGCCCATCGACGGCCAGGTGGGTGCCGAACTTCTTCGTCAACTTTTCGAGGGTGAGGAAGGCCATCAAGCCTCGACCTGCGTGCCGATACGCGCCGCGGCACCGCGATGCAGGCGATAGAAAGCGTCCTGGGGCTGGTCCATGGTCAGGATCTCGGCGTCGGGCACGCGCAGGAACAGGCCGCGCAGCACGCGGCCGATGCCGCCATGCGCAAACACCGCCACCGGCCGCTCGGTCGCCAATGCAGCGATGTCGTCCAGCGCCGGCTGGGCGCGCTCGACCGCCATGGCATAGTTCTCGCCACCCGGCGGCTGGTAGTGCCAATGATCGAGCCGCCGCGCTGCCATGGCGCCCGGCCAGCGGGCCTCGATCTCGACGCCGTTGAGCCCATCCCACTCGCCCCAGCTCATCTCGCGCAGGCGATGGTCGAAGCACTGCTCGTCGTGGGCGAGGCCCGCTGCCTCGGCGGCGATCGCCAGCGTTTCGCGAACTCGGCCGAGCGGACTCGCTCGCACGATGACGCCTGACGGTTCGTAGCCCGCCTGCCGCAGTTCCTCTGCCAGCGTCGCCCCCATGGCGCGCGCCTGGGCGCGACCCGCCGGCGTCAGCGGCGAGTCGAGCCGGCCCTGGGCGCGCCGTTCAGCATTCCACGCGGTTTCGCCATGGCGAAAGAGGTAGACGGGATGGTGCACGCCGGATCAGCGCTCCACTTCGCGATTCCAGCGCTTGGTCCAGTCCTCGCGCTGGGCGTTGATCGCGTTCCAGTCGGGCTGGATCACGAGCTTGGCGCGCGCGCCGACCGGCGCCATCTTCAGCTCCGGCATGTTGACGTCGACCTTGGTGTTGACCGGGCCGTTGCCCATCTCCTTGGCGAACGCCGTCTGCACCGGGGCCGAGATCAGTGTCTTGATGAACTCGTTGGCCAGCGTATTGGCCGCCGCCTTGGCGACCGGACAGGCCGAGGCCAGCAGGATCGGCGCGCCTTCCTTGGGATAGATGAAGTCGACCGGGAAGCCCGTGTTGGCGAAGGCCTGGACGCGGCCGGTGCCCCACACCGCGATCTGCGCCTGCCCCGACTGGAACAGCTCCGTCATCTTGCCGGGCGAGGGTTCGTAGACCAGCACGTTGGGATTGATGTCGGCCTTCATCACCTTGAAACCAGGCTCGATGTTCTTCTCGCCGCCGCCGTTCAGGCGCGCATACATCATCAGTGTGTAGAGGCCGTAGGTGTTGTTGATCGGCGGAATGACCAGCAGCTTCTTGAACTTGGGGTCCTTGAGGTCGTTCCACGAGGTCGGCGTCGCCCACCCCTTCTCCTTGAAGGTCTTGGTATTGATCATGAAGCCGGTGCCGGTCTGACCGACGGCGACCGCCTTGTCGTCCTTGAACAATGCCGCCGGATAGAGGTCGCCCTTGTCGAGGCCTTCGATCTTGCCGCAGAAGCCGAGCTGGATCGCCTGGTACATCGGGCCGTCGTCGACGATGGCGACGTCGATCACCTGGTTGGCCTTCTGCGCCTGCAGCTTGGCCAGCGTGTCGGTCGAATTGCCGGCGACGTAGTCGATCTTGATCCCGTGCTTGGCCTCGAAGGCCGGGAACACCTGCTTGCGCAGCTGCTGTTCCCACGAGCCGCCGTAGCCCGCGACGGTGAGCGTCTTGGGTTGTGCCGATGCCGATACCGCCGCCAGCAGAGCGATCGAGCCAACGAAAGCCGCCACCCACGTCGAACGTCCCATTGCCCCCTCCGTTTCGCCGGCCCGCCAGGCCGCCCAGGGCAATGCTTCCTTCATGTCATCGCGGCGTCAAATTCGATTTTGCTCCTCCTTTCATAACAGAATATTATAAATACCAATGCGCGGCCTGAACCCACGCCAGATCGAAGCCTTCCGGGCGGTCGTGCTGACCGGCGGCGTCGGCATGGCGGCCAACCTGATCAACGTCACGCAGCCCGCGGTGAGCCGCATGATCCGCGACCTGCAGCAGCAGCTCGGCCTGACGCTGTTCGAGCGCCGCGGCACCGGCCTGGTGCCCACCAGCGAGGCATTGTCGCTCTACGCCGAGGTCGAGCGGGCTTTCGTCGGCCTGGAGCGCATCGCCCAGATGGCGACCGAACTGCGCACGCGGCGCGCCGGTTTCCTGCGCATCGCCGCCCTGCCCGCGCTCGCCAACGGGTTCCTGCCGCGCTTCGCCGGGGGCTTTTTGACCGAACGGCCCAAGCTCGACCTCGTGCTGTCGGGCCTGGTGACGCATGCCGTCCTCACCGCCGTGGCCCAGGGCCAGTGCGACCTGGGTTTTGCCGAGGCTTCGATCGAGCACGCGGCCGTGCGAATTGAGCGCATGCCCGCGGCGCCCTACATGGCCGTGCTGCCCCAGGGCCACCGCCTGGCCCGCAAGAAGCGGCTGCGGCCGACCGACTTCGAGGGCGAGAGCTTCATATCGCTGGGCCATTCGACCGTGTCGCGCTTTCGCATCGATCGCGTCTTTGCCGAGCACGGCGTGCGGCGGGTCATGCGCATCGAGACGCCACTGTCGGAAATCGCCTGCTCGCTCGCCGGCTCGGGCGCGGGCGTGACGCTTTGCGATCCGTTCACCGCGACCGAGTACGCAACCCGCGGGATCGTCGTCCGGCCGTTCGAACCGCGGGTCGACTTCGAGTTTGCCGCGCTCTATGCGGCGCAGCGAACGCCACCGCCGGTGGCGCGGGAATTCATCGACAGCTTCCGAACGCACATCACGGCCTTCCTGCGGCAGCAGGCCCGGCGTTCCCGGTCAGCCTGATCCTTGCGTCAGCATGAACGTCAGTTCGTGCTTGTTGTGATGGAGATGCAGGACCAGCGCGCCGGGGATCGCGGCGAACGCCGCGGCCGACTCGTGATCGGTCTCGCCCTGGAATTTCAGCGTGCAAACAAAATTCCTCACCAGCCCCGACGCGCGCCAGCGCTCGACCAGTTTCAGCAATCGTGCCGGATAGCAGACGATATCGGAGAACAGCCAGTCGACCGGGCCGACGCTGGCGGGATCGAGGCCGAAGGCGCTCTCGCCGCGCCATTCCACGCCGGCCATTGCCGCCACCCGGGGATCGAGCGGGGCCTTGTCGATCGCCACCACCGCCGCGCCGAGCCTGGCCAGAACATAGGTCCAGCCGCCGGGCGAGGCACCGAGGTCCAGGCAGCGCTCGCCCGGCTGTGGCCAGCGGCCGAGCCGTACCAATGCCTCCCACAGCTTGAGATAGGCGCGGTTGGGCGGCCCCTCTCGATCTTCGACGAAGGCCACCTCGCCGTTGGGAAACGGCGCCTCGCAGCGCGCCGCGGCCACCAGGCGGTCGGGCGCCAGTAAGGTCCAGGAGCCGAGCGGCGCGCCGGGCGCGGCGGCCGGAAAGACGATCGGCTTGGCCGAGACGTGCGGCAGCTTCTCCTGGATGAGGGCGGCACGGCGATGGTGCAGCGGCGCATACATCGCCCAGTTGCGCTGGATGTCGCGCAGCGCCCTGGCGGCGGCGCCGATCGAGGCGACCGGCAGCTCGACGCAATCGTGCCAGACGTTGGCCGACCAGGCCGAGGGAACCGCCGGTCCGTCGGCGATCAGGAGCCGGCCGTGCGTCGCCCGCGGCACGACGCCCCGGCGCTGCAGCTCCTCGCGGGCCTGCACTTCGAAGCCGTCGGCCGTGAGATAGGCCGTGATCACGCCACGACCGTGGCGGCACGTGCCTTGCGGAACATCGCATCGGTGAAGACGCTGCGAGGCTTCGCGGCCTTGCGCTCCGCCGTCACTGCCCGCGCCAGCGCCGAATCGCCGGCACGGAAGGCCGCCTCGATCAGCGTGAGGTCGAGCACGTCGCGCTGGGCGTGGCTGCCGCCGAAATGGTTGGCGATCGGAATCACCGGCAGCAGCAGAGCGGCCGAGCGCGCATAGTCGCCCTCGCCGAAGGCGGCGAAGGCACGCGCCACCGGCAGCGCGACCTCGCCGCTGAACATCGCATTGGAATTGTCGCCTACCGCCGCCGCCTCGAGCACCGCGAGCGTCTCCGCCACCTCTGCCGACCGGCCGGCGCCAACAAAGGCCATCACCGCATGGGCGTCGTTGAAGGCATAGAGGCTCAGGCCCTCGACCCTCGACCAGAGATCGGCGAGCACGGCCCAGCGCCCGCCGACGTCGACGCCGCGCAGCATGAGCCGCCACAGCATGGCCGCTGCATCCCCCAGCGGCAGCACGAAGGGCGGCCGCGTACCGAAGATCGGCCCGTCGTAGAGGGCCAGCACCTCGTCGATCTCGCCGAGATCGAGATGGTAGAGCGCGGTGTGCCACCAGTTGTGGATGGCGAGCAGGCTGTCCTTGCTCCACAGCTCGGGATCGTCGCGCATCCAGGCGAGCCCGTCCTTCAGCCTGCCCTGCATCTCCATGACATGCGCCACGGCATGCTGCGCCCAGCTGTCGCCCGGATGCAGCGCAGAGGCGCGTCGTCCTTCGCGCTCGGCAAAGGCGTAGTCGCCGCATTCCTCCAGGCCAAAAGCGTGCATCGCCGGCAGCAGGTGAAAGCCCGGCCGGTCCTCGCTCCATTCGGGCAGGGCGCGGGCGATGCGGTCGCGCATCATGCGTGCGTCGCCCACGAAAAAATCGATATGGTGGCCGATCTGCAACGCCAGCAGGTCGCGCGGATGATCGATCGAGATTCGCTGCAGCGTTCCGGCCGCGGCATGGAAATGGCAGCCCGCGAGCTGGCCCAAGGCCTCGAGATGCGCGCGCTCGCGCGGCGTCGCCACCAGAGGGGCGGCGCATGCGTGACTCGCTCTCGCGCTCGCGAAGCCCCGCGGCTCCGTGCCGATCAGGCTCATCCAGCCGTGGGCGATATGGGCCATCGCGAAGCCGGGCGCGGCGGCGATCGCGCGGTCCATCGCCTCGCGCGGATCGCCGAGATAGCAGCGCTGCAGGTCGAGCGCGTGCTCGAAGAGATCGCGCGACTCCGGCGTGGCGCCCGTCAGGGCGAGGCCCTCGCGGTCGTGGACCGTCATGGAAGTGCTCCGGTGCGAATCTTGAATTTAATCAATCCCAATGTAACAGACCGGCGATAGCCGATCTGACAAACGTCATGATAGCGTCCCGCGATCAATGGAGGTGGGTGTGATGTTCAGCAAGCGACGTATGATTGCCTTGGCCTTCGCCGGCTCGGTTCTGGCGGCCGGAAGCGCCTTCGCGCAGGGCGCGCCGGGGACCAAGCCGATTGTCGGCATCTCGACCGTGACCACCTATTCCGTGGACGGCCGCATCACCGCCATCGATCCGGCCACGCGCACGGTCACGCTGACGCTTCCGAGCGGTGCCACGGTCAACCGCAAGGTGAGCGCCGCTGTCCAGAATCTCGGCATCGTCAAGGTCGGCGACGAGGTGTTCGTGGGCTACGAGGAGAAGCTGAGCTTCGTGCTGTCCGGGCCCGACGCCAAGCCGCCGCGCGACCGCGACGTCAGCGTCATCATCGGCGCCGCCGGTCCCAAGGCCGAGGTCGGCGCCGCCGCCAACCAGATGGTCGCCAACTGGTGGGTCGTCGGCGTCGATGTCGCCGGCGGCACGATCTCGCTCGTCAATCCGGCCGGCGGCCAGGTCCGCACCTACGGCGTCACCACGCCGGAAGGCCGCGCCCAGCTGCCGCGCGTGAAGACGGGCGACTATCTGACGGCCGTCGACAGCCTCATCCTGGTCGTGTCGATCACCCCCAAGAAGTAGTCAGGGTGCCGGCTTGAACCTGGCGAGCGCCTCCAGACGATCGGGGGCGCTCACCACCTGGGTGCCTTCGGGCACGACGCCGACGGCGGCATTGCCCATGGCGAGCTTGCGGATCGCCCGCGCCGCCGCTTGGCCGCGGTCGACGCCGCGCACCCTCGCCAACGCCTCGGAAATCCATACCGCTGGCTTGTAGATCAGCGGCAGCCAGCACCCGGCCAGTGTCCACGGCACCTTCAGGCTCCGGCCGATCTCCCGGCCGAGCAACCACCAGGTGGCGCCGCGCAGCATCCAGAGTTGCAGCCGGCGCATCGCAGCCGAGGGATCGCCAACGCCGGCCAGCGCCTCGAGCGTGGTGCCGGCGAGCGCGATGCCTTCTTCGTCCGGCCCCGGATTGGTCAGCATCCAGAGATCCCAGTAGCGCCCGCAGTCGGCCTCGTCGACGTAGGGCAGCAGGGCCTTCTCGACACCGAGCAGCGCCGCCGCGTGGCGCCAGAAGAGGAAGTAGCCCTCCTTCTCCTCGGCGGTGAACCGGTAGCCCATGCGCTGCAGGCTATCGATCATGAGCTTGCTGAAGCCCACGACCTGGAAGAAGAGATCGGCCTGGTTGATCGGCTCGCCCCAGGCCGCGCGGTCCCAGGCGCCCGAACCCCGTACCATGCGGCGCACGAAGGCGTGGATCAGGCGGACATGCAGCGTCGTCTTGTAGCCGTCCTGCCGGGCGCGCAGCCCGCCCGGCCGGTGCAGCTCGATCCACCACGCGCCGGTCTGTGCCAGGCGGTGGACCGTATTCTGCTTCAGGGTCCCGGTCATCACCAGCGGCTTCATGGCCGGTGGCGACCAGTAGTCGATCATCAGCGAAGCGCATTGCAGCACCAGCCCGGCGCTGTCGCCGGCGCGGGCGACGGCAGCGCTGCCGCGCTCCATCTTCTCCCATTGCTCGGCCGTCGGTTCCGGCGGCAGCGAGGCGATCAGGGCGGCAAGCTCGGGCGGGGCGTCGGGCACGGCCGCAATCCCCTCCTCCAGCGCCTTCAGCACCATCGGCCACCAGCGCCCGTGGAACGGATGCAGCGCCTCGACCGCGGCGTCGGCCAGCGGGTCGGCATGCATGATGGCCGCAGCATACGTCCCCGCCAGGACCCCATGCCGGCGCGACGCTTCGGCGCCGTTGAGAATACGGCTCTTTGACATCCACTGCCTCCCGCGGGGCAGCAGATACCATTCTTTTTGTCCCCGGACACAGTGGTTTCGCCGGGTTCCCGTGCGCTAACCTCCGGGCAACACGGAGGAAATCATGGCCAAATTCGGCATCGGACAATCGGCACGCCGGCTTGAGGATCCGCGCCTTCTCACCGGGGGTGGGCGCTATACCGACGACACCAGGCTTTCCACCCCGGCGGCCCGCGCCTACGTGCTGCGCTCGCCGCACGCCCATGCCGACATCAGGAGCATCGACACGTCCGCCGCCCGCAAGGCGCCGGGCGTCCTGCTGGTCTTCACCGGCGAGGACGTGACCAAGGCCGACTTCGGCGACGTGCCCTGCCTGGTGCCGCTCGACAATCGCGACGGCACGCCGCGCGCCGACACTTCGCGCGCCATGCTGGCCAAGGGCCGCGTGCGCCATGTCGGCGATCCGGTGGCGCTGGTCGTGGCCGAGACGCTGGAGCAGGCCAAGGACGCGGCCGAGCTGATCGAGGTCGACTACGCCGCCCGGCCGCACACCGTCGACACCTTCGCCTCGGCCCAGCCTGGCGCACCG
>Ga0082335_1003621_pt1 | contig 25025 bp, 18 predicted proteins | sample Subgrocontami58m_FD_72375 | JGI IMG/M metagenome (GOLD analysis project Ga0082335, IMG submission 72375) | Subsurface groundwater microbial communities from S. Glens Falls, New York, USA - GMW37 contaminated, 5.8 m (SPADES assembly) (version 2) ...
TTCCTATGTTCTTAGCTTTTGGCCTTTCTGAAGAGCTTGGAAGACATGCTAAAGCTTGGGTAAGCCGTCTGATAGGGATCTTCCGACACCCTCCCACGAAGTGACCTGGCGTGGACGAGCCGGCCCCAACGGCGCCTGGGCAGGGCCGAACATGACGGACCTGGTGTTCCTAACGGCATCCCAATTGGCGAAAGCCATCATTATGAGAGAGCTTTCAGCGGTCGAAGTGCTGGAAGCGCACCTCGAACAGGTATCCAGGCACAATCATAAGCTGAACGCTCTCGTTACCCTAAACGAGGAAGCCGCCCGGCAACGAGCCAGGGAGGCGGATGCGGCTCTGGCCCGGGGCGAGATATGGGGGCCACTGCACGGGGTACCGGTCACCATCAAAGACGCCTTCGAGACAGCCGGCCTCCGTACCACCAGCAGTTACAAGCCTCTGGCGAATTACGTGCCGCAGCAGGATGCCGCGGTGGTGGCCCGCCTGCGAGCAGCGGGCGCCATCATTCTGGGCAAGACCAATATGCCGGCGCTGGCCGGCGACTATCAGAGCGATAGCAGATTGTTCGGTCGCGCCAATAACCCCTGGGACTTGACCCGGACTCCTGGGGGAAGCACCGGCGGTGGCGCGGCCGCTGTGGCCGCCGGATTATCCCCGCTGGAGATCGGCAGTGACGCCGGCGGCTCCCTCCGTGTTCCCGCTCATTTCTGCGGCGTGTTCGGGTTCAAGCCCACACAACATAGAGTCTCCGGGGCGGGACATATCCCTCCGCTCCCCGGGTCCCCGAAAACCAGGCGACACCTCATGAGCTTCGGCCCTCTGGCGCGATGCGTGGAAGACTTGAGTCTGTGTCTGTCGGTGGTAGCGGCGCCGGATGCCAGGGATGGTGGACAGTGGCCGATACCACTGGACGTTCCACAGAGAAAACACCTCCGTGAACGGCGCTTCGCCTGGACGGATGGTTTCGGCGGCATCCCGACGACCGCAGAGACCAGATCGGCCCTGGAAAAGCTCGCGACGGAGCTCGTCAGACTGGGATGTCGCGTCGAGCGCCGGAACCCAGAGGGGTTCGATTTCGGTAGAGCGTTGCGGATATGGGGAGAAATATACGCGACTGAGAGACATGCGTGGAGTCCCGTTCTTAGACGATTGCTGATGTTGCTGGGAACGACGGCCATGGCCGCCAGGTCTCCGTTCACCCGCGGATTCTCCACCGGCTTGAGACTCAGTGCGGGATCCTACTTGCGAGCGCTGGAGCAACGAGACATCCTCGCTGGGAAATTGGACCGGTTTCTAGCTGACTCGGACGCCTGGATCTGCCCGGTGGCGTCGGAGTCTGCCTTCACGCATAGGAAGGCGTGGGAGTTGGGAAACCCCCTCTTGGTGGATGGCCGGAAGGTGCCGTACGAGATGGCCGCCGGCGCATATGCGGCCGTATTCAGTCTAACCGGGAACCCGGTGGTGGTGTTACCGCTGGCTCGCTCCGAGGACGGCCTGCCTATTGGACTGCAGCTAGTGGGCCGGTGCTGGCGGGATATGGGTCTCCTCGCCGTGGCCGAGCAGATGTCAGCCGAAGTAACCGGGCCATTCAGACGGCCGCCGGGGTACTGAGGGCGGACCTGCAGACTCAGCCTCAAGGCCGGGCCAAGAACTCCTGGACGACGCGGTTAAATTCGTCCGGCCTCTCGCGAGGGATCCAGTGTTTGCATCCCTGGAAAACGCGCAGATCAGAACCTCTTATCAGTCTGTGAGCCCTTTCCGCCCAGGAAACCGGCACAAACCTGTCCATCTCTCCGTGAAGTATCAGCGTCGGCGCCCGTAAGCTCGGGAGCTTACCGACGAAGTCGGTCCGCAGTCCCTTCCAGGAAATCTCACTCCTCTGCCATGACCGGTAGGCTTTCCCTGCCCCGGCCTTCCTGGCCTCCTGGTAGACCTCGTTCACCAGCTCCTCAGTGATAACCTTTGGGTCATAGATAACACTGCGCAGGCTCACCTTCACTATCCGCCGGCTCCGGTTCAGGGCCGCCCATATCATACGGTTTACGAGAGGTAACCGCACCACAAGATATGATATTACTCGCCAGGGGACCTGGCTTCCCAGGCCGAAGCTGCCGACCAGCACCAGTCTGTCAACCCTTTCAGGTGAGCGCAAAGCAAAGCCCAGGGCCACGCCTCCTCCCAGGGAAGAGCCCGCCAGGCTGGCCTTTTCCAGGCCGAGGGCATCCAGGAGGCACCCCAGGAAATCCAGAAAATAGCCGGTACTGTAGTCCAGGTCCGGACTATCGCTCTCCCCGTGCCCCGGCCAGTCTGGAGCAAATACCCGGTGCCGCCGGGCAAGGAGGACCATAGTAGACTTCCAAGAAAGGGAAGCGGAATCGCCACCTATCCCGTGAAGAAGAAGGACAGGAGCGCCCGCTTCCCCCGCTCTCAGATAATGAATGCGAAGGCCGTCTACGGCTATCCATTCATCCTTTATCTCACCCATCGCCCGGTCGACCAGCTATGTACCCGTAGCAACCTGTTCATATTCTCCGAAGACCCGGCGCAGCACACCGCAGATCTCGCCCAGGGTGCCGTAGGCCCTGACGGCATCCAGGATGTACGGCATCAGGTTCTCCTGCCCGGCAGCCGCACCTCGCAGTGCCTCCAGCCTCCGGGACAGCAGCCCGTCATCTCGTTCCCGCCGCACGCGCTCCAGCCGCTGGACCTGCCTCTTTTCCCCTTCCCCGTCCATGTGCAGCAAGGAGATGCTCAGAGGCTCGTCCATCACGTATTCGTTCACCCCTACCACCACGCGCTCTTTCCTGTCCACTTCCTGTTGGTAGCGGTAGGAAGCCTGGGCTATCTCCCTCTGGAAGAAGCCGGCCTCGATAGCTGGGACCACGCCCCCGAGAGCTTCGATGCGGGCGAAATAGTCACGGGCTTGAGCCTCCATCTGATTGGTGAGGGCCTCAACCAGGTAGCTTCCACCCAATGGGTCCACGCTATTGGCCACCCCGCTCTCGTGGGCGATGATCTGCTGCGTACGTAGGGCAATGCGGGCCGCCTTTTCAGAGGGCAACGCCAGGGCTTCATCCATAGAGTTGGTATGAAGGGACTGGGTGCCTCCGAGGACGGCAGCCAGGGCCTGTATGGCGACACGAACGATATTGGTCTCCGGCTGCTGTTCGGTAAGGGTGCAGCCGGCCGTCTGGGTATGGAAACGCAACCACCAGTTCCTCTCCTGCCTGGCTCCAAAGCGGTGACGCATCTCCCTGGCCCAGATGCGCCTGGCCGCCCGGTATTTGGCGATCTCCTCAAAGAAGTCGTTGTGGGCGTTGAAGAAGAAGCTGAGGCGCGAAGCAAAGTCATCCACGTCCAGGCCCCGGTCTAAGGCCGCCTGGACGTAGGCAAAGCCGTTGGCCAGGGTAAAGGCCAGCTCCTGGGCGGCCGTGGACCCTGCCTCCCGGATGTGGTAGCCGCTCACGCTGATGGTATTCCAGAGGGGAAGATGCCTGGCTCCGAACTCGAAAGTATCCACCACCAGGCGCATGGAGGGCTGTGGCGGGAAGATGTACTCATTCTGGGCCATGTACTCCTTCAGGATATCGTTCTGAAGGGTCCCGCCCAGCTTCTCCATGGGAATGCCCCTCTTCTCCGCCGCGGCGATGTACATGGCCCAGATAATCGCGGCGGGGCTATTGATAGTCATGGAGGTGGTGATGCGGTCCACAGGGATGCCATCGAAGAGGACCTCCATATCTGCCAGCGAGGAGATGGCCACGCCGCACTTGCCGAACTCCCCCGTTGCCTGGGGATCGTCGGTATCATAGCCCATGAGGGTGGGGATATCGAAGGCCACAGACAGCCCGGTCTGGCCGTGCTCGAGCAGGTACTTGAAGCGGGCATTGGTCTCTTCCGCCAAGCCAAATCCGGCGAACATACGCATGGTCCAGAGCCGTTCCCGGTATCCGTTGGGGTGAATACCGCGGAGATAGGGGTATTCCCCCGGGAGACCCACGTCCTCCAGGTAATCGGTCCCGGCCAGGTCCAGGGGAGTGTAAAGGCCCGCTACTTGCTCTCCAGAGACAGTGGTAAACTGCTTCTGGCGCTGCTCGCCGCGGGAGGCCCGCCCCTTCCAGCGCTCGTAGCGCTGGCGGAGCTTCTCCAGCATATGCTCATCGAACATGGTAGGCTCCTATTTCCCTCTCTACGGATCTCTCATTCGATCCACGGATCTCTGCATGGCCGGGCAAAGGTAGCGCGGGGGCTTGTCCCCCACTTCCCAGCCCCAGCAGGGGACAAGCCCCGGACAAGCCCCTGCACTACATGCCAAGCCCCATCCAACCTATTCAGCAAAGGCAAAGGCTTGCCTAGTGCCTCCGATACTCTCCTAAGTATAATGCATTAAGAGATGGCTGGAGAAGGGGGTGGTGGGAGGCAGGGAATGGAACCAAAGGCGAAAAGCTTGACCGATGGCCGGCCAGCAAGAAAGGTGAGCCGGTCCCAAGGAATACAGCGGTGGCCTCCAAGGTCCAGGTTAGTGTAGCAGCCTAATGCCAAGGAGGCGCCCCATGCCGTTGGCCCGCAAGCTCGACTCTGTACGCCATCCGTTATCCCGCTGGGCTTTTTCCAGATAGGTTAACCTTCTGCAGTCTGGATTCTTGGGGATACCTCCTCATCCGTTGAGAATGGGGCCAAACCAAAGTTCGGACAAGGAGCAACGGCGTCGCAGCCGCTTGTTCCAGCAGATGGCCTAGCTCACCGCCTGGCTTAACTCTCACCCGCTTAAGTTGTCTGCCCATAGCCTTCTGTCTCACTTTGGGGAAGTATGTCAGGTCTTGTGCCAGCCAGCAAACGAGCGTAACCGTCCAGCACATGAGTGACACCCTGCCTGCCGCGGGCGTAGGCGGGCGTACTATTGACAGCGCTGGATTCCGGCCTATAATGAAGCCATCAACCCCGGTAGTACGGATGCGAAGGCGGGCACGGTTGTTGGTTCGCTGGTCACGATGCCGGATTATACCTGCGGCCTTCTTGGCTGTCCTGGCCCTCGCGCTCTTAATCGCTCTACCCCCAACAGCCCTCGCTGACGGCCCCAACGACTGGCCCATGTTCCGCCACGACCTGGTCCACACCGGCTACAACCCGGACGAGACCCAGCTCAAGCCACCACTGCGGCTTAAATGGAGCTACACCACGGGGGGCGCGGTCGGCTCCTCCCCCGCGGTAGTGGAGGGGGTGGTCTACGTGGGATCCAATGACGCGAAGGTGTATGCCCTGGAGTCAGCCAGGGGAGCCCTGCGCTGGAGCTACACCACCGGGGCCGGGGTCACCTCCTCCCCGGCGGTGGCTGACGGGGCGATCTACGTGGGCTCTTTCGACGGCAAGGTCTACGCCCTGGAGGCGGCCACCGGCGCCCTCCGCTGGAGCTACACCACGGGGGACGCGGTCGGCTCCTCCCCAGCGGTGGCCGACGGGATGGTCTACGTGGGCTCCCAAGACGGCAAGGTGTACGCCATGGAGGCGGCCACGGGCGCCCTTCGCTGGAGCTACACCACGGGGGACCGGGTCGGCTCCTCCCCCGCGGTGGTGGAGGGGGTGGTCTACGTAGGCTCCAATGACGCGAAGGTGTATGCCCTGGAGTCAGCCACGGGAGCCCTGCGCTGGAGCTACACCACCGGAGGTGTAGACATAGTCCATTCCTCCCCCGCGGTGGCCAACGGGGTGGTCTACGTGGGCTCCGCAGGCGGGACAGTCTCCCCCAAGGTCCGCGCCCTGGAGGCGGCCACGGGAGCCCTGCGCTGGAGCTACACCACCGGAGGTGTGGACATAGTCCATTCCTCTCCCGCGGTGGCCAACGGGGTGGTCTTCGTGGGGGGCTCCGCAGGCGGGGTGGTCTCCCCCAAGGTCTACGCCTTCGATGCGGCCACCGGGTCCCTCAGGTGGAGCTACACCACCGGAGCTGAAGGCATAGTCCATTCCTCCCCCGCGGTGGCCAACGGGGTGGTCTACGTGGGATCCAATAACAACAAGGTCTATGCTTTGGACGCCAACACCGGGGCCCTCCTATGGAGCTACACGACCGGGGGAGGGGTCGTGTCCTCGCCGGTCGTGGCCAACGGAGTGGTCTACGTGGGCTCCAACGACGGGAAGGTCTACGCTTTCGAGGGCCAGCCGCCGCCCGTCACGGCTTTGCTACCCGCATACGCAAACTCCGCGTTCCCGATCTCCTGGACGGTGCCCATTACCTGGACAGGTACTCCAGCCGCTTCCTACGACGTTCAGTACCGGGATGGAGCGTCCGGGTCCAGGACGGACTGGATCACCAGCACCACAATAACCTCCACCACCTTCAGCGGCCAGGACGGCCACACCTACTACTTCCAGGCTCGCGCCCGCGCGGCCGCGGGGGCTATCGGTGACTGGAGCGACACCACCTCCATCACCGTGGACCTGACGCCGCCCACGGGTAGACAGACCGTCCAGGGCTGGTCCTCCCTCTATATCTCCAACGCTGTGACCCTTTCGGTGGCCGCCTCTGACGCCACCAGCGGCCTCTCCCAGATGCAGTTCGGCAGCGACGGGCTAACATTCGGCGCCTGGGAGACGTACACTACTACTCGGAGCTACGTAGCGCCACCGGGGGCTACCGCCGTATACGGGCGGTTCAAAGACGGCGCCGGAAACATCTCCCAGCCGGTGACCGGTAGCATAACCCTGGATGCCTCGCCACCCGAAGGCTCGCTGCAAACCCAGGGCTGGTCTTCCCCCAACCTATCCAACAGCGTCGCCCTTTCAGTCTCTGCGTCTGACGCCACCAGCGGCCTCTCCCAGATGCAGTTGAGCAGCGACGGCGTCAGCTACAGCGAATGGGAGCCCTATGCGTCCAGCAAGACGTATGTGCTGCCGGCAGGCAGTTCGTCGGTCTACGCCCGGTTCAAAGACCGGGCCGGCAATGTCTCCCAGCCGGTTAGCGCGCCGGTGACGATTGACGCTACCCCTCCTACCGGATCGCTGATGATCAACAGCGGTGCGGCCTATACCAGCAACCGGCAGATTACGGCAGACCTCGCCGCCTCGGACGATCTGAGTGGCGTATCCCAAGTGGCCTTCAGCAACGACGGCGCCAGCTACGGGGACTGGCAGGGCTATGCCTCCCGCTGGTCCATGGCCCTTCCAGCCGGGGACGGCGAGAAGACCCTGTATGCCCGCTTCAAGGACCAGGCAGGGAATACTTCCCCTCCGGCCGCTGACAACATAGTCCTGGACACCACGCCACCCACTATCCCCGCCCCCGATGACGCCCTGACCGGCACCATATCGTCGCCCACGGTTACCCTCCAGTGGCCCCCTTCCAGCGATGCCCTGAGCGGCGTGGAGAGGTATTACTACAGGACGGATTGCGGCAGTGAGGCCGCCACTTCCAACCCTTCGGCGACTACGCCGGTCCTCTTCGATGGCGACCACACCTTCTACGTCAGGGCCAAAGACCAGGCGGGCAACTACAGCCCCTACGGCAAGCACGCGCTCACTATCCGGGCCACCGGCCTGAACTCCCCGGACCTCTATGCACCTGACTCGCCGACGGATAGGGACAAGATAAATATTAGCGGAGTAGGTCCGGCGCTTTCCCCCATCAGGCTCTTCCTGAACTGCGCCAACTATGGGGAGACCACCTCCGGCAACTTCGGGGCCTGGCAGTTCCGGGACGTGCCCCTGGCCCTGGGAGAGAACGTGATGACGGCCAGCATCGTCGACGTTCGGGGAGGCCTGAGCCCCATCTCGCTGCCAGCGGTGGTCGTCCGGCTCAAATCCATTACCGCCACCGCTCCCAAGACTGCTACCAGCCTGCTCTCCTCCTCTGGTGGGACCGTATCGGCCGGGCAGCAGGTGTTGGAGGTGCCGGCCGGGGCGCTCCCAGGCGAGGCCCAGGTTTCCGTTACGCCATACGGGCAGGACAGCGCCCCACCCCTGGTGGGGAAGCGGTCGGTGGGGTCCTTTGCCTCCATCGGCGCCCGGGAACGGGGGACAGGAGCGCCGGCCCAACTGGCCAAGGGAGTGAGGGTCAGCTTGAGCTACGACCCGGCCTCCCTGGGAGGGTTATCGCCGAGTCAGCTAGCCGTCCACTACTACGACCCGGCCGCCCTGTCTTGGGTGGCGCTGTCCAGCCAGGTCGACCCGGCCAGCCGCCGGGTCACAGCGGAGACCACCCACCTGTCCGACTTTGGCCTCCTGGCCGACCTGCCGCCCCTGCCGGTGAAGCTCTACGTGCCCCTGGCGGTGAGAGGTTCGGGGGGCTGGTAGGAGCGTAGTGCTTGGTAGTGCCTTATCGTGCTTAGTTGTGCTTTGTGGTTCGACACCATCTACGCCACCGAGCCACTACCAAAGTACAATTGAAGCACTATCGAAGCACGGGCGGGGAGTTGGTGGCGGGGCGGCTAATACTCGATTCCGTACCGCGCGCTGATCCCCTTCTCATAGGGATGCTTGATCAGGGTCATCTGCGTCACCAGGTCAGCCGCCTCTATGACGCGAGGGTCGGCGTCACGCCCGGTGAGAACCAGCTCTATGCGCTTGGGTTTGTCCTTGATGAGGGCCAGGATGTCATCTACGGAGATCAGGCCCAGCTTGGCCGCTACGTTGATCTCGTCTATAATGACCAGGTCGTACTGCTCGCTTAGCAGGGCCTCTCGCGCATGCGCCAGAGCGTCCTGGGCCATCTTCCGGTCTTCTTCCCGCGGATTTAGCGGGTTCACGAACTCCGGGGACCCGAACTGCACCACGTCAATCGCAGGAAACTGCTTGAGGGCGATGATCTCGCCGTACCGGGTGTTGCCTTTGAGAAACTGAATAATCTTTACCTTCAGGCCGCGGCCCATGGCCCGCAAGGCCAGACCAAAGGCGGCCGTGGATTTCCCTTTACCGTCTCCCGTATAGACCTGGACCAGGCCCTGTTCGAACCTGGTCTGAGGGTTCCACATGGGCGGGTGCTCGGGGTGCCATTCCTCCGGGGGCTTCATCTTTGGCATGTTATAACTCCATGAAACTTGCTAAGCATTACAGTTACCTCGAAAGGCCTGGAGCTCCTCCGGTATTGGTAAGAGTCTCGGCCGGCGGATACGTGGCTCTTCAGCAACCTTAACCAGATAGAGGTGGCTGGGATGACGGCCGGAAGTCTGACCATGGGGTCGGGCAGCAGGGATAGGGGCGCGTCCCCGGTGAAGCCTCGCCCTGGGCTAAAGCCATGGGCTAAGAATGCCAAGCCCACTCAAGGGGCTATACCTGGTGTACGGTCCCGGTTTGATCTCGCCAACTGCCCTTCTTTCCCAGGCTGCCACTTACCAATCAGCTAATACTAATCACTCTCTCCAGCCCCTTCAGCAGGCTTCGTTACTGTAGCCCATGGCTTTAGCCCGGGGCGATGCCACTAGAGCCTCGCGCTCCTTCTTTAGCACTCCACAGACCAGTAATTCATGAAATGCGGGTGTTTCATGCATCCTTAGACTCCACTTTTGGGTGAGCGCTTGCAGTAGCACCGTGGCCTACCCACCTTTCCTTCGTTTCTTAACTTCTTCCGTCAGCTTGGGTACGATCTGGAAGAGGTCGCCCACCACCCCAAAGTCGGCGAATTGGAAGATGGGAGCGTCGGCGTTCTTGTTGATGGCCACTATAACATCGCTGGTCTGCATTCCTACCTTGTGCTGGATAGCCCCGGAGATGCCACAGGCGATGTAAACGACGGGCTTGACCGTCTTCCCAGTCTGGCCGACCTGGTGCGGGTAGGAGATCCAGCCCGCGTCCACGGCCGCCCGGGAGGCCCCCACAGCGCCGCCCAGGGCATTGGCCAGGCCATAAAGCATCTGGAAGGACTCCGGCCCGCCCAGGCCCCGGCCACCGGAAACGACAAACTGGGCCTCTTCCACCGGCACCTCTCCGGTCGCCTGGCTCACCCTCTCAAGTATCTTGCCCAGCAGTGAGTCCGCTCCAACATCGGCCGAGACATCTTCGATCTGGACCTGGGCGGCCGCTTTGGCTGGCATCACGGCGTTGGGCCTCACGACTACCAGCTCGGTCTCTTGGTTCACCAGGGCCGCGGAGACCTCGATGTTGCCTCCGAAAGCAGGCGCCACTACCCGGACCCTTCCGGCATCCAGTCCCACATCAACTACGTTGGCCAGAATGCCCAGCTTCAGCTTCGCCGCGACCCGGGCGATCACGTCACGTCCTACTGCCGTCGAGCCAACCAGGACCAGGGAGGGCTTCTTCTCCCGGATCAGCTCAGCCAGGAGATGGGCCTGCGGCGTTATCACGTAATCGGCGTACTTGCCGTCATCCTTGGCGTAGGCCTTGGCGATGCCATAGGCGCCTATCTTCTCAGCGGCGGCCCGGGCGCCTGGTCCGATCGCTACAGCGGCAGCCGTTGCGCCCGCCTGGTCCGCCAGCCTCTTGGCCAGGGTAGCCATTTCCAGGGATATTTTCTTGGGCTCGCCGTTATCATGCTCTATGTATGCCCAAATCTCACTCATTTATGTCTATCTCCTTCTTGCATATCTATGGTGGCCAAAGCCGAGGCATAACAGGCGGGGGGACACCCCCCAAACCCCCCGGCCTACCGGCGATCAAGCACAACGAAGTACCGTGAGGCATAAAAGGGGGACACCCCCAAATCCCCCCGGCCACCGGCAATCAAGCACAAGGAAGCACTATGAAGCGCCACAAGGCACCAGGCAGCCTACAGTACCTTCTTGAAGGTCAGGAACTCTGCCACCTTCGAAGCAGCGTCTCCTTCATCCTGGATGACCTGCCCGCCCTTGCGCGGCTCGCGCGGGCTGAAGGACAGGACCTTCTCTTTCGCTCCGCTGGCTCCCACCTCGGAGGCGTCGACCCCCAGGTCAGCCAGGGACCAGACGGTGATCTCGGTCCGTTTGGCCTGCATGATGCCTTTGAGGGAAGGATAGCGGGGCTCGTTGATGCCCTTGACTACACCCACCAGGGCCGGCGTCGGGCTGTTGACCACATCGTAGCCATTTTCGGTCTGGCGCTGGCTGGTAACCTGCCCGTCTCCTACCTCCAGCTTGACGGTATAGGTATGCTGCGGGACGCCCAGGAACTCGGCGAGGGCAGAGGGGACCAGGGCCGTGGCGGCATCGGTGCTCTGCATGCCGCAGAAGATGAGGTCGTACTCCGTCTTCTTGAGGGCCTGGCTCAGGACGTAAGCGGTGGACCAGGCGTCCGCCCCCGCTAGCTTGGGGTCGGTAACCAGAACAGCCTTCTCCACTCCCATAGCAATAGCCTTGCGCAGGGCCTCTTTGGCTCCTTCGGGGCCCATGCAGAGGGCGGTCACGGCGCCACCCTGGGCCTCTTTGGTGCGCAGGGCTTCCTCGATGGCGTATTCATCGAAGGGGTTGGGGATGTTCTCGATGCCGGTCCGCTCCAGGCGCAGTTCAGCGTTCAGTTTCTTCTCTGCCGCGGTATCCGGCACCTGCTTGATGCATACCACGATGTTCAAAGTCATCCTCCTTATTTATGTCAAGTTATGTCAACATCCCAACTGGCGGGCGATGATCATCTTTTGAACTTCCGAGGTGCCCTCGCCGATGGTGAGTATCTTGGAGTTTCGATAGAAGCGAGCGATGGGGTATTCCTCGATGTAGCCGTAGCCCCCGTGAATCTGGACGCCCTCCTCGGCGGCCCTCACTGCCACCTCTGATGCGAAGAGCTTGGCCATGGAGGCTTCCATGCCAAAGTCACGGCCCAGGGTCTGCAGGTGGGCGGCCTTGAGAACCATCAGCCGGGCGGCCTCCACGTTCGTCGCCATCTCCGCCAGCTTGAACTGGACCGCCTGGTGCTTGCAGATCGGGACATCGAACTGCACCCGCGTCTGCGCGTATTGCAGGGATTGCTCGAGGCAACCCCGGGCCAGGCCCACGGACACGGCCCCGAGGCCTATGCGTCCGCAGTCCAGCACGGCCATGAACTGGTGGAATCCACGGCCCCTTTCGCCCACCAGGTTGCCCTCTGGCACGGTGCAGTCCACGAAGGACAGCTCTCGGGTGTCTGAGGAACGCCAGCCAACCTTGCGGTAGGGTGCTCCCACGTTATACCCAGGGGCGTTCCTGGGAACTATGATGCAGCTTAGCTCCTTCTGCTCCCTGGTTCCCCCCGTGACGGCGGCGATGATAATCAGGCCGCTCATGGGCGTGCCGGCGTGAGTGATAAAACACTTGGTGCCGTTGATGACCCACTCTCCATCCTCCAGGTCAGCCCTGGTGCGGATGGCCATGGCATCAGACCCGGCCCCGGGCTCGGTCAGGCCAAAGGAGCATAGCATGCGCCCCTGGCCCAGGGGTGGGAGCCACTGGTCCTTCTGTTGCTGGCTTCCGAAGAACGTGATGATGGACCCAACCATGCCGTTGACCGACTCGCTGACGCCGACCGGAACATCCACCACGCTCAACTCCTCGGTGACCACCGCCAGGGATACCAGGTCCGCGCCGCCGCCGCCGTATTCCGAAGGGAACACCATTCCCAAGATGCCCACCTCTCCCAATTTCTGGTAGATAGGTAGTGGGAACTCCTCCCGCTCGTCGTACTCGGCGGCGACGGGGGCGATCTCCTTCTGGGCGAAGTCCCGGGCCAGTTTACGGAGGGCCTGCTGCTCCGGGGTCAGGTCGAAGTCCAATTATCAGTTTCCTTTGGAGCTTACAAAAGAAGGCCGCCCCTTTTGGGGGCGACTCCCAGAACATCGAATAGGCCGAGGCCAAGCACTGGCTGAAAAATTCTAAGAAGACAATTTTACAGGAGTTAGTTTAGCAGAAGGCTTCGGAACATGTCAATGAGACTATGCCTACTCGCGTCAAGAGGATATGGGACGTCGCCTGGCAGGTTTTTCTAACTGCCCTCCTTTGCCTTCTCCTCGGTTCTAGCGGCCCATCGTCTGAAAACCCTCCGCCAGCAAATACCCGTCCGTGCTTTCATCCAAAACACAAGGAAACGCGCCATGGCGGCGGCCAGCGTTCCAAGCACTTTCCACGGCCTGTCCACCGTCTGGAGATACGCTACCGTCTCCTCGTTGACTGCCACCTCCAGGATGTCGATCAGATCCTGGTCGGTCATAGTGATAGTGTAGTCCCACCAGACAGGCTCTTTGATAGTCCCCTTGATCATCAGACCATCAGACGCCACGTGCGGCACACCCTCTCTCAAGTTCAAGACCAGCGTCTTGGTACCCAGACCCTTGGACCAAAGTTTCACGGTCCTGACCTCTGAAACCGGCTAGCCAACCAGCCCGCTGCCGCGAGCCTCCACTATATAGTCCGGCTCCCTCCACCACCGTTGCAGCCCCAGGTAATCGGCCACTGCGCCGGCCGCATTATACCCGCTGCCGAGGAGAATCATTCCTCCAGGATAGGTGCTGGCGCCACAAAGGAAGAGACCGTCCACCGGCGTAACGCAGCTAGAACAATCGGGGTTGGGCCGCAAGTAACCCATCTGGGTGGCCATGTAAGCGCCATGCTTTATCGACCCCCGCTTCATATTCACTAGCTTCTGCTCTACGTAACTGGGCGGGTAGAGGTACCGGCGCACAACCCGGGCCCCTCTGAGATTGGGGGCATACTCTTGCCACAGGTCCATCAGGGTATCGGCGAAGCGCTCTTTCAGGCCATCCCAGGCCCCCTCCTTTGGCTCATACGGCGCCATCACCTCGAATCTGGCCACAGAGCTGCCTGGAAAGATATCTGCCGGCGCCTGGAGGGGGTCGAAGTCGGTGGTGGTCGTGGCATGGCCGGCTGTCACCAGATCCCCATTAGCAACCCGGGAAAGGTGGCTGAGGAATTGGGCCGACCCCTCGTATCCCATTATCTTGATCAGCGCCTGGTCCACCGCGGGATCGGAAGCCGCGGCCTTGTACAGCGGCCTCTCTCCAAACGCCAGGTGCAGCCCGAAGAGGCTCCAGGTCTCCCACTCCCAGGCTTTGCTGGCCTCGGCCAGGCCCGGCATTATCTGCCTGCATGCATCCTCCCCTACCATGCCTATGAAGGTCGCAGCAGGATCGGTGCTGGTCACCACGGCACGGGCCTCGAACTTGCGGCCGTCGACTAGCTCCACACCCCTGGCGGCGCCGTTTTCCACTATGATCCTGCCCACTTCGGAGGCCTCCAGGATTTTGGCCCCATTGGCTACAGCCACCTTTTGAATAGACGAAGATAGGCGGTGTGACCCCCCTTTGATAAGGGCAGCATTGAGCATCCGGACCACGTAGAGGGGGACCATGTATCCCACCCCGCTCACTTCCGGGTCCAGGCCCCACATACATGCCAGGTGAAGAAGGAGTGTCCTCACCTCGTCGCTCTCCAAGCCCAGGCCATCTATGATATCCTTAGGCGTCTCCTCGGAGATATCCAGTATGCCCTTTCCAACTTCACTCTTCATGAGCATTTCGGCGTAATCGATGGGCGGAACGGGAAGCGTGTAGGTTGCCGGGACCAGGCACCTGTTGACCAGCTCCTCCCATTGGCTGTAAGCCCTGCAGAAGGTGGCGGCATCCTTGGAGGAGAAGGGCTCGATGGACCTGGCACTCCTCTCCGGGTCACTATATAGCGTTAGCGCCCTGCCTCCGGTTAGAAGGGTAACGGCTGCCTCTGGCTTGACGTAGCGGCACCCGTAGGATTCCAGGTCCAGGTCGTGATAGGGAGGCATTACGTCCATCATCATCATATAGGTGGCGTGCAAATTGAAGCGGAAGCCCGAGAACTCCTCGGTCATAAGCCCCCCGCCGGTCTCGTGTCTCCGCTCTAACAGTAGGACCTTAGCCCCGGCCTTGGCCAGGTAGGCGCCAACAGTCAATCCATTCGGCCCCGCCCCGACGACTATGACGTCAAATCGTTCCAACAGAAAATCTCCTCCCTAATCCCGGATCAGAGGACCTCTTGCGCAGACCAGAACAAAGCGCCATCACGCACAACCGGACATTACCAAAGGACCATCTAGTCAACAGTCGGATGCCATTCAAAGCCATACTTCGCGCACATTCTGGGGTAGGCATCTAGTGACTTGTGGCGCCACCAATCCTGGTTCCGCACGCCCAAGTCTTCCGCCACGGCCTGGGCTGCTACGCCACCACAACAAAGCCAGCTATCGCTGTACGGCCAGATGGAATTGCTTATGTACAGCTTTCCTATTGGAGTCCTGGGAGCCCCGCACCCTGCAAAGGGGCGGTTGTGCCAGAACTGGGTAGGCGAAACATTGCCCCCGCTCCAACTGCCCTTGATGGCGCTGGGGTTTCTCCGGTAGATGTCCAGGGGAGTCATGACGTATCTGGCGATCTTGGCCCTCTTGAGGTTAGGCATGTACTCCGCCAGCAGGTCCTCGACCTTGTCTCCATATTCTTCCCTGATATCGTCCCATTTCTCAGGGCCACCCAGGGGCCGGATGTCGTAGGGGACGTTAGACCACGTCATCAGAGTAAACTGCCCGTGCGGAGCCTGGGTTGGGTCTGCTTGCACGTAGCCCTGGCAGCAGCCACCGGCGGCAATCGGCGGGTCGGACGGCCGGTCCACCATTTCGTCTACGGCCAGCCGCATCAGGTCTGCCGGCGTCTCTACGCCAAAGAGGAAGTTAAAGGCATCCGACACCTCCGGAAAACCATCGGCCGATCGCCATTGAGCGGGTTCGCTCAACGCCCAGTAGTTGGTGAAGAGCGTCTGGCCGTTGTAATCATAAGCCCGGGCGGCCGTAGCTACCTCCGGCGGTAGCTTGTCCTCGCCGACCAGTTGAATGAAGGTTGGGTAGCAAGTGAGATCGCTCACTACCGCCTTACCCGCCCTGACATGGGCCTCCGGGTAGACGGCATCCCTAGAAAGGAAGACGCCCTTGGCCTCCCCGGCCTCCACGTCGATCTTGACCACCGGACAACCTTGAAAAAGCGCGCCGCCGTAGTGAACAAAGCACCGGGAGACGGCATGGGCCAGAGCGTGACTCCCGCCCCGGGCGTGCCAGGAGCCGAAACCGCCTGCCAGGCCGAGTATCGGCGCGAAGGCGCTCACCCCCCGGTGCCACGGCACTACCCCCTGGGCCGTCGCGAGTGCAAGCAGTCCTGCCTTGACCTTGTCGCTTTCGAATAGCTCATCAATGACCTGGAAGCCGTTCATGTCCCGCCAATCGCGCGGCATCCCAGGGGTCTTGCTGATCATCTCGCCGAACTCTGAGAGTGTTTCCACGGTAGGAATGGTAGCCACAGACAATTGCAGGAAATCAGGCCAGATCGTCCCCAGGTAGTTTATCATCCGCCGGTACTGCTCGGCGTCTCTGGGGGATATCCTCTTCCACGCCTCGTACTCCTTGCGGGCATCGGAGATGTGCCTCAGAAATGCCGTCCCGTCCCGGAAGGGATGCATGCAAGCCCACTCCGAAGAGGTAACGGGCTCGAAGCCGAATCTCTCGAGCTCCAACTCCTCTGTAGCGGGCCCCAGATGCGGCAAGAGAAAAGTGGCGTGCAGGTTCATCTTCAACCCTGGTGCCATCAGCACCTCGGTCGTGCAGTGGGCCCCAACCTCTTCACGCCTCTCGAAGACGGCGACCTTCTGCCCGGCCTTCTGCAGGTAAGCGGCGCAGGCAAGCCCGTTGAGCCCGCCGCCTATGACAATTACATCGTATTCGCTATTCAGACCCGACAATCAGTCCTCCTTCAAGTCCTAACAGCAAAGCGTGCCCGCATGTGAACGCCCAAGAAGCACACGCTAAGTCCGAGAATGGGAAAAGTCCGCTATAGTGGACCCATAGAACCAGACACTGGAAGGGGGAGAATAGATGTGAGCGATCAGCGGCCAGCGATTGTCCCTTGTCCACTCCCCAGCTTCCATTGGCGGCGCTGTTATTCGAAGTCGGCTCGCTAGCCCAGCATACCGTTTCTGCTTTACAGTCATCGCAGAGGCTCTCCAGGCGTGCGTTATCATCAAGCTACGGGGTTTCTCTGCCTGGATGTTCCTGTTTCCGGCCGGTTCTCACGACCGCTGGTGCGCTCATCCATGTGGGCGCCAGGCATCATCGGGGTTCTACGCGCTCTCTTCGAGAGCCAGGGGCAGCCGCTCTATGGCGAGGGTTGCCAATGGGTCAGCGCCCACGCGCTCGCTGGCATCCAGCACCTCGAGGCCGATAACGTGCCCATCACCGTCCAGGTCAGCGGTCACGCCATCCTCCAGGTCGATGCTGCCGGCTGGCGTAGCCTTCCGCAACTCGATATACAGGGCGTCTACTTCTGGATCGTAGGTAATCTTCACGGTCATCTCCCTTCCGGTCCGCGGGGCCTTGCCGTCACGGTGACAACCACCGTCCGCGCGCCTTCGCTGATATAGGTCACTCGAACCCACTGCTTGCCGGTACGCTTCCACGCATTTAGTCTTCCTTTGCGGCTGGACGTCACTTGATCGGGGTCGTTCAGAACAGCGATCACCTCGTTCTGGCTTACGTGCCAGAAGCGCATTCGGTTGCGGCTATGCCTGCTGAAATGTATTGCCGGCTTCGCACTCATCAAGCGTCTTTTTCGCCCTACTTGGCTGCCACGCGGCACCCCCTGGCCGCCTTCCCACCGCACGCCCGTCCGCGATACCTTTTCGCGCCGTGCGGATAATCGGACCGCAGACGACGCGGGCTTCGCGTAGCCCGGCCTGGGCGTCCCGGTAGATCGCGAGTCAGGCCTATCGTGCCGTGAATAGTCGTTGCCGCGACGCCTACAGTATAGCTCTTTTGTCTGGGACGCGTGAAGCGCTTTGATCGTCAAGAACGTCAGGGGCCAAGAGGCAAAGCGCCACATCTAGGCCCGCACCCTTAGCGCTGCAGCGTCCTCCAAGTGCGGGCGCTTGTTCCCGAGGTGGGCGCAAAGCTCCCTCCGGGCGGCGTGCCAAATCCTCTCTGCCTCGCTACCGGTGCTCAAGGCGGACGGCGTGGCGCGCTTCTCGACGACTTGTGTGGGGCGTTGGTGCAGGCTGTCCCTCACAAGAATGTGTCCTTCACAAGAACATGCAGCCAGAAACAGGCAGCCAGAAAAAAGGTTGACATAGTCCACACACCGCGCTACGATCTTGGTACGCTCAAACGGGCGGTCCGGAGCGATGTAGCCAGAAACCGCGCATTTGGCTGCAAAGATAATCGGCTCTCTTCCCTCGTATGTTTTTGTTTGCCCCCAGGGGAACTTTGCACTAAGATATCCTCATGATTTGCGGCCGACCCCCTTCGCTCACGCTCAGTCGCGGGCGGCTGACACCTGGGCCTTAGGCGCGTTCAGGAGGAGGAATTGTATGACAGTCGTTCCGGTTGAAGTTGTTAGGATCGGCGACGTGACTGCGGAGGACGTAGGGAGCGCTTTAGCGCTGGCGAACTCTGCTCAGAAAGAGTTGCTTTTTGTAGAGTTAGCGAGCGATCAAGCTGCGGACTTGCGGATGCACTCTTACATCTCCACGCCAGCCGCAGAGCTGCTGGACACCATGGAGAGTTTCCGCGGGGCTATCCGCGGGTATCATCCGTTTCTGATCGCCTTCGTCGATGCCCGTCTCCGTGGTCCCCAGTACGATAATCTTTTTGGAAGCCATCGGGCGGAGAAGGGAGTAGCAGTTGCCACTATTGCCGATGTACCAGACACCATCATTCCGAAGAATCGGATGCGGCGTACTTCCTTTACTATCTTGCTCGATATGCGCTCAGTTTCATAGCACCCAGCCACCGGAACCATGAAGATACTCGGGGGTGCGTGTTTGACCGCAAGCTAGACAAGCGCGATATCGTGCAGAGTATGCGAGCCCGGGCTCTGTGCGACGACTGTCGTCGGAATCTACTCGCGGAACCAGGCTCAATGTCTCCTCAGCAGCTAACAGCTCTGGATGCAATGTTCTCACTAGCGGGTCGGATATTGAACGAGGGTGTTGAGCCTCATGCCCGCCCGAGAGCTCTTATTGGGTCTTCAACAGAGGGGATCACCGCGGCAAACAAGATTCAAGAGCTACTAGCCGACGATCTCTCCGTAGTTGTCTGGAATCAAGGCACCGTCTTCGGTCTTGGCGACGCGACACTCGAAGCGTTAGAGGCGGCGGTACTTGAGTACCAGTTTGGCATTTTCGTGTTCACCCCAGACGACCGACTCCACAGCAGAGGGGAAACGAAGTCCGTCGCGCGCGATAACGTTATTTTTGAGCTGGGTTTATTCATCGGCAAACTAGGACGACACAGAGGATTCTTGGTCCACCCGGGGAAGGGCGCTATTGCACTACCGAGCGACCTCGTCGGGATAACCACCGCGATATATGACCCCGAGGAAAAGAATCCTGCTGCTGCCTTTGGTCCAGTATGCAACCGAATACGAGATGCTGTACGGGCCGCCAACCGTCAAGACGGCGTTTGAAACAGATTGCAGCCGATGCGCAACAGGCTCCGCTCCAGTCCGGCTTCCGCGCGCGGCCGAAGCATGGCCGTTAGGCGCTATTCAGCGGCGAGAAAGCGGTAGAAAGACGCGCGTTCCCCATTGGTTGCGAGGGGGGAAGACGCCAAAGGCCGATAACCCTGAGGCTGAGGGAAGCGTAACGGGGGCACAGACTGGAAAATCAGTTGAACCGAAGGGGCGCTCCATGGCGCGGGGCAAGCACAACGAACCACCATTGAAGCACAATGAAGCTCTATCGAGGCACAACCAAGCACCACCGAGCATGGGTGGTTGCCGAAGTAGGGCCTACACCTTCTCCAGCGGTGCGAAGCTCAGGAGCAACCGCTTCACCCCGAGCCCTTCGAAGGCCACGGCAACCTCCTGGTCGCCTCCGCTGGGTACGCAACTCACCACGACCCCTTCTCCGAACTTGGCATGCCGCACTTTGTCTCCCGGGACTAAAGAGCTCCCCGGCGCAGGGCGCGGCCCCGTTGCGATCCCTGGGGGCGCCGGCCTCCTGTAACCGTTAGGGTCCGACGTCAGAAGTCCGTGCCCCGACCCTCTTAGCTCGGTCAGGTTGGGCGGGATATCTCGCAGAAAGCGCGATGGGGGGTTGGGGCTGCTGCTTCCGAAGAGTGTGCGCCGCAAGGCGCGCAAAAGATAGAGCCGCTCCTTGGCCCTGGTGATACCCACGTAGCAGAGGCGGCGTTCCTCCTCCATCTGCTCGGGATTGTCGAAGGAACGGATATGGGGCAGGACCCCCTCTTCCAGGCCCAGAATGAAGACCGTGCCGAATTCCAGGCCTTTGGCGGCGTGGAGAGTGATGAGAGTAGCGGCGTCCAGCGTGTCATCCAGAGCGTCCACGTCGGAGACGAGCGCCACCCTCTCCAAAAGTGCGGACAGGGCCGAACGCGGCTCCATATCCTGAAACTCCCGGGCTACGGTCTGCAACTCCTGGATATTCTCCCAGCGTTCTTCCCCTTCCGGGGTCCCATCCTGGACCCAGCGGCCGTATCCTGTCCGGCCCAGAGTGTAATCAATGAGCTCCACCAGGCTTAGCTCCTGGCTCTGGCTGATGAGGTCTTCCAGAATGCCATCGAAATCCGTCAGGGCCGCTCTTGCTCTAGGAACAAGTGTCAAGGAACCAGGAACGAGTGCCGTGGGTCGAGGGGCTGGAGTCGAGGGTCGAGAGTCGAGGGTCGAGGAGCTAGAATCGAGAGCCGAGTCTCCAGGCAAGGCCCCTTCAAGACCCTGACCCCCGGACCCTGAACCCTGCCCTTCGCCCTTGACCCCTGACCCTTGACCCCTGACCCCAAGACCCTCATCCTGTTCCTCGTTCCCTGTTCCTTGTTCCTCTGCCAATCGCCTCAAAGCGCCGTAGACCGTTTGCCCCAGGGAAGTTGCCCACCGGGATAGCTCCGCCATGGTGCGCTGGCCGATGCCCCGGCTGGGCACGTTGATAACTCGGACCAGGCTGATGCTGTCCAGCGGGTTGTGAATCAGCCGCAGATAAGCGATGACGTCCTTGATCTCCCGCCGCTCGTAGAAACGGGTGCCGGCCACCAGCCTGTAGGGAAGGCCGTAGCGCACGAAGGCATCCTCAACGGCCCGGGACTGGGCATTGGTGCGGTACATTATGGCGCAGTCGCTGGGGCGGCAATGACCCTGTCGAACCAGCTTGTCCACCTCGGACACCACGAAACGGGCTTCATCCTCTTCGTTATACGTTTCCACCAGCACAATGGGCGTGCCCTTGCCCTTGTCGGTCCACAGCTTCTTCTCCTTACGCCGTTGATTGCCGGATATAACGCTGTGGGCGACGTCCAGAATAGTCTGCGGAGACCGGTAGCTTTGTTCCAGGTACACAGTACGCGCATCGGGGTAATCATGCTCGAAGTTAAGGATGTTCCGGATATCAGCGTTGCGCCAGGAATAGATGGACTGGTCAGGATCACCAACCACGCAGAGGTTACGGTGCTTCGCCGCCAGGAGTTTGACCAGCTCATATTGCACCATGTTAGTGTCCTGAAATTCATCTACCAGAATATGGACGTAGCGGGACTGGTAGTTGGCCAGGACTCCCGGACATTCGCGGAAGAGGTCCACCGCAACCATGAGCAGGTCATCGAAGTCCAGGGCCCGGTTGGCTCGCAGGAGGCCCTGATAGCCCTGGTAGACCCGCTGCACCACCTCGTGGAAGTAGCTGTTGGCGACCTTTCGGTACGCCTCGTGGTCTACGAGCTCGCTCTTTGCGGACGATATGGCAGAAAGAAGGGCCTTTGGAGGGAACTGCTTTTCGTCTACCCCCAGCTCCTTCATGGCCTGCTTGATCAACCCTACCTGGTCTTCCTGATCGTAGATCACGAATTCGGGGTTCAGGCCGATATGCTGGCCTTCTCGCCGCAGGATGCCAGCGCACAGGGCATGGAAGGTGCCGACGGTCAACTCATGCACTCCATTCTCGAGGAGGTGGCAGAGGCGTTCCTTCATCTCACGAGCGGCCTTGTTGGTAAACGTTACGGCCATAATCTGCCTGGGGCTGAAGCCGCAAGCCTTCACCAGGTAAGCGACCCGGTGCACGATTACGCGGGTCTTGCCGCTGCCCGGTCCCGCCAGGATGAGCAGAGGCCCGTTGACCGCCTCCACGGCCGCCCTCTGGGGCGCATTTAGCCCTTTCAAGAAGTCCATCGGTAGTTTTATTATAGCACCTTGACGGGCGGGGCTATCATGGTAAAATAAACTGTTGAGCACCCCAGTGTTGCCTCGCAACACCGGGTGATGTCCTCCAGGGGTTGCAGGGCAACCCCTGGATCTATTTCCAGCAACCCTTCAAGAAGTTGCCATCGATCTTGGTGACCTTATCAGCCACGTCTCTGAGCCTCTGAGAAGTCCAGGGACCTCCAAACAGGGCTACTTCCACGTGCTTCCCCATATCCTTAACCGCCTGTAGGGCATCCGCCAGGTCCGTGTCCCCACCTACCATGACCATAGTGTCATACGTGTCACGGAAGCTGTGCAGAAGGATATCCGTGGTCATCATAACATCTATCCCCTTTTCGTAAGGGGGCTCTGCGGGCCAGCTACGGTAGATTAGACGTCCCAGCCGGACCTCCAGGTAGGGGATGCGCCGCAATTCCTGGAAGAACCGTTGCTGGTCCTGGTAGTGTTCTGCCTCCTTGGTCTGATCAACGGGGGCATTGTAATAGTATGTGCGCACCAGGCGCCGGTCCTGAGTCACCTTGCGGCAGAAAGACTCGAAATTCACATCTGCATGGCCAAATTGGCTCTTGAGGGAATGATAAAGATTGCTGCCATCGATAAATATCATGAGCCTTTCCATGGCCCGTATGTCTTTGGGCAACTGGCACCACCTTTATTTTTAGTGAAATGCCAAACGGTCTTCCGTATAGAGAATAGCACATGTGTCAAATCCTGGGTGCAATTTGGAGTGGAAAGCTTTGACAAACGGCCCCGGGCACCGCGGTCCGAGGCGATAACCGCGGCGGCAGTCCAGAGCTAAGCCTGGTCCGATGAACTGGGTGGGGTCATGGTGTAACCAACCCTGGGAAGAGTGAGTATGAGCTCGGGGTTGGCAGGGTCCTCTTCCAGCTTGTGGCGCAGGCGGCTGACCCAGACCCGGAGGTACTCCAGGTCATCCCGGTACTCCGGACCCCATACGCGTGTCAGTATCTGTTCGTGGGTCAGGACCCGGCCGGCGTGGCGGGTCAGCTCTTCCAGAAGGGACCACTCCGTGCGTGAGAGCCTTAGCTCTTGGCCTGCAACTGCTACTTTTCGGGCTGAGAAGTCAATCGTTACCCGCCCCCTTTGGTACGGACTGATCTTCTCCCCTTCTTGGCTGGGCCGGCTGCGTCGCAAGATGGCCTTGATCCTGAGGCAGAGCTCGTCGGGATTGAACGGCTTGGTGACGTAGTCGTCGGCGCCCAACTCCAGTCCCCTGATCTTATAGACATCCTCTTCCTTGACTGTCAGGAGAATAACCGGAACGGCGGAGAACACTCGCAATTGCTGAAGGACCTGGTATCCGTCCATTTCCGGCATTTGCAGGTCTAGTATGATCAGGTCCGGGTTGTTGGCTTCGGCCTGCTGCAACCCAATGTCACCCTTGCTGGCCGTTAGCACCTTGTATCCCTCCAGGCGAAGTCTTACCCGCAGGAAGTTAAGGATACCCTCCTCGTCGTCTATCGCTAAGATAACTGGCAACTTCATATGGCGTTAGATACCCTCTGCAACGGTAACGTGAAGGCAAATGTAGAGCCCTTCCCCGGCTCGGATTCGGCCCAGATCCTTCCCCCATGTGCCTCAACCACTCGCTGGCATGCGGCCAGGCCCAGACCGATACCACGTTTGTCCTGCACCCCGGAGTTCTGCAATCGGTAAAAGCTCCTGAAGATGTCCTGCAGGTGTTCTGCCGCTATGCCTGTGCCCTGGTCCTCAACCCCAATGCTCAGTACAGAGTCTTCCTGCCTGCCCCAAATGCGTATCATGCCACCTTCGGATGAATACCTGATGGCATTTTCCAGAAGATTCCTCAGTACCAGCTCCAGCCGCACCGGGTCGGCCGTGGCCGGCGGCAGGTCCAGAGGAAAATCAAGGACGAATGAGCACGTCCGGCCAGTACTCTGCAATTCCTTAATGACCTTCGCCGCCAGCTTCCCGATTCTAACCTTTTCGAAAGACAGCTCCAGAGTGCCCGCCCGGCTCCTGGCCATGGCCAATAGGTTATCTACCAACCGGTTAAGCCTTTTGGCCTGCGTCAGGATATCTCTAAGTCCACCTCGCGCGGTAGCGGGAAGGGGCATCTCTTTGCGTAGAAGGGTCGAGGCCATCCCCATAACCACTGTGACCGGGCTTCGGAACTCATGTGAAATCAGGCTGATGAAATCATCTTTCAGCCTATCCGACTCCTTGCGGTCCGTGATATCCCGGAAAGTAAGTACGGCCCCGGTCAGGCGGCCTCGGGAGTCGTAAATGGGGGTCTGGGCCATTTCCACCCAATTGTATAGTCCTCCCCTGGTCTGAATGCTGACCTCTAAAACGTTAGAACCCCGAGGCATGGAGCCTGGCAGTGGGCAGATACTGCCTCGGTCCTGTTGCCCGTCGGGCAATCGGGATTCCAGAAGCGTGCAGTAAGGACGTCCGACCATATCATTCCTGGAGAAACCGAGCAGCTTCTCCAGAGCGGGATTCACCGATTCTATCCGGCCCTGGTCGTCGATCACCATGATGCTATCTGACGAAGCCTGCAGTAGCGAGGCCGCCTCTCCAGCATGGAAGTCACATTCCTGCTGAAGCCGGGCCTTTTCTAGCGCCAGGCCTATCTGTTCCCCCAGGAGCAACAGGAAATCATTATCCCAATGTTCCAAGCAGGCATCGTCCCTGGAAGCCAGCACCATAGCTCCTATGATCCGTCTGGCGCCCCGGTCCTCTGTCCACAGTGGGAAGCCCAGGAGGGCTGCCTGGGTTAATTCGCCGTCCAGGACAATTTCCTGGCCTCGCTCATAGATAGGCTTGCTGCCCTTAACCACGCTCTGGGCCACCGAGCGAAAGGCTTTATGTCGGTCCTGGGGGGCCTTTTCAACCGCCACGTCCGGTTCCGAACGATGACGACCT
>Ga0082335_1003623_pt1 | contig 25009 bp, 22 predicted proteins | sample Subgrocontami58m_FD_72375 | JGI IMG/M metagenome (GOLD analysis project Ga0082335, IMG submission 72375) | Subsurface groundwater microbial communities from S. Glens Falls, New York, USA - GMW37 contaminated, 5.8 m (SPADES assembly) (version 2) ...
TCTCGCCGCGTTCTTTTTGTTGGCGTTTGGGTTAAGCACCTTGCCAAAACCGAAAACATTTTTCAAGGTTGCGTTAGCGGGTGCAGGGGCGTTTGTTCTTTGGTTGCCTTGGTTCGTCAACATCACCTCTCAATTTGCTAAACTGCAACAAGCCTATTGGGTCACGCGCCCCAATTTTGCGACTCTGTTGCAGACATTGTTGATCTATCACGCCGGTGAAGAATTTGTGGCGACGGCAAAGTCCGGCGTGGCGTTGCCGTTGTTTGCAGGAATTATTTTGTTAGTGATGTTGGTATTTCGTTTGGTAGTAGAGACGCGGCTCAGAACGTCATTGCGAGGAGCGCTCTCTGCGCTCGCTCCTTCGCTCCGCTCGTAGTGCTTCGCAAAGCAATCTCAAAGCGCAACCGAGATTGCTTCGCAAAGAACGCCGCTCAGAAACTTAAGTTTCTCCCCCTTACGGGTCGCGCCAAGATCTCCGAGTTCTTTAAGAACTCGGAGATCTGCCCGCGATGGGTTACTCGCAATGACGGGTGACAACTCTGGTTCTGCTTTGTGGTTAACCGCATTAGCCTTCGGCATGCCGCTCTTGTTATTCCTCGCCTCACTCTATCAGCCGGTTTACATTCAACGCGCCTTGTTGCCAGCGTCGTTGATGTACATCCTTGCGATCAGTTGGCTATTAGCCGAGTCTCTAATGCCTAACGTGATTCGTTTCGCTCTAGGTGGAATCGTCGGCGCCACCTTTGTAGCCGGGCTGTGGGCGCATTACACATTCGAGTCATTTCCGCGCCCATCGTTTCAATCGGCGGTATCGTATCTCCAACAGAATCTTACTCAAGGCGATGTGATCGTTCATAGCAACAAGCTCACCTACTTCCCGATGTATTACTATGATCGATCCCTGCCGCAAAAATTCATCGCCGATCCAATTGGGTCGGGCAGTGATACGTTGGCATTGCCGACTCAAGAAGTGCTGGGGTTATATGCCGTCAACGATTTGCAAATAGCGGCAAGCGGCGCGAAGCGCATTTGGTTCGTGATATTTGATCGCGCGGTGGACGAATATAAACCGAACCCGCACCCGCATTTGGAATGGATGCAAACAAATTATGTTTCGGGGCAGGTGAAGAAAATTGATGATATGACGATTTACGAATTCGTAAATCCCAAACTTCAAACTTCAAATTTCAAAGTTAGAGGTTGGAAATTGGAAGTTGGATTTTGGGATTTGGGATTTTGATGAAAAACACTCTTCTCCTCTTCGCTTTATCTTTAATCTTTAATTTGTTAATCGCTTCCTTCCTCCGCGCCCCCAATTATTTAGATGACGCCTATTACTACGGCGGCGCGTTGCGGCTGGCGCAGGGGCAAGGTTTCACCGAGCCTTACGTTTGGAATTATTTAGACTCGCCCACTTCATTGCCACGCCCCAGCCATCTCTATTGGATGCCGCTTACCTCTATCATCGCCGCACTACCGATGATGATCTTCGGACAGAATTTTTTCGTTGCTCGTCTCCCTTTCATTATCATCGCCAGCTTCTTACCCCTCATCACGTATCACGTATCACGCCTCACAACAACCTCCCCTCGTCACGCCCTCACCTCCAGCCTCATTACCCTCTTCAGTGGTTTCTATCCTCTCTTCTTTGCCACCACCGATAGTTTTGCGCTATATGCTTTCATCGTCTCGCTCACATTCATCGCACTCCATCGCGGCACACAAACTGATCAAAAACGATGGTGGTTCTTCGCGGGCATTGGCGTTGGTCTTGCTCACCTCACGCGAGCTGACGGAGTGTTACTGATCATCGTCGCATTTATCATCGCAACACAATCTCGCCCTCTCCAATTACTAATTACTAATTACTCTTTACTCTTCATCGGCTACATCCTCATCACCTCATCATGGTTCATCCGCAACATCACCCTCACCGGTTCACCACTCGGCGCAAGTGGGGCGGCAACGTTGTGGCTGGTCGAATACAACGACCTCTTTAACTATCCGCCCAACGTCACGCTCGCTCGTTACCTCAACTCAGGATTAGAAATAATTCTGCGCGGCAAGTTCGATACGATTCTCATCAACACCCAAACGATCATCGTCGTGCAATGTTTGATCTTCCTCACGCCCTTCGTCATCATCGGTTTGTGGAAGTTGCGAACTCACGCCCTCTATCGCCTGGCGATTCTTTATGCCGGCTTGCTCTATGCCGCGATGACCTTTGCCTTTAGTTTCGTCGGCGCGCGCGGCGGGTTGTTTCATTCGGGCGTGGCGTTGCTGCCGTTTTATGTTCCTGCCTCACTCGTCGGTCTCGATGCGGTCATGGATTGGATCGCCGCGCGCCGCGCAACGTGGAACGCCGAACAGGCGAAGAAAATTTTTTCGATAGCGATGGCCGGCTTCGCCGCGATACTGACTCTGATCTTGATCTCGACTCGCACGCGTGAGTGGAATTCCGTTTACGACCATTATCAAAAACTTCAAACCCTCACCCCTGCGGATGCCGTCGTGATCAGCAACAACCCGCCGCTGGTGTGGGTTGCCGCCAATCGGGGTGGGGCGATGATCCCCAATGGTGATGAATCCATGTTGCTCAAAGTGGCAGAGCAATTCAAGGCGCGTTATGTGTTGATGGACAAGAATCATGTTACGCAATTAGATCAACTCTACAAAGAGGGAAAAGGCGATCATTTGAAATTGGTGAGCGAGTGGAGCGAATACAAATTGTTTGAGGTGATGCGATGAAAAAAGATGGGTGGTTGATAGCTCTAGGCGTAGCCTCACCTTTGCTCTATGTGATCGTCGCGCGCTTCTTTGGGGTGGTGGGCTTCCCGCTTGATGATGCGTGGATCCATCAAGTGTACGCCCGCAACTTGGGTTGGTATGGGCAGTGGGCGTTCACGCTCGGTCAGCCATCGGCGGGGTCAACGTCTCCCTTATGGACATTTTTGTTGGCAATAGGCTATGCCTTGCGAATTGATTATGCGGTGTGGACGATTGGGTTGAATGCAATTTTGATGGGCGTGTTAACTTTTCTTGTAGCGCAAGTAGCGCAAGTTGCCAACTTGCGCAACGTTGTTCAAGTTGCTAACTTGCGCTACGTTGGCGTGTTGATCGCCTTTGAATGGCATTTGGTCTGGGCGGCGGCATCGGGTATGGAGACGATTTTATTTTGTGTGTTGATTGTCGCCGCGTGGTTCTTTGTAAAGCGCTCACCCTTAACGTGCGGTGTGGTGATCGGACTCGCGGTGTGGACTCGTCCGGAAGGGGCGACGTTGCTGCCCTTTTGCGCCTGGGCGCTGTGGGCTGCCGACGGTGGCGGCATCCGCTTTCTCAAACGGTTGGGCGTGATGATCGCTGGCGCGGCGTTGATCACGATCCCGTATCTCCTGTTCAACCTCAGCCTCAGCGGACAAATTTTCCCGAACACTTTTTTTGCGAAGCAATCCGAATATGCTATTTTGACTCAACTGCCGTTGTGGCAGCGGATGTTCAACATTTTTTCTTCACCGTTTATTGGCGTGTTGGTGTTGATCTTGCCGGGAATTTTTTTGAGCAAACGTTGGAGCGCGTTGGCTTGGGTCTGCCTGTTTCTGTTTTTGTACGTGCTGCGTTTGCCTGTGACCTATCAACATGGGCGTTATCTGATTCCGGTGATTCCGCTGTTGATCATAATGGGCGGCGAGGGGATGACGTGGGTGCGGCTGAACGCGGAAGCGATGTGGCGGCGGCTGTTGAGTCGGGCTTGGGTGTTGACCGTGAGCGTGGTGGCGGTGGCATTTTGGCTGATCGGGTTGAATGCCTGGATCACCGATGTGCGTGTCATCAATAATGAAATGGTGCGCGTGGCGAAATGGGTGAACGAGAACCTGCCGCGTGGATCATCGGTGGCGGCGCACGACATCGGCGCGTTAGGTTATTTTGCGGATGTGCGTTTGATCGATCTGGCGGGGCTCGTCTCACCGGATGTGATTCCGTTAATGCGTGATGAGGCGCGTCTGTGGGTCTTTATTCGTGAACGTCATTCGCAGTATGTGATCAATTATCCGGGTTGGTGTCCGAATTTTTTGAGCAGTGAATCGCTCACCCCGATTTTTCAAACTGGGGCGTTGTGCGACCCGTTGAATCCTAATTTTTATATGACCGTGTATAAAGTGCGTTGAGTGCTTGCAACGCTTGTTGCTTATGCTATACTCGTTGCGATCAATATGGCTGAGGGTTCTGCATGACAAAAATTAGTGTTTTGATCGTTGACGATCATCCTGTATTTCGCCAAGGGCTGCGAGATGTGTTTCGCAGCGAGAGCGATTTTAACATCGTGGGCGAAGGCGCGGATGGCAATGAGGCGTTAAAACTCGTTGCCTCTTTAAATCCGGACGTGGTATTGATGGACATCAATTTGCCGGGAATGAATGGTTTGCAAGTGACACGGCAGATCAAAGCCGCGCATCATCGCGCCAGTGTCATTATGTTGACGGCCTACGACGACGCCGAACAAGCAATGCACGCTTTCAAAGCGGGCGCGTTAGCCTACTGCCCCAAAGACGTGATGCCGCAGAAATTGATCGAAGTGATTCATCAGGTTGTGAGCGGGCATTACGTCGTGGGCGATCAATTATTTGATCGGGATGGTATTGAGGCGTGGATGGAGAAAGGTGTCAGCGCAAAGTCGCGGACTTACGGCGATGACACTCAAGATGTGTTTTCGCCACTCTCGCCGCGCGAGATGCAAATTCTTCAATATGTTACGCGCGGGCTGAGTAACAAAGAGATCGCGTTTTCATTGGGCATCAGTCATCAAACGGTGAAGAACCATATGACCGCAATACTGCACAAGTTGAATGTCGAAGATCGTACTCAAGCGGCAGTGTATGCCTTGCGACACGGCTGGGTGCGTTTGCAAGATTCTAAAAGCGAGAAGGGCAACTAGCTATGGCTGGTAAAAGTCTGCAAGATTTGTTGGAGTTGACTCGCGCCGAATTCGAACGGACGCAACGCGAACTCCGTGAGATTAAATCGTTGGTGGAGCAGAGCAAAGCCGAAGTGGATAAGATGGGGCAGCGCAATGCGAGCATCACCAACCAGATGCGGCAGATCAATCAAAACTTCGATACGGTGCCGCGCGCAGATATAAAAGCCACCTACGAAGCGGCGCAAAAGACTCAACAGCAGCTGTTCTCCATGCGCGGGCAGTTAGAAAAACTACAAGGCGATCAAGTGAACCTTGAGCGCTATAGTTCTTATTTGCAAACGGTTTTGGAGTCCTTGGGCGACGTGGCGCCGGGGATGGAGCTGCCGGGTGCATCGAGTAGTGGGGCATTATCCGCGCCACAAGGCACAGACCCGGTTGTCGTCCGTATTATCAATGCGCAAGAGGCAGAACGGCAACGGTTATCCAAGACTTTGCACGATGGTCCTGCCCAATCGCTTACCAATTTTATCCTGCAAGCCGAGATCGTTCAGCGTTTGTTTGATTCGAATCCCGAACAAGCGCGCGCAGAATTGATAAACTTGAAGACCACAGCCAGTACGACCTTCCAGCGCGTGCGCGATTTCATCGTCGAACTTCGCCCGATGATGCTGGATGATTTGGGATTGGTGCCAACGGTGCGACGCTATGTGAAGAGTTTTGAGGAGAAGAGCGGTACTCCGACAGTACTTACCGTGACGGGCACTGAGCGACGTCTGGCTTCACATTGTGAAGTGTTAGCGTTTCGCGGTATTCAGGAATTGCTGATCAATGCGCGCAATCACGCTGAATCTTCTCAAATTCGTGTGACCCTTGATGTGGACGACCATAGTGTGCGTGGAATTGTCGAGGACAATGGCAAAGGGTTCAATGTTTCAGCGCCCCTGGACCCAAGCCAAAGGCACATTGGGCTTTCTACACTTAAAGAGAAAACCGAACTTTTAGGAGGGCATTTAGATATCGAAAGCACAATTGGGCAGGGGACACGAGCCACTTTTGAGTTTCCAATTGAAGATTTGCCCACCGCTTAACGTACTTTTTAACCTATGCGCCTGAGTCCTATTGCGCTTTTGGCAGATTCACCCTATAATTTTTCACAGTAAGACCAATTTCATTCCGTATATCCGCAAACTACAAACGGAAGGAGGTGAAACACATGTTATTCATTCCGAATCAAAAAGGGCAAGGCTTGGTAGAGTACGCGTTGATTCTTGTTTTGGTTGCTGTAGTTGTCATTGTGATTTTGGCATTGCTCGGACCAGCGATCGGCAACGTATTCTCGAACGTCGTGTCCAACATCTAATTGTTGGCTGCTTGGTTGCCAGACAGAGCCTCATCATACGATGAGGCTCTGTTGTTTATGTGTGAGCAACTGACAAATTAAGAAGTCGCCTCGAATCCACCCGAAAGCACCTCAGTCCGCTTGACTTTTCATCTGATCAAAGTATCATACTCCCCATGTATTCGAATATTAGAACTGTGAGGAGGATGCAATGCAACGTAGTCGTTTGCTAATTTTAGTTGGCTTGTTGTTGCTGTTAGGCACGGGTGCAGTTTTTCTGGTTCTAACTGCCATTGGCTCTACCACCGCTACACCCACCCCCGGGCCCGCCACACCCGAACCGGTGACTGTAACGCAAATAGTGATTGCGATTCAACCCTTGACTCGGGGTGCTAAAATCCCGGCAGAGGCGGTTACATTAGCGCCATGGCCTGCTAAAGACTTACCGCCATCAACGATTCTCGACGTAAAGTTGGTCGTTGGCAAAGTGGCGCGTTTCAATATAGATCGTGGCTTGCCTGTTTTAAATACGATGATCGCCGAGCCGGGCAAAGAAGGACTAGCGGGCTCAGAAATTGCTCTTAAGATCGACCCCGGCAAAGTGGGTATCAGTCTTCCCACGAATCGTCTTTCTAGTGTTGCATATGCTTTAGTCGAAGGCGATCATATTAATGTGTTGGTTGCCTTGCTCTTCGCTGATCTCAACGAAACAACACAAACCGTTCTCCCCTCCAAACTTAAAGCCTTGCTGCAAGACCCGGTTACCAAATCCATTACTGTTTCGGATTTAGGTAATGATGGCAAAATATCTAATGATGGTTTTGGGTTTCCTGTTCTCAGCCAACCCTCTGAATCACAGCGACCACGCTTAGTTGTGCAACAAATAGTGCAGGATGCGGTTGTGTTGAAGATGGGAACATTTGCCAAAGCCGATGGCGGCGGATTTGCTCAACCAACACCGACACCGGTTCCCGGTCCGACTCCTACGGGCGCGCCGCCACCCACACCAATTCCGCCGCCTGACGTTGTGACATTGAGCGTGACCCAGCAGGATGCACTCGTGTTGAACTACTTCATGTATGCCGGTGCGAAATTCACCATGACCTTGCGCGCCGCGGGCGACACTGCCAAAGTGGACACAGAAAGTGTGACCCTGCAATACACCATGCAACGTTTCCGCATCTCCGTGCCAACACAGTTGGCCTACGGTTTAGAGCCTGCGATTCGGAGACTCAGGTCGCCGACGTTACCGAACGACGCCGCACCACAATTCATTCCTATGCCTGATGGAACTTTCCTCTGTTCGGGTGCTAACTGTCCGTAACCCCATTTGAGTGGCGCAACATCTTTGAGGAGATGTTGCGCCACTTGTTAATTGATATTTATCCGCAAGGAGATTTATGGCAAAAATTGGCGTATTGATTGTTGACGACATCGCCGAGACGCGCGAAAACATCAAAAAACTTCTTCAATTCGAATCTGATATGGAAGTTGTCGGGACGGCTAAAACCGGCAGAGAAGCCGTCGCATTGGCAAAAGAAAAGCGCCCGAATGTTGTCATTATGGATATCAATATGCCCGATATGGATGGCATCGCGGCGACGGAGCAAATTTCCAAAGACGTGCCATCGGCTCAAATCGTCATCCTCTCGGTTCAAAGCGACGCCGATTATCTGCGCCGCGCAATGATGGCCGGCGCGCGCGACTTTTTAACCAAACCTCCTTCGGGCGATGAACTCATCAATACTATTCGCCGCGCATATGAAATTAGCAAGACCCGAATCGCTGTCGCGCCATCCCACGCGGCTCAAACCTCTACCGCGCAAGCAGCCACAGTCATTGATGGAAAGATCATTACAGTTTACAGCGCCAAAGGCGGGGTAGGCTGCACCACACTTGCAACGAACTTGGCAGTTGCCTTGCATACCGAGGAAACAAAAGTCGCGTTGGTTGATTGCAATTTGCAATTTGGCGATGTGGGCGCGTTCATGAACCTGCCAACCAAACACAGCGTGATCGAATTGTTCGAGAAAGCAGATGAACTTGATATCGAATTTATTAACAGCGTTGCCACTCCACATAACTCCGGGGTGAAGACCTTCTTGGCGCCGATCAGCCCGGAACAAGCCGATGTGGCAACTGCCGCCCAAATCAAAAAAACCCTTGATTTTTTGCGCCACCACTTCTCATACGTGATTGTAGACACCGCCTCCGCTTTAACGGAAATCACGCTGTCAATTTTTGATGTTTCAGATAGAATCGTATTAGTCACTACACCGGATATTCCATCGATTAAGGATGCGCGATTGTTTTTCAATCTCATTGACGCGCTTGAATTTCCGGCAGACAGAGTGCTGTTCATATTGAATCGAGCCGACAAACGCGCAGGCATTCAGGCTTCTAACATTCAAGATTCACTCAAACACGAAATCGTGGCGCAAGTTCCCGTTGACGAGCGAGTGGTGTTGGCGTCAATCAACAGTGGTGTCCCGTTACTTGTAAGCAATCGCAATGTTCCAACGGCTCAAGGCATTTTAGAAGTGGCGGGTAAGCTGAAAACGAGCTTCACCCCTCCCGCCGAGTCTATTGCGCCGCCCGCCGACCCAAAGAAACCTGCTCCGCCACGTCGTTTGTTTGGTAGTTAATATCTTTCTTAATTTCAAAGTTGATAAACAGGTAAGTTATGTCTTTACTTAAACGTATTGGTCAAGGAGGTGCGCCGCCTCAGGCGGGTTCGCCTACGGCACCGGCATCCTCGGCACATCCGGCAGGCGGTGAACAAGGTTCGAAGCTGGCCGAGTTGCGCGCGCGGCGTTCGGACGCGCCTGTAGGCGGACAGACAACGGCGAAAGACGGTTACGCCGATCTCAAGACGCGCGTTCAAAATAAGCTGTTACAACAACTTGATCCTTCGATGGATGTGACACGCACGGCTGAAGTGCGAAAGACCATTGAAGATCTTTTTGAGACGATACTCACAGAGGAAAACATTGTCTTATCGCGGGCAGAACGTAAGCGCTTGTTCGATAATATCGTCGCCGAAATCCTTGGTTTCGGTCCTCTCGAAATCCTCCTCGCGGAAGAGTCGATCACAGAAATTATGGTAAATGGCGCGAAGAACGTATTTGTGGAACGCAAAGGGCGGATCGAACGCGCGCCTGTGACATTTGAAAGCAACGAACACCTCTTCCGAATCATTGATCGCATCGTGGCTCCGCTGGGTCGCCGCATTGATGAGTCGAGCCCTATGGTGGATGCTCGTTTGCCTGATGGCTCTCGCGTCAACGCAGTGATCCCCCCCATTTCACTCGTGGGCCCCGTATTGACGATCCGTAAATTTTCCAAGAAGCCTCTTTCTGTCGAACAATACATTAGCTTTGGCGCCATCACACCCGAAGCAATGGAGTTTATGAAAGCGTGCGTTCATGCCGCTTTGAACATCGTTGTCTCCGGTGGTACCGGCTCCGGTAAGACAACATTTCTCAATCTTCTATCCGGTTTCATCCCATCCGATGAGCGTATTTTGACGATTGAGAATGCGGCAGAGCTTCAACTACGGCAAGAGCATGTCGTCACATTAGAATCTCGCCCGGCGAATATCGAAGGTAAAGGCATGGTCTCTATACAAGACCTAGTGGTTAATGCCCTTCGTATGCGTCCGGATCGTATTGTCGTTGGCGAGATTCGTGATGGCGCCGCGCTTGACATGTTGCAGGCGATGAATACGGGTCACGATGGCTCTATGACTACTGCCCACTCCAACGGTCCCCGCGATACGCTTTCTCGTATTGAAACCATGACTTTGATGGCGGGAATGGATCTGCCGGTGCGGGCTATTCGTGAGCAGATCGCCTCGGCGGTGCATGTGGTCTGCCACTTGGAACGATTACGCGATGGGTCGCGCAAAGTTGTGGCGATCACCGAAGTGCAAGGTATGGAAGGTGACGTAATCACCATGACCGATATCTTCTTGTTTGAGCAAACGGGAGTGGAGAATGGCAAAGTGGTCGGGCGTATGCGTCCTACAGGTCTGCGCCCCAAGTTTATGGATCGCATCGAAGCGGCGGGTGTTCAGCTGCCCCCATCAATTTTTGGCATTGGCGGTAAATATTAATAGTTGCTCATGCCTTGGATTCGGCACTTGCCAATGGGCGTACAATATAGGTGATCAGGTAAAAAGTTTCGGGAGATAAATTGTGGCTACAGCAGGTATCGTCGTACTGGTAGTAGGTGGTCTCACGGCAGTAGGTCTTCTGGTCTATGGTTTTATTTCGTCACGCAACCAATCATCCGTTGTGCAAGAGCGACTGGGACGTTATGCCGATGCAGTTCAAGTGGCGCCGGCCGCCACCTCTGCCGGTCCCGCGAAACCCAAAGCCAGCCCTCTCGGTGAACGCTTCAACGAATTACTTCGCGGGCGAAGTTTCTTTGGCTCAATACAAAACAAACTTAATTCGGCTGACATCAAGATCAATGTCGGCGAGTTTTTTGCGATGTCAATCATCGCCTCGGTGGGCGGCATCCTTTTAGGCGTCCTCGCCACGGCTCTGCCAGATTGTTTGAGTAGTACGTCCGGTCCGATTGCATGCTTGGCAACGCGTAGTTACACCGACTCTCTTATTGTTGGAATTTTAGGGGCTGGCGTTGGTGCCATAGCGCCGAACTTTTGGGTCGGGATGAAAAGGAGTGGGCGACTTCAGCTATTTGACAATCAATTGGGTGACACTCTCAATTTGTTAGTGAACGCGCTTCGATCAGGTTACAGTGTTCTGCAAGCGATGGAAGCGGTCTCCAAAGAATTGCCGCCGCCGATTTCAGTTGAATTCCGCCGAGTGGTGCAGGAGATTCAATTGGGTCTGCCCATGGAAACGGCACTGACGCATTTGCTAGAGCGCATTCCGAGTGAAGACTTGGACCTGGTGATAACTGCCATGAACATCCAACGCGAAGTCGGCGGCAACTTAGCCGAGATTCTGGATGTGATGGCGCACACCATTCGTGAGCGTGTCCGCATCAAAGGTGAGATCGCCACCCTTACCTCACAAGGTATGGCAACCGGTTACGCCATTACGGGTATGCCGTTTGCGCTGGTGGGGCTGTTAGCTATTGTCAACCGTCCTTATATCGCCGAATTTTTTAAACCCAGTAACCAGCCGTGTGGCTGGGCGATGCTCGGCGTCGCGTTGATCATGATCAGCATTGGCGGTTTTGTGATTAAGAAGATCGTTGATATCGAAGTCTAAACGATAGAGGCATTGTAATGAATCTCTTTATTATCATTGGTCTGGTAGTTGTTCTGATAGGTGCGGCGGTTTTAGTGTTCGTCGGGTTGCGTTCGCCTGAAGCAAAAGACCCGCTTCAATCTCGTTTAGCGGAATTTGGATCGCGCGAGCGACCGGTGACGCTTGAAGAGATTGAAATGTCGCAGCCGTTCAGTGAGCGCGTTATGCTGCCTCTCATTCGTCAAGTAGGGCAAATGACGACGCGCTTCACTCCGGAAGCGGCTCTCGAAGCGACTCAACATAAATTGGATTTGGCGGGCAACCCCGGAAACCTTGATCCCAAAATGTTTATGGCGATTCGTATTATCGCTTCGGTGGGGTTAGGGTTTGTGCTATTGCTTGCCTTTTCATTGGCGCCCGAACCCAATTGGATTCAGAATCTGGGTTTAGCCGGACTGTTTGTTGCTCTGGGTTATTACCTACCGGATTTGTGGTTGTCGAGCAAGATCACTCGTCGTCAAGATGAAGTGGTTAAAGCCTTGCCCGATGCATTGGATTTATTAACCGTGTGCGTGGAAGCCGGTTTAGGTTTCGATGCTGCTTTGGGCAAGCTGACCGAGAAGTGGGATAACGATCTGGCGTTGGCGTTTGGTCGTGTGCTTCAAGAAGTTCGCTTAGGCAAAACTCGTCGCGAAGCATTGCGTGATATGTCCTATCGCTTGGATGTGCCGGATGTGACGAGTTTCATCGCCGCCGTATTGCAAGCCGAACAACTTGGCGTGAGTATGGGCAAGATTCTCCGCATTCAATCGGATCAAATGCGTATGAAACGCCGTCAGCGTGCCGAACAGAAAGCGCACCAAGCGCCTATCAAAATGTTGTTCCCGATGGCACTGTTGATCTTCCCGACGATCTGGTTAGTGTTACTGGGCCCGGCAGTGCTATTGTTGAAGAACTCGGCGCTGTCAGGCATCTTAGGCGGTTAAACTTTTGACGAGGAGGGCAGCTGTTGACGGTTCCCTCAAAGAACTCCGATACGTTGGCTCGATTTACTTTCAATATCGAGCGAGTCACGTGGACACTATTGGATTTAGTGTTCCCACCCCGCTGTCAAAGTTGTCGGCGGCTGGGTGAGCGTTTGTGCGCGCGTTGCCGCGCCGAAATTGAATATCTCAAGGAACCTGTGTGTTCTCATTGTGGTTACCCACACCATGCGCCGACGGCTGACGATTCATGCGATCAGTGTCGGCGCATTTCGTTTGGCAACATCCACATCCGTTCGATGGCGTTTCATAGTGAATCGTTGCGGAATGCTATTCACAGTTTAAAGTACCGGCGCAACCCGGCGTTGGGTGAGACTTTAGCGGATCTCATGTCGCAACGTTGGATCGCAGATTTTCCTGCCGATGCAGTATTGATCCCGGTACCGCTTGGAACAGATCGAAAACAGGCGCGAGGATTTAATCAAGCAGAAATTTTGGCGCGAGGGTTGGGAACGCGTTGGCGGCGTCCCCTTATGGTGGATGGGTTGAGTCGCGGGCGTGAGACTCGATCTCAAGTAGGTCTCAATGCGCGGGATCGCAAATCAAATGTGGCAGGCGCGTTTGTTGCATCCGCTAAAGTGAAAGGACATTCAGTGATTCTGATTGATGATGTGTGCACGACCGGCGCGACGTTGAGCGCGTGCGCCGAGGCATTGCTGCAAAGTGGGGCAACACAAGTGTGGGCTTATACTCTGGCACGCGCTCGACACGATGCCGACATTCTTACTCAATAGGAGGCTTCTATGACAATTGCAGTGAACATCAGTGGACATAACATACATATTTCGGATCGTTTGAGGGACTACATCGAGAAGAAGGCGGGCAAGCTCGATCACTATCTCGCCGATATTGGCGAAGTGCGCGTTGACCTGACTGCCGAGAACAACGCGCGCGACGCCAATGATCGCAAAGTGGTTCAGATGACGGTGCGCTCGCGCGGCACGGTGCTGCGGGCTGAAGAACGAGCCAGTGATCCATTTTCCGGTTTTGATCTGGTTGTAGAGCGGATGTACCGGCAGATCGAACGTTATAAAACTAAACGCCGCCGCCGTGGTGACGGAACCGATTTGGCGACAGCGCAAGCCGAAGCGATGGCTACAGCCGAACCGCTTGAAGAAGAATCGGTGCCCATCATCATCCGCCGCAAACAATTCGCGGTGACGCCGATGACCGAAGCGGAAGCAGTGGATCAGATGATCTTTCTTGAACACGACAACTTTTTCATTTTCTACAATGCCGAGACGGCGAGGATGAACGTGTTGTATAAACGGAAAGATGGCGCGCTGGGTTTGATCGAACCTGAGATCGGGTGATTCCCTTTAGACTTCCGAAGTCGCAAAGAGCGCGAAGACTTCGGAAGTCTTTTTTGTTCGGAAGCCTTTTTTGTTTTAGAATTACCTCATGACCCTCACCGCCATCGTACTGTTAGGTAAAGCCGGGCAAGGTGTTTTAGAAAAACAAATGGGCATGGTCTATCGCGCGGCGTTGCGCGACGTAGTGGCAGTGCTCAAAAACAACTCACACATTGATCGAATCGTGGTCGCCGCGCCAGCCTCTGTTCAATTCGATCTGCCGGATGTGATGTGGGATATCGATTCGCCGAATGGAAAATTTCACTTCGGCGAGCGACTGGCAGAACTGATTAATCGACTCGATCTGGATCGGGTGATCTATATGGGAGCGGGGAGCGCACCGCTATTGAGCGAAGCGGAACTCGGTGACGCCGTCTCTGCCGTGATAGCCTCTACGACACCGACGCTTGTTACCAACAATGCCCATTCTGCGGATTGGGCGGCATTTTCTTACGCCAAAACGATCTCGCAATTTATACACCGCCTTGAACGCGACAATATGTTGGCTCATGTCTTGCGCCACGAAGCGAATTTTGAAGTGCGCTCGCTCAAACCATCGGCAGGCACGCGGCTTGATATTGACACACCCTTTGATCTGCGTGTGTTGGCGCTGCATCCACGCACACCGCCCAATTTGCGAAAGATACTCGGCGATCTTGCGCCGACGCTCAACGTGAATCAGATTCAAAAATCAATTGAGGTATTGCGAGCCGACGAATCGCGCATCACCTTGATCGGGCGGGTGTCGTCGGCGGTGTGCGGGTTGATCGAGCGTGAGACTCGGTGTTGGACTCGCGTTCTTTCGGAAGAGCGCGGCATGGCGGCGAACCGGCGGCAGACGATGGGGGAAGTGTTTTCCTTCGTCGCCGATCACATTGAGCGAATCGGTGAAGAAGAATTTATCGCGCAGTTGGCGAAGGTGAGTGATGTGGTGTTTTGGGATACGCGCGTCTATCTGGCGCATCATCAGAGTTGGCCTTCAGAAGAAGATCGTTTCGCGGCAGATTTGGGGCGGTATGAATTGATTAAAGATGATCGTCTTAGGCGATTAACTTGCGCCGCAGAGTTGGCATCCATCCCGATCATCGTGGGCGGTCACAATGCAGTGTCGGGTGGGTTGTATGCGATGCTTGAGATCAAGAAACCCGTTTTCTGATAGAAAACGGGTTTCTGTGTATTACCATCCTTTGATGAATTTCTCCCACTCCATATTCTCTTTGATGTGACGGCTGAAGAGATAGTCGGGAGTGGCGTTGGGCTCTGCCGGTTTGCGCTTGAGATGCATCTGCGCCTCGACCGGGTTGCGTCCGCCTTTGCGGCGGTTGCAGGGCGGGCAGGCGGCAACCAAATTGTCCCATTCATGCCCGCCGCCTTTGTGGCGCGGGATGACGTGATCGATGGTGAGGTGCTGAGTCTGTCGTCCGCAGTATTGGCAGGTGTAGTTGTCGCGCCGGAAAATTTCGCGCTTGGAGAGTTTGACTCGCGGGCGCGGGCGCTTGATCATGTGCTCGAGGCGGATGACCGACGGCGCGGGGTAGGTGAGTCGAGTCGTGCGGATATGTCCGCGCCCATTGACCATGAGTTCGGCTTTGCCCGTGACCAAAAGACCAACGGCTCGCTTGGTGCTGCACACATGGAGCGGTTCGTAATTGGCGTTGAGCACTAACACAGCCCTGTTTAGATCAACCTCCATTGTCGTCATTTTCCTCGCGCGAGATTGTAATCGAAACCAGCAAACCTATATGTAATTTTCATCTTAATCTACCCTCGCACGCAGTGGATTAAGTCTCTCCGACAAAAATAGCGGCAAGCCTGACTGCCTGCCGCCCTAATTTATATACTGTGAAGGGAAATAGCGCAAGGGCGATAAAAAACACTTCCGACGAACCCTATCCTTGCGACTGAAAAAGTTTGCGATACACTACCCACTGAAAATACCCCATCAACAAACTTAACCTCAAACCATGCAGTCCATCGCGCCAGCCCTGATACGTGATGAAGCGGCGTATAAATTCTTGGATAGGGCGCGTGATTAAATTTTGCAACTTCGCCCGTTTGCCCTCTAACCGCAAACGCTCGGCGTCGTAATGGGCATAATAATTTTGCTTTTTAATAAACTCATCTACTGTTTCGTAATTGAGATGAATGAGCGGACTGAGCAAAAAACCTTCCGCGCCGTTGAGTTTAACGAGTTCATGCACAGGACGAGTCGGATCGTATTGGGCGCGATCTCGCTTGAGCAATCGCAGTTGATAATCGGGATACCAACCGGCGTGCAAGGTTAATTTTCCGAAGATGTAATTGTGACGCGGCACCCACCAGCCCACTGCACTCGGTGACGCCGTCACCGCGCGAATTTCCTTTTCTAAATCAGAGGTAGCTCTTTCATCCGCATCAACGAAAAATACCCAATCCGCTTGCGTGGCTTTGAGCGCGGCATCGCGTTGCGCCCCGTAGTTCTCGAACTTGTGCCGGATAAATTTTGCGCCGTGTTCGCGGGCAATCGCTTCGGTGTTGTCGTTGCTGAATGAATCAAAGACGATCACCTCATCAGCCCACTTAAGGCTGGCAAGGCAATCGCCAAGATGTTTTTGTTCGTTGAGGGTTAAAACAATTGCGGAAACCAACATCCAACTTCCAATTTCTAGCTACACCATCCGCCTTCGTAACTGCGCGCTGGCAAAATCCATAATGGCGACGACGAGGATGATGATGGCAACGGCTGTGCCGGCTTTGTGATATTGCAGCAGACCAAAGTATTCGATGAACAACCGCCCGATGCCGCCGCCACCGGCAAAGCCGACGATGGTGGCGATACGCACGTTGATGTCCCACTGATAAATGGAATAGGAAATAAACGGCGGCACAATCTGCGGCAGAACGGAGTAGATGATCACCTGCAAACGGTTTGCGCCTGTTGCCGTGGTTGCTTCCATTGTGCCTTCGTCAATGTTCTCAATCGCTTCGGAGAATAATTTGCCGATCAACCCGAATGTGGTCACGGCAAGCGCCAGCATACCGGCAAAGTTTCCGATGCCGACCCAGAAGACGAAGATCGTCACATACAGCAACGCTTCAATCGAGCGTAAGAAGTTGAAGAGGAAGCGTGTAGCGTAATAAATCCACGCCAGTACCACACTGCGCCCGGTGAGGTTGCGCGCGGCGAGGAAGCTAAAGGGGATGGCGATGAGCGAACCGAGTGTGGTGGCGAGCAGGGCTTGGAAGATGGTGATGATCATTTCGCCTAAAACTTTTTCAACTAACTCGGGCTTAAGATCAATTGAAACAAAATCGCGCACCACGCTGCCAAAGTTCGTGCCGGGGTTAAATATCTCCTCCAATTTAATTTGCGAAAGATTCCAGACGTAAATTAATGCAATGCTGCTCAACACAATGTAGACCCACGCCCGCCACGATTTGTAAAATGGTTGGGGAACAGTGGCGGCGACCCCTGAGACGTTGCCCACTAAAATTTGTTCGCGCCAGCGCGCGCTGACGGTGTCCACCAGAATGATCACAATCGCAATCGCCCACAGCGCGGCGGCATATTGATCGGTTGCGCCTTTGCGTAATGACTCGACGACGAAGTAACCGATGCCGCCACCGGCGACCATGCCGACAATCGTCGCCGAGCGCATGTTGATATCCCAGCGCAAGAGGGTGTAAGCCAGAAACGGCGGGATGATTTGCGGAAAGACGGCGTAACGGATCACTTGAAAAAGATTCGCGCCCGACGAGGTGACGGCTTCAATCGGTCCGACATCAATGTGTTCGATCTCTTCGGAAAATAATTTGCCGAGCGCGGCAATGGAGTGAATCGTCATCGCCATCACGCCGGCAAACGAACCCAAGCCAACCCAGATGACGGCGATGATGCCCCAAATAAAGGTGTCCACCGAACGGATGATGTTGAGAAACGTCCGCATCAAATAATAAACGACGATGCCGCCCGGGATGCGCGCCGTGATGTTGCGCGCGGCGAAAAAACTTATTGGCACGGCGAGAACGGTTGACAGCAGAGTCGCCATCAACCCCATCGCCATCGTGACGATTAACGAACCGGCGTCATACATCGGCACGATTGTTTCTTTGGCAAGGCCGAGACGCACTAGCCAAGCGGGGGCGGGTTTATACACTACGCGCCCAAAAATATCGCCGAAGTTTTCGCTGAGCGTCACCGCGCCCGGATTCTCGAAGAGATAAACCAACGTGCATCGTTTGTCTGTTCCCCGAATTGCCGCATCCACTTGAATTAGATCAGGGCAGAAGATTTCGCTCATCACTCTCTGCGCTCCGCTGAACCGCGTGACGAATCTTTCGAGGTGTACATCGGTGACTTGCCAACCGATGAAGTACACGATGATCGCCGCGAGGAGCAAACCGATCCAAGTGCGCGCCGACTCTCCCCGTGAGAGTTGATAGGCATCATAAACATTCCACGCCCAAAACGCCGCCAACAGAATCCAGACCCAGGTCGTCGTTATGCCGCCCAATTCCATCTCGCCGACTTTTGACGAACCTTCCGCCGCCCACTTGATGACATAACCCAACACGACGGTCATCACAAAAATGATCGCGCCGCGCGCATATTGATTTAAATAAATCTGTCCCGCGCCGGGAACGACAAGCGAGAGCAAAGAGGAGACGATTGGATTTTTTGTCTGCTTACTTATGGGTAAGGTAGAAGTCATTGTGGAAAACTGTTTGGATTCTAAATAATTGAAACCCGTTCGGCTTCTTTGCCGTAGATGGATTTGAACTGCGCGTCGTCAATCTCATTCGGCAAGCCTTCAAAGACCAACTGCCCGTCTTTAAGGGCGATGGCGCGCGTGGCGTAGCGGTGAACGAGATCGAGAAAGTGCAAACTACACAGCACGGTGAGCTTGTCCTCTTTATTCAACTGTTCAAGGTATTTTAAAATGGAATGAGACAGGACAGGATCAAGCGAAGCCACCGGTTCGTCGGCGAGGATCAGAGTCGGCTCTTGCATCAGTGCCCGAGCAATGCCAACCCGTTGTTGTTGGCCTCCGCTTAATGAGTCGGCGCGCACGTAGGCTTTATCCGACAACCCCATGCGTTCCAAATTTCCTAACGCCCGTTTGTGATCATCTGGAGAAAAATATCCCACTAAACTTTGATAGGAGTTAACGTAGCCGAGCCGCCCCGAAAGCACATTGGTCAACACCGAAGAACGTCTGACGAGATTGAACTGCTGAAAGATGAATCCCATCTGCCGCCGAATCTTGCGTATGTCGCCGCCAGTCGCGGCAGTGACATCGATCCCGTTCCAGATGATCTTGCCTGCGCTGGGTTCGATGATGCGGTTGATACAACGCAACAACGTAGATTTGCCGGAGCCGCTTAACCCGATGACCGCCAGAAATTCACCATCGGCTACTTCGAAGCTCACATCTTTCAAGGCAACTGTTCCGTTCGGATAAACTTTGGAGAGGTGTTCGACTTTGAGCATATAAGAGCCTTAATAAAAACCCTTCGGGTCCGTTACGCGAGACCCGAAGGGTTTAGGTGAAAACGAATTACTTGATGTAATCGTCAGGCTTCACGCCCGCTTTGGCGAGCACGTCTTCAAACGGTTTGTAATACTTGTCGTAACCGGCTTTCTCGAAGCCGTCAATGTTGTAGAGGCTCTTCAAGATCGCGACACCTGCCGGATCCGCCGCCATCTTCATTAGCGCATCCGTGGTTGCCTCTTTGATCTTCGGGTTGAGGTCTTTGGTATATTGCACGCCGTCATTCGGGATACGATCTGTGACCGCAAACGCCGTGACCTTCTTGGAGATGTCGGGATACTTTTCATACAGTTTCAACGACACGTCGGTCAACGTATCTACGAATGTCACGCCCGCCGCGCAGTCACCGTTGTAGACAGCGATAGCCGCCTTGTCATGACCACCGGCGAAGGTGGACTTCATATCTTTATCGGGGTCAATGCCATTCGCTTTGAGAATGATGCGCGGAATGATGTTGCCTGAGGTGGAGGTGGCGCTGGTGAAGCAGAAGGTCTTACCCTTCAAATCGGCATAGGTCTTGATACCTGAACCGGCTTGCGTCAGGAATTCACCTTTGTAGTACGGGGTGATCTTGCCGTCGAGATCCTTATCGGGATCAATGGCGATGGCAATATACTTGCGTTGGTTGACCAACGCCACTTCAATGTTGTATTTATTTTTTGCCAACACAATAGCAAACGTGTTGAGGAAGCCTACGTGTGCTTTGTTGCCGCCCATCGCTTCGATGGACGCCGCTTCGCTCGTGCCGACTTCCACTTTGTAGTTCAAGCCATTCACCTTATTGAGATAAGTGGCAATGTCCTGACCGGCTTTGGCGATCTTGGCAGTATCACCGGAAGGCACAAAGGTCATCACAATCGGTTTATCTGCGGTGCCAAGCGGATCGGCGGTGGGCGCAACAGTCGGTTTGGGAACGTCGGTGGGGACTGCAACGGGTTTCGGCGTTTCGGTAGGTTTGGGCGCTTCCGTAGCAGGTGTGGCACACGCGCTCAAGATCAGCGCAAGAGCCACAATACTAACTAATACTTTGAACAAATTGTTTTTCATGGTGTTTTCTCCTCCAAGAGAAATGTTATGTAATATAGAAATCGTTGTTAAGAACAGATCATGTTCATGCCTAATCTATACAATCACCTCCTCGCAAGAAAAACCATCGCCTTCATTATAACAAACATACAGAAATCAAACTTCCAAAGTCTGTCAGACTTTGGAAGTTTGGTTGCAGTTCTTTTCTCAATCTCCTCACGGCTTCACAATCGTCACTTGTTTCGGATCGACTCGATTGTTGATGTTTGAAATCCCAACAGCTTCGTGAATCAACCCTGCCCAAAAGTATTGCGGGTTACGCGCCTCGATCACGTCGGTCAGTATCACGCCGCCGGTGATCACCGCCCGTTGGTTCGGCATCAAATAATAAAACGTCTGTCCGTTCTCAATGATCTTCGTCAATGTCTCTGGCGTACCGAGCCCCCAGCGCCACGGATAATCACGAATGCACGAATCACAATCAATCCCGATTCGCCACGCGCCATCCTGTTCAAAAAAACTAAGCGTGTTGGAATTTTCTGCTTGCTTATAAATTGTTCCCGACCAAGCACCAAAGGTGCGTATCGGCGCGGTGCCATAATTTTCAACCGTCATCGTGAAATACAACGTTTGCCCGATCACCACCGTTGCGCTCGACCACTTCACCTCACCCTGCACGATCTCGGCGCGCGGCAAACCGCCGTTGGCAATCGTCAGCCTCGTCTCAAGTTGAGTCTTCTGCCCAAGTTTATCTTCCGCCTCCGCGCGCACAACATAGTTTCCATCCGGCGGCGGGTTCACACCCAAATCAATACCGCCATCGTAATCGTAGGTGTGCAATCCGGCGCGTCCGGGCAAAATATCACTTCCCGCTTCGGCGATTGGATACTCCGTGTTATCCGGCGCGATCAATGTCAGACGCAAATTACTTTGCGGAACCTCTTTCGTTAACCACACATTGATCGTCGCCCGATCGGCAATGCCATCTTGATTCGGTGAGAATGGCGATGGACTCGCCGAAAGATTTTTGAGATCGGGCAGGATCGTGTCCGCTTTTTCAACGGTGATACTTCCACTCACTTCACCCTTATCGCTGGCGGTTGCCGACTCGATCACCCACTTGTAATTTCCATTTGGCAGGGCACGCCGCACAATTTTCGCATTCACCTGATCCGTTGGCAACGTATAGCTGTTGACGATCCCCGAAAACAATAACGTATGTTCACCCGCATCACGCGGTTGCTTCTGGCGGAACTCGAATCGTTTGCCATTAGAGTCAACAAAATAAATTGAGACAGACGCCGGTTCGCGTAAACGGTAATTGATTCGCGTGATGTCGTCCACGCCATCGGCGTTGGGCGAGATTGTCTTCAAGCTAAAAGCCGCATCGGTGATCAATTGTCCTTTTGGACTTAACACAATCCACGCCGCGCCAAGCAAGAGGGCGAGAATGAGAAAGGCGAAAAGAGAAGTGATGAGAGGATTTAAACGCATAAAGAGTATTTTAGCATCACCCCACTACCAAATTCGTCTTCCTCTCCGCCACACCAATCGTCGCTATCATTCCGGCGTTGAACGCCAGAAAATCTGCTTCGACTCCATCGCTGAAGATCACGCCACCTTCGGGCATTTCGGATTTTAAGATCAACGGTGACGCCGCCGTGATCGCCCCACACACGATCTGCGCCCCCGACGTTTTGCTGATGAACGGTTCGCGCACCACGAAAATTAATTTGTCGGTGTCCCAAGTGAGTTGCGGTTTTTGAATTTTCGGTTCGGCATTAGCAAACTCGCTCAACATCCCATTTGCCATATTGAACATACTGCTCAACCAGCCCGTTGACCCCGCGCCCGTTGAAACCAAGATGCCGCTCGACGAGTGATGTTCCTCTTTTCCATTTGCCTGGATCAAATACCGCGCCGAGACGTGAGTCCGCACGCCGATGAAGAGATCGTTGAAAGCGAGAAGTGATTGCCCGTCGTTGAGTTTGGCTTCTGCCATTGTGATCAAACGTGAGTGCGATTCCCCTTTAAGAATTTGTTTGACGGCGAGCGGCGCGTTGTTAACGTTGAAGGGCAACAGGATTCCGTCTATGTGCGCCGGATCAGGGTTGACCGCCACGACGGGTTGACCGTTGAGATACTTCGCCGTGTTCACCACCAAGCCGTCAATGCCAATCGTCACCACGATGTTGCTGTCGTCAAAAAGAAAGTTGGGCAAAAATCCGCGCTCGATCTCTTGTAGCTTCACTAACACGGTCAAACTTTTTTTGAGATCGTTCAAGGCAGCGTGATACGTTTCGTGTTCGCGCTCGTAGAAAGCAAAGTCGCCGCCGCTGTGTTCAATGTAGAACTTCGCTTGCCCACGCGTGTTGAATCGCTCGATCAAACCTTCGAGGCGGGTTTTGCGAGTGACGAGGATGATCTTTTCGTAATCCATGTTAACAGGGTGGTTAGATGGTTGGATGGTTGGGTGGTTAGAGCTGTCATACTAACCACCCAACAACCTAACAACCCAACCACCAATCAACCTATTTCTTTTTCATAAGAGTCTCTAACAATTCCGGCGAGATATTGAGGTTGCCGATCTTGCTCGCGTTCTGCGCCAGTTCTTTCATTGCCAGACTGATCATCAAACGTGGCTCAGCAGATTGCATAGCAAGCATTTGCAAGACGTTGGGATCAAGATCGCGCAATGGTCGCAACGACGCTTCAATGGTGTAGCTCTGCGCGTCGGCTTCGGCGCGGACGTTCTCGATTTGCGCCGTCACCAATTGCTTGCGATCTTCTTCCACTTTGATCTGTCCCTTCATCTTTGTTTCTCGCACCTGTTGTTCTTTGGCTTCCACTGCCAAATCGGCTTCTACTTTTGCTTCACGAATCTGTCGTTGCTTCTCTTCAACGGCGATCTCGGTGTTGAGTTCGTTCTCTTTAATGCGGCGTTCCTGCTCCACCGAAGCGTTGCGGCGATCATAGATTGCCTGATCGGCGCGGCGCAACAATTCTTCGCGGGCTTCGGCTTCGAGGGCGCGCGCCATTTCCGGCGTGGGTTTGATCGCCAAGATCGAGAGCGTCAACACTTCCACGCCGAGCGACTTAAGTTCTTCACTCGTTTTGAGTTTGCTCATCACGGCGGAAGCTATTGCATCCGAAGATCGAATCGCTTCACGCATCGGGCGCGCGTCGACTTCGGATCGTGTCAGCACTTGGGTGATGTTGATCACGCGCTGCGGCAGTTTGTCCGGGTCTTGCGAGACAAATTGCGCGCCGTTGGCGCTGGTGGTGTAGTTGAGTAACGAAGCTACACGCGCGGCGTCGTTGATGCGGAATGTGAGCTGCCCTTGCACGGTGATGGGTTGAAAGTCTGCCGTCATCTCGTTGAAGATGAACGGCACATCCACGCTGCCTACCGGCACAATGGCGACCGAAGAGATGGGAGTGTAGTAGAAAAACGCTAACCCGACTCCGCTGTGGACGACTTTGCCATTTTGATAATGGATGATGTGATTAGTGGGGCTGACTTTGATGTATTGAATGCCAAACATAGTTCGCTCCTTTTTTCTAAGTGTAAACGATCTCCCTAAAGGTGTATTTACGACACCATTGTATAACGAAAAAGAAATTTGGCAATAGGCAAAACGTAACGAGAAAGCGGGTTTCTTGGAGAAACCCGCTTTCTGGTGATCAAGGTGCGGGTGTGGTGGTGGGCAAGGGTGGCAGAGTCGGCAGCCCTGTAGGAGTCGGGGCGGGCGCGGTGAAGGTCTCAACCAAGATCAACGGTGCGCCGCCGACATCGCATATCCCGTATCCGATCTCACATTCGCCTGCGGGCAGGGTGAGTGTGGTGTATCCATTTTGTTGGATCGGAAGTTCTCTGCCAAGATGATCGTAGAGTTTGGCGTTGGCGTTGAGGTAGAGGTTAATTTGTGTTTCGCGTCCGATGCGCGACCAGGCGACGCGCGTGGTTCCATCGAGGCGGTTGAGGGTGACGAGGTGATAATCGTATTGCGTGAAGATATAGACGGATTGGGTGTGAGCGAAATGCGTGGTGACGGCGCGATAAGCGTAGGCGGCGGGGCGCGGCGATCCATCGGTTCGATAGAGTCCGTACGACTCGTAGCCGGGTGCCGGTTCTGTTTCGTCAAACAATTTATAAATGGCGATGCGTTCTGCGCCTGACGCCAACGCGAGCGCAGTGGCTTGAATGACGAATGCCGCTTGTTGATTCATGGTGACGCGCACAAGGGGGGTCGCCGGAAAGCGCGGGTCGTCGTACGGGGCGGCGTTGGTTTCGTTCAACCAGATTGATTTGTTGATTCCGTATTGCCACATCAATTGTTTATAGAAGCTGATGATGTCGGCGACGGTCTCGGTGCGGAAGTAGATGTGCGTGGTGAAAACGTCGAAGTAAAAATTATTTTTGTAAACGGTTGGGTCTTTGAGCGCAACGTCGAGAAAGCGTTTGAGATACGGCGGGCGACCGCGAACGAAATCGTGCCAGTAGGTCATGCCGCCGAGATGGATGACGGCGTCGGGGTCTGTTTCTTTGGCGGTGAGGTAGGCGACTTTGACGAGTTGATA
>Ga0082335_1003624_pt1 | contig 25008 bp, 27 predicted proteins | sample Subgrocontami58m_FD_72375 | JGI IMG/M metagenome (GOLD analysis project Ga0082335, IMG submission 72375) | Subsurface groundwater microbial communities from S. Glens Falls, New York, USA - GMW37 contaminated, 5.8 m (SPADES assembly) (version 2) ...
AGGTGTCTTAAATTTAAGACCTATAAGAGTTTGGTTGAATAATCACATTGAGGGGCATATAAAAATTTGTTATCTTGCATATGCAATTCTTTCCCTTATGAATTTTAAATTAAAAAAACTAAAAATTTCAGCTATTGATGCATTAAATTCATTGAAACACGGATATAAAATTAATTTAAAAGACAATTCAAGCGGATTTGAATGGAGTGTTAATGTATTTCTTGAACCAAAACAAAAAAAGATATTGAAGGAGTTAAATGTAATGTATAAAAATTAGGGAAAACTTAGGTAATCAAGGCAGTTATCCATACAAAGAGCTCAGATACTCTTTAACGAAAGGCCAACTCAATTTAGTCCAGGGTTCTACTTCTACGTTTGGATTTGAAAATAAATTGTCTAGTTCTGAAATCGACATGAATTTACATTCTGTCATTTCATTATCTCCTTTTTTAACATTTTCTGAAGTTTCTGCTAGAGCGACTACAGCAAAATGTACTTTTCCTACGCTGTTTGAATCGTCATTTAAATATCCTATAATTTTTGGTGTGGGGTAGTCTGACATTTTAACTTCTTCTTTTAACTCACGTATCATTGCATTGATTATGGGATTTTCAGAATCTTCTCTTTCTATATGGCCTCCGACACCACATGACCATTTATCCATTAATCTTTTTTCTTTATAGTTTTTTCCAGATGATCTTTTATAAGCAAGAACTTTTTTTGTCTTTGGATTAATTATCCAGACATATGGAATAATTTGCTGTAAACTTTCATCGTATTCTAAGACCTCGCCTCTTTCATGATAGAAATAATTATCTAAAATAATTTGAATGAAATCATTTTCTTTTGAATAGATAAATCCTTGAAATTCTTTATCTTTGAATAGAATTTCTCTTTTAACGACAAGTGCCTCTTTGACCATTAGTTATTTTAGAAATTTAGTTTTATAAATATGATTGTTTTTGATTTACATCCATCGTGTTTTTCTCAAAATATGGTCTATCTGTAAATAAAAGCTTGACAAATTAGAATCATTTGATACATGATAATCTGCCAATTTCATACACTCGAATACTCTCTGCACGTTTTCTCCGCTGTTTTCTTCATGTTCATCATGGATGAATTCTTGACATGTTAAAGCTTCAACAATTTTTCTTCTATCTTTAGCTCTCTGAAATCTTATTTCTACAGGGCAGTCTACTGAAACTAGGGTAAACTGAGAATTACTTCTTAAATATGCTATTTGTTCTAACTGCCTCATTCCTGTAATAACTCCCCTTTTTTCTACTCTTTCCAATAAAATTTCTGCTAAATAATGTTCTCCTTTTTCTTTAGCGAGTTGGGTTCCAAATTCGGTAATCTCTTTTCTCGACAAAGTAACTCTTCTTGTTTTAGCTTCTTCAATTAAAGGTTCGCTAATTTGATAATGGTAGATTCCTAATTTTTCTGCTGCATAATTGCCCGCAGTATCTTTTCCAGAACAAATTGGTCCAACAAAACCTATAATTCTTTTCATAAGTTTTACTGCTAGATAAAGCTTTTAAATGCAACGGCACCTGATATTTATTAGCTTTAGAAAGTTACGATGGAACATCTTTAATTTACAACTATAAATAGCCTAATTTTCTCAATATAGGTCTTCCCGTTGATTAAGTTACCTAAAAAAGGGAAGACCTATTAGAGAATCCCCAACTAAAAGTAACCTAATCATGGGGATTATCTATATGTCAAGAATTGTTTTTTTCATTAAATCTTTATTTTTGATTCATAGAAAAGAAAAAACAATTCTTGATCACCTCAAAATATGAAATATTTTGATGGCACAAAAATCAAAGATTTTTGTTGTGCTCAAGAACTAAACACGTTTGATAAAGAGTTCTTGACATTTTGAAGAATCTAATTTGCTGGAAGGCATATTAACAACTGCATCTTTTGCATTGACACAAAGACACATTGCGCTTTATTGCTTATGAGATTATAGTTGATATGGACAATTAGGTTGATTAGGTCGCATGGTTTTCCTAATTGTCCATTAGAGATTTAGGGACAAAAAGTGACTCAATTACCCTAAATCTCTATAATATCTATTAGAGAAAAATTTATCTGTTGAAAACGATAAATTTTTCAAATATATGGTTCTATAAATTTTAAGCAAATATCTGTTAGCAGATACACTCTACCGATTAATTTATAAAACTCATTTATCTTGTTTTTTATAGTTTGGTGATATAAAAATGGAGAGCGATAAATCTGTTTATGCAATGGTAGCTGTTTTTGCATTGGTTTTTTTTATTATAATGGGAATGATTGTTGTTTATATTTTCAAGATAGTTCTTTCTAATGAAAGGGAGAATATCAAAAATTCCAGGGCAAACAATCTTTTCGTTGCTTTAGGGAGGGCGGTTGAGAAAACTTCTTTTGGACAGACGTCAAAGTTTATTGCAGAGAGATTTGTTAGAGTTGAAGTTACTTCAAGTGAGGCGGAGCTTCCAGTTAATGGGGAAGTTAGAGAGCTCACTAATCTCATTACTGATAAAGTTCCTGTTTGCGGAGATGATTTTAAGGATAAAACTGAAGAATGTGATGACGGCAATAATATAACTGAAGTTTGCGGGTATGGGGAATCTTGCAGATTTTGTGATTTTTCTTGTCATATTGTAAATGTTCAGGGGCATTATTGCGGGGATGGGGTATTAAATGGAAATGAGCAATGCGATGATGGAAACTTGATTAGTGGAGATAGTTGCAGTGCATTTTGCAGGAATGAGAGTTCTCGACCAGCAGATTATTGTAAGGACAGTGATTTAACAAATGGATATTTAGATGGGAAGAATATTTTTGTTAAGGGAAATGTTTCTGTGATCAGCCAGGGAGTTTATGGCATTTATTACGATACTTGCTTATCTGGAGCAAGTGTTCTTGAGTATTATTGTTTGAACATAAGCGTTAAAAGAGAAAGCATAGATTGCCCTAGTGAGTATGAATGTTTTGATGGAAAATGTACTGAAAAAATTGTTCAAGCGCCTCCAATAACTTTTGTTTCAAGCAGTATTCCAGATGGAGCTATTGATGCAAGAGTGCCTTATCAACAGGGCAATCCTTCTTCAACATATGGCTGGAATTCTATAGCTTTCACATTTTCAGGCAATGCACAGGGTCTTAGTTTAAGTAATTTTTCTTTATCTGGAGTTGGAAGTGCGGTTCCCCCAAAGATTTCTAGCATGGCCCAAGGAGCTAATCAAAACGAAGTAGTTATAACATTCGATAAACAAATATCTCCTGGGAATAGGGCGGTGATTGGATATATTCCTGAGAATAAGAAGATATGCCTTGGTTATTTGCCGGGGGATGTAAATGGGGACGGAGCATTTGCTTCTGTTGATTTATTGGACTTTATAGATGCATTAAGCGGGACAAAGAGTTTTCCAATTTATTCAATAGACATTGACAGAAGCGGGGTGCTTGCTCCTGCGGATCAATTGACTTTTATTGATTTGATGAATGGAATTTATGGAGATTGGAGTGGAAAGAGCCTGCCTCCTTGTGCATGTTTGAGTGATGGGCAATGCAGCAGCGGATATGCTTGTCAGAGCGGGGTGTGCGTGCAAGTTTCTGGGAGTCCATATTATAATACTTGGGATGAATTTAGGGTGTGGCTTTTCGGACATTGATAATATTTATTTTTGATAACTACTTTTCTGCTATCATGGAAATAAATGGAGGTTCATCTGCAAAAAAGTTTTTCCAATAATCTGTTCCTTGCGGGTTGTTGGGATTGAGAAGAACTTTTACCCAATTAAATCTTGAGAATCCTGCTTCTCTAAATGCTTGTTCATAAGTTTCAGGTTTTAAGAAGAAATTGATGATAGGATTGCTCATTCCTGTAACTCTATAAATAACTCTTCCTCCTTCTATGTCTCCATGCATTTCTTTTTGGCATCCGTATTCCTCATGCCTAACACCGTCAAATACTTCAAATGGATTATTATTGAAGCCTATAAATTGCCCCCCTCTTTTTAAACATGCCGCAATTGACTTACAATATGTCACTGCTTCATCTAAGTTTCTAGGATAGCTTAATACATATGAGCCCACAGCTAAATCTCTGTCTTCTTGACCTCTGAAATCTTGAATTAACGAATGATGATATTCAATTCTGCCTTTACAACCTTCGTTTTTACTTCTTGCTAAGTCTATGAAATCAGCTGCACCATCAACTCCAATTACATGAGTTGCCCCTAAATCAATTAATTGTCTAGAATAAATTCCTTCACCACAACCTACATCTATAATCCTTTTTCCCTTTATATCAGGCAATAAAGAGAATAAAGTATGTCTTTCAACTTCAATTCTAAAAGGGAGCTGTTTAGAATCAGCATACTCTCCCGCTCGATAAGTAATATTGCTCATTTTTCTTCTTAAGGAATTTAGTTTTTAAGGATTATTGTGGTTATTGAAAAGATAATAAGTTATTAAATAAGGCTAATCAAATATCGTGAAAATCGAGAAATAACAATCTATAAAAAGACTTTTTTTGTTGGATAGAGATGGAACAGAGAAAAAAAGATAATATTGGAATGATTGGACTGGAAATACATGTTTATCTTGTTACAAGAGAGAAATTATTTTGCAGATGCAAGGTTGTTAGGGAAAAGGGGACGAAGCCGAATAGTTATATCTGTCCTGTATGCACTGCACAACCCGGGGCAAAACCAATGCTGCCAAATAAAAGTGCAGTTGAGAAAGCTGTGCAGGTTGCGATAATGCTTGGATGCAAGGTTAATGAGAAATTAACTTGGATGAGGAAGCATTATAACTGGCCAGATTTGCCCAAAGGATATCAAAATACTTTGTCTGGAGCAAGAGCATTCCCTGTTGGAGAGAAGGGAATTTTTTATGGAATTAAAATTAGAGAAATGCATCTTGAGGAAGACCCTGCTTCTTGGGAGCCTGATACAGGAAAAGTAGATTATAATAGGTCAGGATTGCCTTTGATTGAGATAGTTACAGAGCCTGATTTTTCAACATCTGAAGAAGTAGGTAATTGGTTAAGAAAATTATTGCATAATCTGCAATATCTTAAGGCAGTTGCTTCTGACGCTGGAATTAAGGCAGATGTTAATATTAATCTGGTAAACGTGAAGTTTACCAGCCCTGAAATTTCTAAAAAACAATTGGAAATTTCAGGTATAGAGATTCCCTCTAATTCAGTCACTCTAGAATCTGAAATCTCTAATAGACATTCCCGAACGAAAGGTGATACAATCAACGGGAATGTCTATATAAAGGGAAAGACCGAAAGAGTCGAGATAAAGAATGTCAACTCTATAGAAAATATACAGAATGCGATTGAATATGAATTAAATAGGCAAGCAAGGGAAGGGAGTGTCAGGGAAACAAGGAGATTTGATGAGAAGGAAGGGAAGACAACAAGGATGAGAGGAAAAGAAGAACAGGACGATTATCGGTTTATTGTTGACCCAGATTTATTAGCTATAAGATTAGACAAAAAATTTATTGAAGAAATGCGGGAGAGAGTTCCAGAATCTCCTGAAGTAAAATTAGAAAAATTAGTTAAAAAATATAAAATAGGAAAGGATGATGCAGAAGTTTTGTCTAAGAATATTGAGATAGTCCAGTTTTTTGAGGAAGTTGTAGAAAAAGGCAAGGTTGATGCAAAATTTGCTTTACATTGGATAACTATTGAACTATTAAGACATTTAAATTATAATAAAACTACATTAGATAAAGTTGAAATTAAAGTTAAACATTTTGTTGAATTGTTAAACGCAATAAAAACTGGGAAGATAACTGAGTTGCAAGGAAAAGAGATATTGAACAAATTTTATCCTTCCAGTTTCTCTTTGGAAGAGAAAGGAGTAGAAGGAAAAATATCCGATTCTGGAGAGTTGAATAAGATTTGCAAGGAAGTGTTGAACAGGGAAAAAGATGTTGTTCTTAGATATAGAGCTGGTGAAGTTAAGCTTTTGAATTTTTTAGTTGGAGAGGTAATGAAAAAGACGGATAAGAGGGCCGATTTTAAGGTTGTTAGAGAGCTGCTTGAGGAGATGATGGAATAGGATTTCGAATAAGGAACGGGAAAGTATAAAAATCTTATTTTGCTAATACAATTATGTCAAGATATTTTTTTATATATAATCTGGAAAAAGGAAAGGTAGAAAAAGAAAAAAGAGATATAGATAATCCCCATGATTGGGTTACTTTTAGTTGGGGATTCTCTAATAGGTCTTCCCTTTTTTAGGTAACTTAATCAACGGGAAGACCTATAGTAAAATATTTGGAAGTAGTGTTAACACATATTGCGTGAGATATTACAAAACCAATAATGGCCCAGTTGTGGAAATAGGAGATGGATATAGACATGGGGTCTTTATTGATGGTAAATATTGGAATAGAATATTAAAGATAATTAGAGATGAAGAATTGGATAAGAACGGAATAAAAACTGTTTTAAATTTAATGAGTGCTGGGTTAAGAGAGGAATATTGGCGCGAATTTATAAAAGCTGTTAAACATAGAATAATAAAGAACGTTTAGTTTTCTTAATAAAACAAATTAAATATTTCAAAAATAGTTCCAATTACTAATAGGATTATAATTATAAAAGTGAGAATTTTTGAATAGGGAATTGAATATTCTGGAATTCTATCACAGGATCTTTTTGCTTTTTTTGCGATGAGCAAAATTAAGATTGAGCTTATTCCTCCAGAAATTACTCCTCCAAGACCGAGGATTTTTATGAATGATGCAGATTTAATCAAATTTATTATAGTTAATAATAATATTGGGGGGATGATAGTTAGCAACCAGGATTTTACTTTTGATATTTTATAGTCAAAGGAGAAGGTATCAATTAATGCATCGGATAAAGCTAGATATGCAGCGAACATTGTTAGCATTCCTAGGAGGATGAATGGTTTACCTAGGGCTAAAGTTGCAATTTCAGGAGTTGAAACTCCTTTTGTTCCAAGGACTACAAGAGTAAAGATAATGTAAATTATTAATGCAAGAACAATTGAAATGATTATTGAAGATTTCATTTCTTTTTTATCTTTTTTTAGAATTATTTTCAGCTCTGGAATTGCTGAAAATCCTAAAAATGCAAATAAAATAACCCCAAATGGCACATAAAACCTGGATAAATCGTTATAATTTAAATTGTAGATGTTTATTTTATTCCAGAATAAAACTGTTATTGAGATTATTAAAATAAAGATTAACATCATACCAACTTCTTCGCTTTCCTTAAGGGCTTTTATTCCAAGGTAAGATAATATCGAAAGTGCAAACCAGAATGCAACCCCCAGATATAAACTGTAATTTGTAGTCTGGAATAATATAAAAGAGAGTGAATTTCCTTCTCCGATTAAATAGGCGAGGAGAGCTGAATAAACTCCAAATAATAATGCAAGAAACATTATTGTTTTTCCTTTTTTGCCCAAATATCTTTGAGCATACCCAGGAAGTTGATGGTCTTTTGTCGTCCTGAGGGAAATTTCTCCAAGATATAAATAGATAATCAACATAACTCCTGCGATTAAAATTAAATGTATCAAGCCTATTAAAAATCCAGATTGCATTATCACATATGGAATTCCTAATATTCCTGCGCCGATAATTGTCCCGAGGAGTGTTGCTACTGCTGGAAATTTGTTTGCCATTTGCTCTTTTTTATGTCCATAATAGGAATAATGTGATTTTAAAGTTTGTTGCTTGGATTTTTACCCATAATTGAAAATCAATAGATTTATTAGTTAATTTTTGCGTTTATTTTTGGGCTCATAGTTTAATGGATAAAATTTCGGGCTTCGGAAAATTGAAGAAACCTGAAGATAGGGGTTCGATTCCTCTTGGGCCCATTATAGCTTAACGTGCTCATTAATCCCGTTTCTAACAAATTCATAATGGCCTGTTTTAGCTGCAGCTAGGCAGTCTGTTGTATATTCATTGGTTGTGCCGTAGGTTAGGTGAGCACTTTCATGCGCAGATAAGAAAATATATTCGGAGGTACCCTGATGCACATCATTTGGGAGAGTCATTGTATTTTGATGAGGGATGCAAAAGGCCCTTACATTATAAGGCATATCATTTCTTGAAACGATATTTACCACAGCACCCGAATCATAATCTTTTTCTGGCTGTTGGCAGAATAATTCATAATGAATAATATTTATGTCATCTGCTAGTGTTTCTAGTGTTGAATAAGCAGCTTTTATCTTTTCTTTAGGGGGTTTAGTGTTATTTTCCATTATATTTTAGAATGATAAGATTTAATAAACTTAATTATTAGTAAGATATATGAAAAAAGAAAAAAAGAAAAATGAGTCTATTTTGGAGAATGTTGAGAAAAAGATAGAGAAGGCGGCAAGGAATGTTATGAAAGAGGTCAAGGGTGTTGAGGAGAAAATGGTTGGGAAAGGGGAAGAAACAAATGGAAAGACTAGAGGGAGCAAGGGACATGAAAATGGGATAAAACACGAACATGAAGAATTTAGGAAACATGAATACAAGGGCGAGAAGTTACATAAGAAAATTGAGATGAAAAACGAGGATGCAGGGAAAAACGAAAACAAGGCGAAAGAAAAAACGATTGATAAAAATCATAAGGGAATTACTGTAGAAAAAGATGATTTTTCTGAATGGTTTACACAAATAATGCTAAAGGCCGATTTGGCCGATTATACTTCGGTGTCTGGGTGCATTGTATTTAAGCCTACAGCTTGGGCAATTTGGGAAAAAATTAGAGATTTAGTTGATGAGAAAATTAAAAAGATGAATGTAAAAAATGTTTCATTTCCATTGTTGATTCCTGAGAAATTATTGGTAAAAGAACAAGAGCATGTTAAAGGTTTCGCACCAGAAGTCGCTTGGGTTACCGAGGCTGGAAGTTCTAAATTGAGTGAAAGATTGGCCATTAGGCCAACTAGCGAGGCAATCATGTACGATTCTTATTCTAAATGGATAAGGTCTTGGAGAGATTTGCCTTTAAAATATAATCAATGGGCTAATGTTGTTAGATGGGAATTTGAACATCCGGTGCCCTTTTTGAGAACAAGAGAGTTTTTCTTTAATGAGGGGCATACCGTTTTTGCAAGTGAAAAGGAAGCGATTGCTGAACAGAAAGATATTATTAAGATGTATAAAGAAATATGCGATAATTATTTGGCTTTGCCTTCGTTGGATGGGAAGAAAACTGACAAGGAGAAGTTTGCGGGGGCTGTTTATTCATATTCTTTGGAGCATTATATGCCTAATGGGAGGACAATTCAGGGCCCAATATTTCATCATGATGGGCAGAATTTTGCCAAGGCCTATAATATAAAATTTTTAAGTAAGGATGGAAAAGAAGAATATGCCTGGCAAAATACTTGGGCAATATCAACTAGAATGCTGGGAGTAATGTTTGCTGTTCATTCTGATGCTAAAGGCCTGATATTGCCTCCAAAGGTTGCTCTAAATAAAATTGTAATTGTTCCGATATTATTTGAAGATTCAAAAGAGAAAGTATTGAAGAAATGCAGAGAGATTAGCAAACAATTTGAGAATTTTGGAGCCATATTAGATGATAGAGAAGAGTATAAGCCAGGATGGAAATTTAATGAATGGGAGATGAAGGGAATTCCTCTGAGGATTGAGATAGGGCCGAGGGATTTGGAAAGCGAGAGCGTTTTAGTTTACCGAAGAGATAATGCGAAGAAAGAAGCAATTAAATTGAAGGAATTAAAAACTAAAATTGGAGAAATGCTTGAGGAAATTCAAAAGAGCATGCATAAAAAAGCGCAGGAGCTGCTGAAGAATGCTATTATTGAAGTTAGTGCTTTAGATGAATTGAAAAAAGCTGTTGAAGGGAAGAAGATTGGTTTTGTCCCGTTATGCAAAAGTAGAGAATGTGAGGATGAGCTGAAATTTAAATCTGGCGGGGCTAAGGCGTTAAATATTCCAGAAGAGCAGCCTTCGAAATTAGGAAAAAGTGTTTGCATAATGTGCAAAAAGAAGGCGGAATATTTTGCTTATGTAGGAAAAAGTTACTAATTTTGCTTTTGAGAACATTTTTATATTAACTTTATTCTTTATTTAAATGGTAGAATTAAATTTTCAATCCGGAGATTACGTAAGATTGAGATTGGCTTTGAAAGAAGTTGAAGGGAGAGTTTTGGAGAGCTCGGATAGTGGAATTTTACTTCTGAAATTAAATAGCGGATATAATATTGGAATTAATAGAGAGAATATTCTTGGAGGGAGAGTTTTAAGGAAATTTAAGGAGGAAAAAGAGAAATTTGAGCTGCCTGAGACAAGAGGATTGAAAAATATTGGAATGATTGTCACGGGCGGAACGATTGCTGCTAAGTTAGACACCAAAACGGGGGGGGTTTCTTGGCTTACTGATGTTAGTGAATTTGCAAAATTTTACCCAGAGATGTTTAGAATAGTGAATGTTACTAAACTAGAAATTCCTTTTATGGCTGCTTCTGAGAGCATGACTTTTGAACATTGGACTAAAATTGCAGAGAGTTGTGAAAAGATGTTAAATGACACGAGCATTTCTGGAGTGATTATTACACATGGCACGGATTTTCTGCATTATACTTCAGCAGCATTGTCTTTCTTTTTGAGGAATTTAAATAAACCTGTTGTACTGACTTATAGTCAGAAAAGTATTGACAGGGCAAGCAGTGATGCAAATTTAAATTTACAATGCGCTGCAAGAATGGTAATTTCGGATTGCGCAGAGGTAATGCTTGTTGGGCATGCGACGATAAATGACGATTATTGTTATGCAATGCGCGGAACTAAGGTAAGAAAATTGCATAGTTCGAGGAGAGATGCGTTTAAACCTGTAAATGAAAAGCCCATTGCTAAAATCTGGCCAGATAGAGTCGAATTTACTTCTGGTTATAGGCGGAGGAATGGAGGGAAAGTTGAACTAGATACTAATTTTTCTGACAAAGTCGCATTAGTAAAATTTTATCCTGGACAAGACTCTTCTATTTTGGATTTTTATGCGTTAAAACATAAGGGAATTGTTATTGAAGCTTCTGGTTTTGGTCATTTGCCAGTTAGTGAAGCTGTGCATAACTGGATCCCTGTTCTTAAGAAACATATCAGGGACGGGCTGGTTATTTGTGCTGCCTCTCAGACTATTTATGGAAGACTGGATCCCCTTGTTTACAGCCCCGGTCGGGAGCTATTAAATAGCGGGATAATTTTTCTTGAAGATATGTTGTCTGAAACTGCATTCATCAAACTTGGTTGGGTTTTAGGGCATCATGGATGGAAGAGTCATGTTGGGGATAAAATGCTTGAGAATTTTGCCGGGGAATTGAATGAGAGATTGGGGATTGAATAAATAGGTTTGGACAATATTGGGCTGGAGATTAGGATGTTATGGATTTGAAATATGATAGTAAGTAACTATAAAGCCATTTTCTTTATAGACGACAAAAAATAATATAATTACAACTAAAAAATAGCCAGATTATCTCAATTACAGAAGAATCTTATTAATGAACTGATTATTAATAGACGACAACATTGAGATTAGACAAACATGTTAAAGTATAAATCTGACATTTTTTAGGAATTTGCCTTTATAGTTGCGATAGTAAAAAGAGGGGCATGTTGTAACTTGACAAGGGTTACAGATAGAAAGGTTTAAATATGGTTTTTATTGTTTACGTTTATGAGTTTAAGAGTTATCTTAGAATCGGGGAAGAAAGGAAGTAATCCTGGAGGAAAGTGTCAAATAGTTCCAGATAATGGGAATCTTAGCTTTGAAGCTTATTTTAAATATTGCTATGGTCCTCCAGTTGTCCCACAAAGCTCTTTCAGAGGACCGCATCAACCGATTTATGAGGCGACGACTTTTGAATTAGCTAGAATGTTTGGATTGAGAACGCCTCAAACTTATTTGCTGTTAAATCCAAATAAAGATGTAGTTTTTGAAAGATGGAAAGAATGGAAAGAACATGACCCCTCTGGAAGGGAATTTTATTTTGTTTCTAAATTTTTGGGATGCGATTTGGGGAATGATAATATGGTAAATGGATTTGCCCATAATCTAATAAGCAACGAAAGGGTGTATTTAGATAGTCTTTTAATAGATGATGTTGTGGGAAGAAGACAAAATTATTTAATCTGTAATTTTAGTGGAAAAACAAAGGTAATTTATGTTGATTTGGGTTGCAGTTTTGTTCGTGCAAAGGGAGGAGAATTAGCATTACCAAATAAGATGAAACCAAAATTTGAGAACAAAAAAAGGGATTTGAAAAGATTTTTAAGGGATTTAGCTAAATATCATTTGATAATGGCTGACAATATAGATACTTTTGATTTAGGTCAGCTAAGGGATAGAATTAGAAGTTTGACTTTGTCTTCTTTAAATCCTCTGGGAAGAGTAGATTTGGTTAAAGTTGTGAATGGTGATGAAATGGAAGCAATTGAAGAAGATATTATTTATGGGGTTCATAAAAAGCTTAAAGATTTTAAAGAAAGGGGGTTGTTAATTGGATAATTAAAATGAGATTAGACTATAATTCCCCTAAACAATATATTGCCAGAATACCCCCATTTAATGGAGACGGCTCTGTTACAAACAGAGTTGTAACTGGATTAGAAAATGTTCTTTCAGCTTATGTTGATTTAGCAAAGGCTCATGCTGAAGGAATGGACGACAATCCTTTTAATTATACTCTTGCTAGAGTTTTTATTGTTGGAAGCGGAGCAAGAGAAAATAAAGTCGATTCCGATCTTGATTTATTGTTAATAGCTCCAACTCTTGATGAAAGAAGTGCAAGGGAAATGATGTTGGTATTGAATTCTATATTTTTTGCAGACAGGCAAAAAGTAGAAGCGATAGATCCATATGTAAGAAAGATAGATCTTTTTCCTGACAGGACGAGTAAGGAAATAACAAAAGATAAAAAAGTTAAGCCTTTAATAAGATCTTATATGCAGAAATTGAGAATTTAAAACTCGCTCTCTAAATTATTTGTAAATCCTTTACGCTTTATGAAGCTGATTTCTCCGCCGCGATATTGATAGGTAATATCTGCTTTATTATCATCGTCTGGCCAGGGTTCTATCATCACGAAATCTCTTGGCCTTAGCCAGAATTTTCTTGAATATCTGCCTGGGACACGGCAGTTTCGTATTTTATTATCAGTAGCTTTTACAGACATTCTATTTCCACCTAAACGCTGGACAACGACGCCTATCAATTGCCCGTGTCTTGGCAATCTTGCCCTAGTTGGAAATTGTTGTTGTGCCTGTTCTTGTTCTTTCTGTTTTTCTGTTTTTTCTTTTTCAGGATTGTTGGATTCTTCCTTTACTTCTTCAAAATCTCCGAATTCTCCCATGATAGTGATTTTTATCAATAAATGGATGTTTAAAAGCGTTTGTATTTGCGTTTTAATTAAATTTAAATATCTAACAAAAAGGAGAATATTATGTCCGCTGATGCAATTGATAGTATTGTTGAATTAAGGTCTCCTAAACCCGAAGTGAGAAAATCAGTTATGACTAGAAATAATAAGCGGGTAGTTGTTGTTTGCCCTTACGATTCATTCAGGAAGTATTTTAATTTTATTTTGCCTGAAAAGTTAAGAGTTAATGAAGTTGATATGGTTAGAGATGTTATTATGGATTATGAACCTTATTTGATTGTTGATGAAAGGGAAGGGGGAAGAGTCAGACCAGATTATGTTATTGATTTTGGTTCTTTAATTGTTAATGGGAACCCTACAAGAGTTGTTGATTTTTTTAGTTACAGAGAATGGGCAAGAGGACAAGAAGGAATAGTCTTGTTGAAAATTAAAGAGGACGTTTATGGCAGATTGGTTGTGAAACATTCTTTTGATTATAGGGGAAATTTTGAACAAGAAAGTGTAGGGGCGGGAACTATTAAAAATTACAGAAATAGAATTGAAAAAGACTTAGAATTAGTCTTAAGTGCGCATCCTAAGGATGAAGATTTTTCATTTTTTGATGCCAGATTTTCAGATTGATGAAAGGGCTTAAGCTTAAATAGATAATTTTGTTTTTATTGCAATGATAAATGCGTATTTTTTGGGAGACAGAATAACTTCATTATCTGAAGAAGCGTTTTCTTTGTTTGAAAGGTCTAGATTTGGAGAGAAGTTGAAAAACAAGATAGAATACTCTTTTGTTGAAGCTTTATTTTTGCATTCAGAGGGGAAAATGGAGATTTTTATAGGGAAGAAGAAAGTTTGGGAGGACGATTTGATAAAAAAAATAAAGAAGATAGACAGAAAAATAGAAACTAAATTAGCCGTTTTTTCTGATTTGAGAAAGAAGGGATATATTGTCAAGACTGCATTGAAGTTTGGAGCAGAGTTTAGGATTTATGAAAAAGGAGTCAAGCCCGGAGAGGATCATGCAAGATGGATATTGTACACAACTAGGGAAAATGAAAATATGAATTGGCATGATTTTTCTGCAAAGAACAGGGTTGCTCATTCAACAAAAAAGAATCTGCTTATTGGAATTGTGGATGAAGAAGGAGACGTTACTTACTACGAAGTAAAGTGGGAAAGGCCTTGATTGATTTTTTTAATGATTTTTGAATCTAAATATTAATAAAGGGGTTTGAAATCCTGTTTTTTATGGGGGAAATTTATTGGATTGGAGAAGCTGAAAAATATATTGAAAGAAGGGTGGCTGATATAGAGATTCTCCCTAATTCAGTCACCCTAGAATCGGGAATCTCTAATAGACATTCCCGAACGAAAGATGATACAATCAACGGGAATGTCTATAATTGGGAGCCGAATTATGGTTTTTCAGTTGGGGAAGGAGATAGAATGGTTATTCAAAAAAAAGAGGGATTATATGATTCTAGAAGAGGGATATTTGTAAGACTGCCTTTACACAATATTCGTCAGAGTGTAAGGGATTTAGGGGTTAAATTGAGTGGTTTTTTTGAAGGTAAAGTAAATGAGCTAATTTTATGGAATTTAACTAATGCGGTTAAAAGTGCAATAGATATTCAAGGTGCTTGTCCAGGATTTAGAGATTTGCTTTTTAATGAATTATCTAGAAATGGAGTTGACCGATATGGTGGAAGAATGATGGCAGTCAGATTAGAAATGAACGATGGAGAGTTTGATGAATTTTCGACGGAGAAAATGGATGTCGTCGAATTAGGGAAGAGATATTTGTCAGTTTCTCATTAAAAATGACTATAAAAATATTTATAACAAGGGCATTTCTATTAATGAAATGGTTGATATGTTAAGGATGAATAGGGACAAGGATAAGATATTGTCCGCTATAAGGATGCGGGGACCTAGCGTGCCTGTGGGGATTGCAAAGAGCGTAGGGATAAGTCCATTATTTGCATCTGCTTTTTTATCTGAATTGAGGGGGGAAGAAAAGATTAAAATAAGCGATATGAAGGTTGGCAGTTCGCCCCTTTATTATTTGCCTGGACAGGAGGCGATGCTTGAGAATTTTGTCGAACATTTGAATCAAAAGGAGAGAGAAGCTTTTAGGTTGTTAAAAAATAACAAACTGCTCGTGGATACAGAGGAAACTCCTGTTATGCGAGTGGCATTAAGGGCAATAAAAGACTTTGCTGTTCCTCTTAAAATAAATGTTAATGGAGAACCTAAGATATTTTGGAAGCATTTTGCTGTGAGCGATTTAGAATTTGAGGAGATGTTTAGAGATAGAGTTTTAGGAGAAGGAAAAAAGAATAAATTTGAAGGGAAAGTTAAAGAGGTTGTAAAAGAAGAAAAAGAAATTGAGAATGTTGTTGAAGAGATTAAAGATAAGAAATTGGAATTGGCTGAGGAAAAATTAATTGACGAAATAAAGACAGATATAGAGAAAACCGATAATTTGAGCACCTCTTCATCGGTTTTCTCTAATGGATCAAACCTTCCGACTGGCATAATCAACGGTTTGATACCTATTAGTGAAAATGTGGAAAAGAAAAAAGCCGAGAAAAAACATAAGAAGAAGAAAAGCGAAGGAGGCATTAGGGAAAAAGTCAAGGAAGAAAAAGAAAGTGATTTTGAGGAGCTGAAAGAGGCGGTTGAGAAGAAGATTCAGGAAAGCGAATTTGGGAAGAAAGTTAAAGATTATTTATCTGGAAGGGAGATTGAGATTTTAGAGGTAATTATGGATAAGAAGAAAGAGTTCATTGCAAAGATACGGGCGGATGGAGTTTTTGGGAAGCAGGATTATTATATGGTTGCAAAAGATAAGAAAAATGTTTCCGATAATGATTTAACTGTAGTTCTGCAAAAAGCACAGAGCGATAAAATGCCTGCAATTATAATGTCTATTGGGGAACTTAATAAGAAAGGAAGGGATTATATTTCACAATGGGGCAATTTAATTAAGTTTGAGAAGATGGAGTTCGGAAAAAAGGCAGGAGAAATCTTTAAATAACCTCGTTTTCAAATGTTTGGATGGGAAGAGTAAAGTCTTCGATGATTAAGCGTGCGGCTACACAACTTTATGAAGGAATTGATGTTTTTAGCGGTAGCTTCGAGCATAACAAAAAACTTTTAAATGGAGATATGCCTTCTAAGTCTACAAGAAATAAGATTGCAGGCCAGCTTGTAAACTTGGTTAATAAGGAGAAATCTAGAAAAGAAAAGAAGGAGATTGAAGATGAAAGAACAAACAAACCTGAAAGCGAACAAAGAGAACAAACTGAAGGCATTTGAAGGGGAAAATAGCAACGTCATTTTTGTAGGAAGCAAACCTCTTGTGAATTATATAAGGGGAGTTATTACGCAATTTAACAGGAGAGATGCTAAGGAGGTCATAATAAAATCGAGAGGTAAGTTCATATCAAGAGCGGTTGATGTTGCAGAGGTCGCTAAAAGGTCTCTTGAAGGCAAGAAAATACATGTTAAGAGCATAAATATTTCTAGTGAAAGTTTTGAAACTGAAGGGAAAAAGACTAATATTTCTACGATGGATATTGTTTTAAGCGTTTGATTTTGAGAAATTATAAGAATGCCTAATCTTGTTAAATTTTAATATGGAACTATGATTAAAAAGTTTTAGCGAATAAATATTCAATCGTCTTTGTCTTTTGTCTTTTTTCTTTCTTGGTTGGATAGAATTTTATCTATTTTTTGTTCTATGCGGATCATATCTTCTTTTATGGTTTTTATTTCTCTTATTCTTTTTGTGTTTAATATTGCATTCACTATATGAAATATCAGCCAAACAATAACTGCAATGCCTATTGCCTTTAGCCATAGACCTATTTGACCAAGACTTACTAGGGCGTCTTTTGCCATTTCAGGAGGAAGAATATTAACAAGGTCTGATATTGCCATAGTTTATTTAAGGAAATTAGGTTTATTAATCTTGGGTTTATGGGGTTGTTTATTTATGGGGAAATCTCCGATATTAGTATGGAGAATTCGGTTGATTAGGTTACCTTTCATTCGAATTGTCAAGAACTTCCTGTTCTTGAGCACAACAAAAATCAAAGATTTTTGTGCCTTCAAAATATGGAATATTTTGAGGTGATCAAGATGTCGTAACATCTTGACATCTCCAGACAGAGGATTTGAAAAGAAAAGTAACTCAATTACCCAAATCCTCTGTAAACAAAAATGGCTTTAGAAAACTAAACAGATACAGCCTAACAATAATTTTATTAATCTACTATTCCAGTTATAAGCATGAAAGAAAAAATTGCAAAAGAATTATACAAATTAACGAATATAAAAGAAATAGATTTAATTAATTTAATTGAAACTCCCCCTTCTCAAGATCTAGGCGATTATTCTTTTCCATGCTTCTCTTTAGCAAAGCAATTAAAGAAAAATCCAAACAACATTGCCTCTGAATTCGCGGCAAAGATTGCTTTAAAAGAATTTGAAAAAGTAGAGGCAAAAGGCCCTTACCTAAACTTTTTTATTAATAAAAAACTTCTTGCAGAAAAGACTTTGAACGACATCATAAAACAAGGAGAAAAATTTGGTTCTAGAAAGATAAAAGAAAAAGTTTTAATCGAATCACCTAGCCCAAATACAAACAAGCCATTGCACATAGGCCACGCTAGAAACATTATACTCGCGCAGTCGGTAAAGGAAATATTAAAATTCTTTGGAAATACAGTCCTCATAGTAAACCTTAATAATGACCGAGGAGTTCACATCTGCAAGTCTTTAATTGCTTATCGAAGATATGGAAATAATCAAACTCCAGAAAAATTGAATAAAAAATCAGACCACCTTGTTGGAGATTTCTATGTTAAATTTGCCCAAGAATCAAAAGTCAATCCAAAATTAGAAAAAGAAGCTCAAGAATGTCTGGTTAAATGGGAAAAAGGAGATAAAAAAACTATCGCTTTATGGAAAAAAATGAATTCTTGGGCGTTAAACGGTTTTAAAGAAACTTATAAAAAATTTGATTTGAAGATAGATAAAAATTATTTTGAATCTAAAATTTATAAAAAAGGGAAAGAAATAGTTCTAGAAGAATTTAAGAAAGGAAAGGTAAATAAAAAAGCAGATGGAGCATATTTTGTAGATTTATCTAAAGAGGGTTTAGGAGAAAAAATACTCTTGAGGGCAGACGGAACCGCAATTTACATAACTCAGGATATCTATCTGGCCTTATTAAGAAAAAAAGAGTTTAATTTTGATAAAATGATTTATGTTGTTGCCTCAGAGCAAAATTATCATTTTCAGGTATTATTTGCCTTGCTTAAATTATTCGGATGTAATTGGATTAGCAAGTTATATCATTTGAATTACGGTTTAGTAAATTTAGAATCTGGAAGAATGAAATCTAGAGAAGGCACGGTTGTAGATTCAGATGATATTATTCAAGAATTAGAATCTCTAGCTTCAGAAGAAATTGAAAAACGCTGCTCAAATCTACCGAATAAAGAAAAACAGCTAAGAGCAGAAAGAATTGCTTTGGCTGCTTTAAGATATTATTTTCTCAAAGTTGACAAAAACAAAGAGATCGTTTTCAAACCAAAGGAATCTATCAGTTTCGAAGGCAATACGGGGCCTTATTTACTTTATACTTATGCTAGGGCGAAAAGCATATTAAGGAAAGCAAAATACCAAAAATCAAAAAAAGTTATCAAAATTTCTAACTTAAACAATTCAGAGAAATCTTTAATAACTCAACTTTCAAATTTTCCAGAAATAGCCAAAGATGCTTATCTTTCTCTTTCTCCCAATTTGATTGCAAATTACTCTTTTCAATTATCTCAGGCTTTCAATGAGTTTTATCACTCTAATCCCGTATTAGGTTCAGAAAATGAATCTTTTCTATTAGTCCTTATAGATTCATTTTCGCAGGTTTTAAAAAATTCTCTAAAACTTTTATCCATAGAAACTCTGGAAGAGATGTAGTTTTAGAGCATCAAAAATCTTAAAAAACCTCATTCTATAGATTTAACCTATGAATTCAACAATATTGCTTTTGGTAAACGGATTATTTTTAGTATTACTCTTAATAATCCTTATAGTAGTCATGCTTAAAACAAATGGACATTCAAAAGAAGAGAAAAAGTCCATTAATGAAGAATTGAATAAAATCAAAGAACAAATTTCGAATTCTGAGTAAAACCCGATACATCACTTTCTAAATTGCCGGAAGATTTCTTTAGTTTACAACTAATAAATAGTTTAATTTTATCAATGCTTTGAAAACCTTAATTTGTTAATACACGTTAGAAATCTCCAATCTTTAGATTGGAGTTGTTGCTGTCGATTTCTCCCGGTAATCTAAAAAATTTCCGAATGTCAAGAACATCATTAAAATTTTGTTTGGTTCTTGAGCATGCTCCAAAATGCCTTTTTTTCTATCTAAAAACATTTTGGACATCAGAAAAATCGCCGATCAAACTCCATCCTTCAGGATGGAGTTGGCGATTTTTCAGGAAATTTTTTTGATATAATAATTAGCAGACTTCATCTTTTTAATCAATATAAGAGCACATTATGGATAACTGCGTGATTTATAGCACGTATAGTCGCAGTTTTCCAGATAGAGAATTGCGTACAAAATGTCATATAACCTACGCAGTTATCTATACATTTCGTCATTTGTTTATTCAGAGTTTATAATCTCATCCATCAAAAAAATGCAAAAACCCAAGCTTTATAAATCTCTTTTATCTGCAATTTTCAGTGCGGACGAGTTTGCGCGCTAGCCCTGCGCAGTTCGTAAATGGGCTTCATGGCGGACTCAAAGGAAGGCGTGAGATCTAGGTTTATTGGTCTCTTGTTCGACGTTGAAGTTCTGTCCTGCTCGACCGTACTCTTGTGAAATGGGTCAGGCCTTGATCGGAGCAGCCCTAAGTAGGAGATATGGTGCTTACAGGGTCGCAGAACCGAGAAGATCAAGAGGTAGCCGGTATTCAAAGTTCGAGCTAATTCCCTGTCCGCACTACTTTGTAATGCCCCTCTTTTTAACAACATATAAAAACTCTTTTATCTTTTCCTTTATAGAAAATGAAAAAGGGAGGTCAGTTTTTTTTAGTAGCAGCATTAGTAATAATCGCAGTAGTAGCAAGTCTCGCAACAGTTTACAACAATGTCAAAGTCTCCCAGCAGGACGTTTCAGTCTATGATTTGTCCAAAGATATAAAATATGAGGGATTGCAATATTTAGCTAGCAAGTCATATTACTCTTCAGATTCTAACGAAATTAAAGCCTATTTGGAGCAACTAGTTCTGTCTTATTCTCAGTCCTACCCAAATACAAACATAATAATAGTTTATGGAAATCTAACCGCCGCCAGGGCCATAGAGTATAATTCAACCTCTATTGGATGCATTTCTTTACTCAGTTCTTGTCAAAGTAGTCAGGTGCATCAAATTACATATACAGAGCAGCATATTAATATGAGCACTTCCGCAGGCTCGGCAACAATCGTATTTAATGGAGCAGCATATTCCTTTGATATTAACGAACAAGGCCAGAATTTCTTCCTTGTCTTTTTGAAAAAACAAGACTTCAACGGAAACATCTTTGTCGCAAACCCCGCTCCTCCAGAATGTAAGGAGGAAGGTCAGCCCTGCTATCCGGAAAATTTGTGTTGTACTCCTCTTTCGTGCAATAATAATATCTGCGAGTTAGGAACATGATAAAATGATAAACAAAAAAGCAGACAGCCAAATGGTATCCTATGTTTTGCTAGTCGTAATAGCAATTAGTTTAAGCGTTGCAGTGTTTGCTTTTTTAAGATTATACCTCCCTTCAGATAGAGAAAAATGTCCAGAGGAAGTTAACGTAATAATTGAAGGAGCAATTTGTTTGCAGGGAAAACTAAATCTCACAATTTCAAATCGAGGTTTATTTAATGTTTCAATGTTTTTCGTCAGAATGGGCGAAGAATCAAGAACAGTGAGAACACAAGTTAATAACAAAACAGAGCTTCTTCCAGTACCTTTAGCCCCAGGACAGACGAATATGTATATTTTTGATGTTCCAACACAAAAATTTTCAGCACGAAAATACATCGTAGAAGTCCAGCCAGCAATTCTTTCAGAAAAGAAAAATGCTAAACTATGCAGCACAATTCCGAAGCAAAAAGTTATTTGTACCTGAAATCATGCAATTTTATAACTTAGCAATTTACCCATCATCTCAACAATATTTATATAACTCTCCTTGACTTCTAAAAATATGAAATTTATTCATATGGGGGATTGTCATCTCGGAGGATGGTCACAACAAGAATTAAAAGAGCTGAATTTTCAGCATTTTCGAGAAGCTGTAAAAAGAAGTATAAAAGAAAAGCCAGATTTTATATTAATAAGCGGAGACCTTTTCGATAACGCATATCCTTCAATAGAAATATTGAAGCAATCATTTGAAGAGTTTAGAAGGATAAACGATGCAAATATTCCCGTTTATTTAATTGCAGGAAGCCACGACTATTCTATTTCTGGCAAGACTTTCTTGGAAGTTTTAGAGAAAGCAGGATTTTGCAGGAACGTTTCCAAATACGAAGAAAAAGGCGAAAAAATTATCCTAGAACCGACAATTCATGAAAATGTTGCCATTTACGGCTATCCTGGAAAGAAATCTGGTTTAGAAGTTGATGAAATAGAAAAAATAAAATTGCAGGATAGTCCAGGTTTATTTAAAATCCTCATGCTGCACACTACCTTAAGGGGAGCAATAGGAGATATTCCCGTAAAAGCAGTTGACGAAAGGGCACTGCCTAAAGTAGACTATCTAGCTTTATCTCATCTTCACATTAACTATCGGAAAGATTCAATAGTTTATTCAGGTCCGACATTTCCAAACAACATCTCCGAATTGGAAGAACTTAAAGGAGGTTCATTCTTTGTTTTTGATAACGGAAAGATTAGAAGGGAAGAAATTAAAATTAAAGAAGTTCTCTCAATTCATCTAGAAATAAGCAATTCTTTGACAATAACTGAAGAGATTATCAATCATCTAAAAAACGAACAAGTCAGAGATAAAATAATTATCGTTCGATTGTCTGGAATATTGGAAAAAGGAAAGCTCTCAGACATAGATTTCAACAAGTTAGAGCTCAATTTGAAAGAAAGAGGGGCATTTGTACTTTTAAAAAGCACATCTAAACTTCACATGGCAGAAGTAGAAGTCAAATTAGAACTTCAAGATTCAGAAGACCTTGAATTTCAGATTATAAAAAAATTTGAAGAAAACAATAAAAGCAGATTCAATACCTACATCTCTGATTTAATAACGGCTCTGCAAATAGATAAATTAGAAGATGAAACTACTTTGACTTTTGAGGATCGTCTGCTTTCAGAAATAAGGAGAACTCTTCAACTATGAGATTTAAAAAAATAACTCTGAAGAATATAAGGTCATACAAAGACCAAGAACTTGAATTTCCAGAAGGTTCTCTTCTGCTTTCAGGGGATATTGGTTCTGGAAAAACAACAATCTTGCTCGCCATAGAGTATGCATTATTCGGACTTCAGCCTGGGCAAAAAGGCACCGCTTTATTAAGAAATAAGGAGAATGTTGCAGAAGTTACTCTAGAAATAGACATGGGGGATAGGCACCTCTTAATTGAAAGAAAATTAAGGCGTGGTCCCAAAGGAGTGGGAAATGAAAACTCTTCCATAACTATTGACGGAGAAAAGATTGAATCTTCCGTAACAGAGATAAAATCCAAAATTGTAAACTTGCTAGGTTATCCTTTAGAATTTGTGAAAAAAAATAATATTCTGTTTAGATACACCGTTTTCACACCGCAAGAACAAATGAAACAAATAATCCTTGAGGATTCAGAAACAAGGTTAAATGTTCTAAGGCACATCTTTGGAATTGACAAGTATAAGCGAATTAAAGACAATCTTTCTATTCTTTTGATGAGTTTAAAATCTGAAACCAAGTTAATGCAGGGCGAAATAAAGAGCCTTGAAGAAGACTTCGAAAATTTAAGGTCAAGAAAAGATAATCTGGAGATTATTAAAAAAAACATTCTCGCTCAAGATATTATATTCAAGGAGAGAAAAAGAATTAGGGAAAATCTGGAATCAGAGTTAAAGTCAATAGAAAAAAAGATTGAAGAAAGAAGAAAATTTTCTAACGAATTAGAAAAAACAAATATTCTCATTTCAACAAAAAGAGAAACTATAAACTCCATAAAAAAAGAGAAAGAAGAGCTAACAAATTTAATAAAAAACCTTCCCAAGTTCGATGATTCAGAATATTCTCAAACAATAAACAATTTAACAAAAATAAGAGAAGATTTGGAAAAATTCAACGCAGCATACATTTCAATCAATGGAAAATTAAACTCTTTTGAACAAGATAAGCGGGACTTGTCCACAAAAAAGGATAGAATATTCAAAATAGAAATCTGCCCTACCTGTCTCCAGGATGTTCCAGAAAATCATAAGCATAATATTTTAAACGAGACAGAGAGAAGGCTCTCTGAAATAAACAGCGCTCAGCTTTTATTCGAACAGGAGAAGGATAATCTAATTTTAAGAATAAATAGTATGAAGAAAGAGCTCTCAACAAACGAAGATAAAAAGACTGCTCTAGAAATATTAAAATCGAGGCAGGAATATCTCTCAAAATCAAGAAATAAGCTTGCAGATATTGAAAAACAAGAAGCCTCTCTTGAAGGAGATATTTCTCTCTTAATAAAACACTCTGAAAGTTTGAAGGAAGATATCCTAAAATTTTCTACCTTTGAAGCTCACCACAAAATAAAATCTTTTGAGTTGGAAAAAGCGCTTTTGGAAGAAAAAAACATGGAAATAAATGTCGCGGGATTAAAAAAGGAGCTCGAAATAAGCAGCAAGGAAATATCTTTTTTAGAGATTAACATTCAAAAAAAAGAAGACACTAAGAAAAAATTAAATCAGCTTATTGAGCTGTGCGACTGGCTTTCTACACAATTTCTAAACCTTATAGATTTTACAGAGAGAAATGTTCTCTACAAGTTAAGAAATGAGTTTTCATCATTGCTGAGAAAATGGTTTTTGATGCTTGTTCCAGAGAATTCTTTAGACATAAAAATTGATGAAAACTTCACTCCCATAATTATCCAAAGAGAATCAGAGATGGATTATGATTTTCTTTCCGGAGGAGAAAGAACAGCAGTTGCCCTTGCTTATAGACTTGCCTTAAATCAGATAATCAACTCAATTCTAAGCAAAATAAAAACAAAAGGGATTATCATTTTAGACGAGCCTACCGAAGGTTTTTCAGAAGAGCAAATCTCGAAGATTAGAGATATTTTAGACGAGCTTAATGCAAGCCAATTGATAATTGTAAGCCACGAGCAAAAAGTCGAAAGTTTTGTAGATAATGTATTTAAGGTAGTAAAAGAAAACGGAATTTCTTTTGTCAGGACAAATAATCAAGTTTAGTTGATTAAATATCGGGCGCAGTTGATTGAACAATAGCTTGTTTTTGTCAAAGCAAAAACAAGAGGATTATTGAAATTTAGCCGTCTTTCAACAGGCTAAATTTCTGATTTTTACGATTATTAGCTCACTAACCAATTTA
>Ga0082335_1003626_pt1 | contig 24991 bp, 30 predicted proteins | sample Subgrocontami58m_FD_72375 | JGI IMG/M metagenome (GOLD analysis project Ga0082335, IMG submission 72375) | Subsurface groundwater microbial communities from S. Glens Falls, New York, USA - GMW37 contaminated, 5.8 m (SPADES assembly) (version 2) ...
CGCAATGGGGCTCGGCGTATGCACGGTTCCCGTGCGGTAGCTCGTGTTGTAGCTGTGCGACCGCTTTGGAGATGCCCACATTAAAATAAAAAAGCCGTCTGATTTTTTCAGACGGCTTTTTAATTAGCTCACTTATTTATGCTAATACTTGTAAGTCAGGCTTAAATTATAAATCCTGCCTAATTGACTGAAATGAAAACCATCATACGTCATGATATCATAACGTCCATTAAATGTAATGAGGTTGGTTTGGACTTTTGTTAGAGCAGCAGAATTCAAAATCGCCGTACCTGCTGCATTCAATGCCTCAAATTTCCATTTCGGCGTTACATTAAAAACGTTATTGACATTCGCAGAAAGGCTTACGTTATCAAAGAGATCATACGTAACAGCCAAATCGGAAACTACCTTTGGATCAAATACGGTTTTTAGATTTGGATCCAAACCTTGTTGTCTGAACTCTGTTTTGCCAAAGTAGGTGTTGTGGAGAGACACGGTCAACTTTTCCATTTCATAAGATGCACCAACAACGAATTTCTGTTTGGGTCTGGATGTGAAGAACAAGGCTTCCTGTGTCGCATCAATTACTGGTACCCCTTTAACTTTTACTGTGTCACCAACCATTTTATTTACCAGATTCAAGTTTCCAGCAAATGAAAGTGCCAATGCGCCCGGACCTGCTTCAATGTTTTTGTAGTCAACAACTAAGTCAAGACCGGAAGTTCTTGTGTCAATTGAATTCGTAAAAAATTCCAATTGATCGACGCCCGACGTGACTCTATTGCTGATAACAATCCTATCGTCAACGGAAATATTGTAGTAGTCAAATGTGATATTCACGTCGTCCGTAGCCTTTGCACCAATGCCCAACGTGAGGTTTTTTGATTCTTCAGGCGTCAGCGGCTTAACTCCCAACTTTCTCGCTTGTGGAGAAACATTGTTTATTAAGCCAATACCTTGAATAGCTCCTCCTGCCACAAAGCTATATTGCACTCTCTGTGTGTATATCTGATGTAAAGTCGGAGCTTTGAATCCGGTAGAGTAGGAACCTCTCAAAGTGATCTTATCTTCAAGAGTCTTAAATCGAGAACTTATCTTGTACACAAATGCATTACCGAAATCGCTGTAATATTCATTTCGTATAGTACCGGATATCAAGAAGGTTTTTGTTACATCATAGCCCAAATCAATGTAGCCGCCGAAATTATAACGATTGAATTTGCCGGAGTTCTCGGGTCTGTTACCGGCATACGAGTCTGCTCCAACGCCATCCCAAGAGGCTTTGTCACCGGTGAGAATTTCAAAAGTCTCACTTCGAAATTCCGTCCCAAAACCAATACTCACCTGGTCTGTTACTGCTCTAGAGACATCGATATTCCCGACTTGATGTGAGAATGTCGTTCCACCCGGCTTGAAACTGATCGGGCTGTTTTCTTTATAAATATTTACTCTTGGGGTATCAACTGTTTGAAGACTGGACCTATTATGAGAATTAAATACTGTGTAATCCTGGCTGTTAAAACCTAGCGTAATGCTGGCATCAAAGTTCCACCCATTTTTCTTTGAACGGAGACCGAACGTAGCGTTGTAATCGACTAGATCTCCCTCAAAGGTTGGAACATAACCCTTATACGATGCAGCCGTTCCATCACCAAAGAAATCTTTGAGGTATGGAAAAGCTGCAAGAGTTCTCCAGTACGGCGTTCGATAATTGGCAAATGAGTTCACTTTTTTGTAGAAGTAAGCTCCATTCGCATACAGTTCTGTATTCTCAGAAATATCAACACCGCTGTTGATCAGGAATTTTGCGGCTGATGTTGCTGGAGAAGAGTTTCTATTGCCTGCGAATTTATCCTCTGCCAGGAATTTTTTGACAACATTGATATCAGCTCCAAAACCGATATCCGGATCAGCTTCAGCTTCGGCATCAACGATTCCCGATCGTCTTGCTTCATTGACTCTTGAGAAATCAACAGTGTAGTTTACAAATCCTTCATTATTAAAAATGGAACTACCATTATTCAAAGAAACGCCAAACCTGCCGCCATCGCCCGCGCTAGTCACACCAGTATTCACTGTGGTGTATCCACCTTCTGTATCATCTTTTAATACGATGTTAATAACACCGGCAATTGCGTCTGATCCGTACTGGGCAGACGCGCCATCTCGCAAGATTTCCACTCGCTTAATTGCATCCACCGGGATCGCGGAAATGTCAACACCCGTTTCACCGCGGCTTGGAGAAGTTTGTGTGTACACGAGTGAACTCAAGTTCTTTCGTTTGCCGTTGATGAGAATTAGCGTTCTACTCACTCCCATATTTCTAATTTCCCAGGGATCTAACAATGCCGTAGCATCATTGACAGGAGTTTGGACAACGTTGAATGAAGGAACACGATATTGAAGAATTTTATCAAAAGAGTTCTGTCCCGTAAGAGATATATCCCGAGCTTGAAGCACATCAATTGGCAATGGAGAATCTGTAACGGTTCTTGAAGAGGCTCTTCCGCCGACAGCCACGACCTCCTGCAATTGTTTTGCGGACTCTTGGAGCACAACATCCAGCGTTGTTACACCGCTTGCTTCGACCGTAACCGAAAGCGTTTTTGACGCGTACCCCACAGAGGCGAACGTGATAGCATACTTCCCTGCCTCGTCTAATTTCAGCCGGTAATTTCCTTGGGCGTCAGTGGTAGTGCCTCGTTTCAGCAACTTCACCGACACATTTGCACCGACAACAGGATTACCACCGCTGGTCACCGAACCAGTCACTTCTTGAGCCATTAGACTCAAAGGCATGACGAGCAAACAAAGAACAGCAAGCTGTAAAGATTTCATGGATTCCTCCATTGTTGTGAATGATGTTAACTTGCCCCCTGTGAAAAATTCTAAAAGGTTGGATGCAGCCTGTGCGGTTGTAACGATACGCAAAGAGCGATTTTTCTCTTTACGAATCTACATTCAGAACTCAGCGCGCGACGGTAGGTTGACTCGTCGGGTGGTTAGCTTTTTTGAACGGATGCCTATACCAATAATAGGAATTCAGCCCTCGACATGCAACCTTTTTTTTCCGGGACACAAGCCTACATAGACATTCTCTGTTACGGCGTTCCAAAAATTTTCACCGAGGCTTGAGCAAGCTGCACAAGCGGCGTGAAGTACAGACCAAAGAGGAGGGTCGGGAACAAGAGCAACATCACAACCAACTTCTGCGCAAGACTAAACTCAAGAGAAAGATTAGCATGACGCTCATCCGACCGGAGATACATGTTTCTCAAGACGCGCACGTAGTAGTACAGCGAGATAACGCTGTTGATGGCGCCAACAACGGCTAACCACACCCAGCCGCTGTTCAGCAACGCCGCAAAGAGATACAGCTTTCCAACAAAGCCCGCCGTCGGTGGGAGTCCGGTCAGTGATAAAAGGAAGATCGAAAGCGCCACAGTCACAAACGGCGCCTTCGGTCCGATGCCTTTGTAGTCTTCAATATCCTCGCTGCCGGTTTTGTTCGCAACCAGCATTACGATGTAGAATGCGCCGAGATTCATGAACATGTAGACGACAAAGTACAACATGATTGCCGAGAGTCCCTCATTGTTCAGCACTACAATGCCCATCAACATATAGCCCGCATGAGCGATGCTGGAATAGGCTAACAGTCGCTTCAAATTGTTTTGCCAGATTGCAACCAGATTGCCCAACGTCATCGTCAAAACAGAAAGCGCAGCAATGACCGCAACCCAATCAAATCCCTTGATGCTCGCCCACGCTCCCGCCGGCAGTGTAACGACGCTCGAATCAATAAACGTGACTTTGAAGAAACGAATCATCATCGCAAACCCGCCGGCTTTGGAAGCAACGGAGAGAAACGCGGTGATTGTTATCGGCGCGCCCTCGTACACATCCGGCGTCCAGAAATGAAACGGCACTGCGGAAATTTTGTAGCCGAACCCCGCCATCGCAAGCACCCCCGCAATCAACAACACGAACTGATTGACAATTCCTTTCGCCAACACTTGATTGATTTGGTAGATGTCTAAAGAGCCTGTCATTCCATAAATGATGGAAATGCCGTACAGCATCAACCCCGACGAGAGCGCACCGTAGATGACATATTTCAACGACGCCTCGCTCGAATCTTGCGCTTCTCGTGTGTAGCCGGAGAGAATGTACGATGTGATTGACGAAAGCTCAAGCGCAAGATACATCATCAGCAGATTGCTTGCCCCCGCCATCAATATCATTCCCAACGTCAACGCGAGGAGGAGCGAATAATACTCGCCAAGCTTTCTGCCGGGAGAATTCAATTCGACGGAACTCAACGAGAAAACAACGATAAGGACGGCAGAAAGAATGATGATGAGCTTGAAGAAGAATGCAAATGAGTCCACTGCAATCATGTTACTGAAGATGGATGCATGCATCCCCGCTTGTCCAAGAACCAACATACCGGTTACGACAAGGCCAGCCATCGTCACGATCGTAACGACCTTGGAAGACTTTCGGAAAATCAAATCAGCGATGATTGCAGCGAGGAACGCGATGGTAAGCGTTGTCTCAGGATAGAACGCTTGTAAGTCTCTAAGAATTTGTTCTGTCATTGGTCAAACGGTCAATAGTCAACGGTCAATGTTCAATTGTCAATCCGAAATCCACAATCGAAAATCCGCAATCACTTCACCCCCATCATTCCAGAAGTCTGCGCGGTGTGCAACAAACCCGCAAGATGATTCATTGATGAGTTCATCAAATCCAAAACCGGCGAGGGGTAAATGCCGAGAAAAATGATAATTGCTGCAAGTGGCACAAGCATCACCATCTCTCTGCCGTTCATATCAGTAAGGTCTTTCCATTTATCCGGCAGCGTTCCGAGGAACACACGCTGCAGAGTCCACAGCATGTAGCCTGCTGTGAAGACAATCGTAATTGCACCGATGATAGTGAGTGTCCTAAATGTTTGGAACGCACCGAGCATCGAGAATGCTTCACTGATGAATCCACTGAGCCCAGGCAAGCCGAGTGCTGCAAAGAATGCAATCGACATGATGGCTGCATATCTCGGCATCTTGTTCATCAAGCCGCCGAACTCATCTAAGCCGCGAGTATGCGCACGGTCGTAAATCACGCCGACAATCAAGAAGAGCATTGCGGTGATTGTCCCGTGATTGAACATCTGGAACACCGCGCCCGTCATGCCTTGTGTGTTCATCGAGGCCATACCGAGCGTTACCACGCCCATGTGACTGACGCTCGAGTACGCAATCAGCTTCTTGAAATCCGTCTGCGCCATCGCCACGAGAGCGCCGTACACCATGCTGATGACGCCAAGCAGCGCAATCCACCACGAGTAGTGAATCATCGCGTCGGGAAAAATTGGGATGCTGATACGCATGATGCCGTACGAGCCAAGCTTCAGCAATACGCCCGCCAGAATAACGCTGATAGGCGTCGGCGCTTCAACGTGTGCATCAGGCAGCCACGTGTGGAACGGGAAACTCGGAATTTTGATGGCGAAGCCGATGAAGAGTCCGATGAACGCGATGTAGCGCCACGACGTGTTCAGTCCTGCAAGCAACGAGTTCGAGACGAAGTTTCCTGCATCCATCATCTGCAGCATGTTGAACGTGTAGATCTTTTCGAGGCCCTCCGTTCCGCGCTTCATTGCTTCGGCAACTGAATAGATGGTTCCGTTTCCATCGAGATAAACATTCACACTGAAGTAGAGCGCAATCATCACCAGCAGCATCAACACGGAGCCGAAGAGTGTGTAGAGGAAGAACTTGATTGCCGCATACTCGCGCCGCGGTCCTCCCCAAATACCAATCAAGAAGTACATTGGCAGCAACATCACCTCCCAGAAGACATAGAAGAGGAAGAAGTCTAACGAAACGAACACACCCATCATGCCCGTGTCGAGCAAGAGCAGAAGTGCGAAGTATCCTTTCACGGACTTCTCGATATTCCACGACGAGATAACAGCGACGAAGCTGATGAGAGCCGTCAGCAGCACCATTGCGACACTCAAGCCGTCGATGCCGAGAAGATACTCAATATGAACACGTCCGAACCATGCTACACTCTTGATGTCAATCCAAGTTGCGCGTTCCACGAACTGCATTCCCACTTGCGTGTTGATGCCGGCGAGACCTTTGTCGAACTTCATGACCAATGCGATGGCAACCAGCAATTGAAGTCCTACGAATATCAACGATGTCCAACGGATTGTGCTGCGCTGCTCCTTCGGCATCATTAGCACGATGATCATGCCGACGATGGGAAGAAATGTTACCCACGTTAAGATGCCGATACCAAGAATTGAAAATTCCATTGTTACCTTTTCCTCATTTTAGATTTTCTGTCTAAACCCTGAGCCGATTTTCAGGCGAAGGGTCTCTTACACTCTGTATTCTATCAATCTAAACTCATACAGACCCTTCGCTCCGCTCAGGGTTTCACACCAGCCTCATCACAAAATAAAACACCATCACCCCAAACACTGCAAGCATAACATACGTTTGGATTTTGCCCGTTTGCGTTTTCTTGAGCGCAATACCAAAGAAGCCTGAAACATAAGCGATTGCATTCACCGCGCCATCTACCACCCACGTATCAAACCAGCCGCTGATGGTTGACGTAACTTTTGTAAGCCAGCCCGATCCGTTCACGATGCCGTCAATGATTGTGTTATCGAACCAACGTAAGATGTTCGTCAAGCCCAGCGTTCCACCGACCCAAAGCCAGCCGTAAAATTCATCGAAATACCACTTGTTGAGCAGGAACTTGTGGAGTCCGCTGTAGCTCTCCGCAATTTTATCTGCATTGATTTTCTTCCACTGATACGTCGCAAAGGCGATAAGTATGCCAAGCCCTGCAACAGCGAGCGACAAGAACATCGCCGTGTAGTGTGCATGATGATGTGCTTCTTCGAACACCTCAGCCGAAGCTGCAGCGACAGACGCGGGCACAACCGATTCGGGACGTTCGACCGCTTGCGAGACCCAACCGTGAGCAGCATCTAACGGATTCATGCTGTAGAAAAAGAAGAACGAGAGCACAGCAAGAATCATCAACGGCACGGTCATAATCTTCGGCGACTCGTGAATTAAGCTGAAGCGCTCAGCTTCTTTGTGCTCGCCCATGAACGTCAGAATCACAAGACGGAACATATAGAACGCCGTCAACCCAGCAACGAAGAAACTGATAATCGGAATCAACATGTGTCCCGTCAAACTGCTGAACGCAAGTGTTCCGGCAAGAATCGAATCCTTACTCAAGAATCCTGACGTAAGCGGCACACCGGATATTGCAAGCGTATAAATGAGGAACGTCCAGAACGTAATCGGCATCTTTGCTTTCAGTCCGCCCATGTTGCGGATATCCTGCGGGTCGGTGTGATGGTCGTGTTGATGATGCAACGCGTGATGCATTCCGTGGATGACAGAGCCAGAGCCGAGGAACAATCCGGCTTTGAACATCGCATGAGTAACGAGATGGAAGAATCCTGCGGTGTACGCTCCTACGCCAAGTCCCATCACCATGTAACCAAGCTGGCTGATTGTGGAGTACGCGAGAACTTTTTTAATATCGTTTTGCGCAACAGCAATTGTTGCGGAGATAAACGCGGTGATTGCGCCGATGTAGGCGATGACGACAAGCGCATCGGCGGTCATAAGCGGGAATGTGCGGGCAACGAGATACACGCCCGCGGCAACCATCGTTGCAGCGTGAATCAACGCGCTCACCGGCGTGGGACCTTCCATTGCATCGGGCAACCAAACATGCAGCGGGAATTGCGCAGACTTTCCAACTGCGCCGCAGAAAATCAAAACGCCTGCAGCGGTAAGCCATGCTTCGCTCCCGAACGGGATGTGACCCGCTTTGATGTGCTCAAGAATTTCATTCACGCCGAATGTGTGGAACGTCGCAAACAAAATCATAATGCCGACGAAGAAGCCAACATCACCGACGCGGTTGACGATGAAGGCTTTTATCGCAGCATTCGAAGCGCTCTTCTTTTCATACCAATGCCCGATGAGCAAGTACGAGCTAAGCCCAACGAGTTCCCAACCGACATACAGCAGGAAGAGATTGTTCGCGAGAACGATCATCAGCATCGAGAACGAGAAGAAGCCCAGAAATGCAAAATAACGGCTGTACCGAACATCGCCCTGCATGTAGCCGATGGAGAACCAATGCACGAGCGCGCTGATAAGCGTGACGACAACGAGCATGATGGCGGCGAGATTGTCCACCGCAAACCCGAGCACCCACTTGAGCGGCCCAATCCCCGGAACATTATGGAAATCCACCCAGGTGAAGTTGAGCGAAAGCGTCTCGTTATGGTACAGAGTCAGCTTCAGGAAGAGGACAACGAGCGCAAGAACAAGACCAGCCGATATCATAGACGTTTCCAGCCAGTCGCCTTGGCGCGGCAACCTCTTGCCGAAGAAGATCAGCAGCGTGAAGCCAATCAACGGGAGAACAAGAATTGCGACCGAAAGATTTATGAGAAGTTCTTGAGACATATTCTTGCTTACTAAACCCTGAGGGAGCGAAGCGACCGAAGGGTCTCTCGCTCGAATCTATATAGAACTATTTCGGAGGTAAACGACATTGAGATTCTTCGCCCCGCCAAAAAAAGGCGGGACTCAGAATTTATTTTACTCTTTCAACATACTCACTTCGTCAACATTCACAGTCTGGAAGCGATGGTAGATATTGAGTACGATTGCCAACGCGATAGCCGCTTCCGCTGCCGCAAGAATGATGACGAAGATTGCCGCAACTTGCCCGTCGAAATTCATTCCACCATAACGAGAGAATGCAATGAAGTTGATGTTTGCTGCATTCAACACAAGCTCAACACCCATCAACACCATAATAGCGTTGCGTCTGGTTGCGATGCCGTAGATGCCGAGCGCAAACAGAAGCGCACTGATAATCAGAAAGTGTGAAAGCCCGACATGCGGCAGCCAACGGACTATTTCAGAGACAAAGGATTCCATAGTTTTTCTGTGTTACGTTTTTGGTCTTCTTCGTGCATACATTGCTGCGCCCATAAGTGCAACCAGCAACACAACGGATGCAATTTCAAACGGCAGCAGATAACTCGTCATTAACATCTCGCCGAGCGTCTTTGTGGTTGTTTCAAGTGTCGTTGCAGGCGGCGCAGCGACGCCTTTCCACGTTGAGTAGAACAAACCGCCCAACGTTCCAGCAACAATCGCAACAAGAATAAGCGCGGGAATCGTGTGCAGCGTTCCGCTCTTCAGCTCAACATTCACAACTTTGTTCGTGAGCATCACGCCGAAGAGCATCAAAACGAGGATACCTCCAACATAAATGAGAATCTGAGTAACGGCAAGGAAGTCTGCCTGGAGGAGAACGTAAAGCCCCGCAACGCCGAAGAAGGTGAAGAGAAGTGAGAACGCCGAATAGATAATGTTCTTTGAAAAGACAACAATGAATGCCGAACCGACAGTGATGAAAGCAAAAACGAAGAAGACGATATCAAACAATTGCATAACTACTACGATTTATTTTCTGGATTATCCGGCAAAGCCGCAGGCGGTGGATCCGCGGGCGACACAGCCGGAGTTAAAGCAGGTTTGGCTGTGGAAACTCCGACCGGCTTTGCACCAACCGGAACTCTTGCCGCAGGAGGAGCAGCCGGTTTCGGAGGAGCCGAAGCTTTTTTCTCAGCTTGTTCCTTCTCATGCGCGGCGAGTTTTGTTTTTGCCGCATCAACTTCTGCCGCAGTCATGGTTGTAAATCTGTAAATCAAGCTCTCACGCTCGTATTCGGAGAACTCGTACACATCCGTCATCTTAATGCATTCCGTCGGACATGGAGGAACGCACAAGCCGCAGTAACAACACTTTGCAATGTCAATGTCGAACTTGGGAACGTACAAACGCTTTTTAGTTCCAACGGATGTTAAGCCAAGATCAACGTCGGGTGTGGACTTGAGTGTCTCAATCGTGATACAATCGACCGGACACGCTACCGAACATTGGTCGCAGCCGATGCAGTCGTCCATGTTCACATACAACCGGTTGCGCGCACGCTCAGGAAGTTTCAGTTTCACGTCGGGATATTGAATTGTCACGGCGGGTGTGAAGAGATGCCTCCACGTAATTTTCATCCCGACGAGAACCGTCCAGATGCCTTCCCAGATGTTTTTGAAGTATTGACCCATGATTACTTGTTTAGAGTTTCAAATAGTGTTTAACCCTGAACGCTCTTGCATCTCTGCCTTCCACTTTGCGTCCAGAAAATGGTTGCTCGGCTATCATATTCTCCGCACGAAGAATAAGTTTGTTGAGCTTGCGACTAAAAGTATTCGTGCCCAGCCGTTTGTTCCAGTAGTCAAAAACTTCAAATCTATCCACCGATGCATCACGTGACCAGATTACTTTCCGAGCCATTTCTCAATTCTACTGTTCAACTCTTCGCTCGTGAGGAACTCACCTCGCTCGATTTGCTTTTCCGCGCGGTTAAGCGCCTTATGCTGTTCCTCAGTCAAAACAATCTCAGTTGGTGGAACATACTTCATGTTGATGGTCTGCTCTAACGCCAACAAAAAATCGGCGTCCTCGATAGCCTCAACGCCCTCGTGGATGCGCGACTTGATTTCTACAATATCTATCGTTTTGACTTCCATAGCTCCTCCTAACAATTCACCATCATCACTCTGATCTTCATTCCGACGAGAACCGTCCAGATGCCTTCCCAGATGTTTTTGAAGTATTGACCCATTTATTTCAAATCCATCTTTGCTGTGTAGATAAGTCTGTGTCCAACCATGTCAACAACTGCCATTGACTGTTCAAGAACGATATATCCGATAAAAGGCTCGTAATCACCGTTGACAGGTTGCATGTCTAAGAACAGAATCTCGGTGTGAACGGGACGGAATCCTGACAACTGTAGTTTCACTGGTCCGCAGATTTCTCCCTGAACAGTTTCTTGAGTCGCTAACTCAAGATTGACCTTCTGTGTTATTTCAAGTTGACCAAGTCGTTCTTTCCAAGCACTTGGCAACACCATCAGCGATGACCCGGTATCGACAAAAGCTTCACACTGAATCTTCTTCGACGGATCTGCGACATTTTGGATCGCTACGTAGTTTACTATTCTTCCCACTTTTTTCTACTTCACTGTTTCGACATCATCAAGCACGAAGCAACTCTCACTTCAAAAACTTCTCATAGTTTCAAATCGTCGGGATTTCTTCTACTGTCCCAAATTCGGAATACTTCTATGTGGTCACTCCGTTTTCGATAAAAGATTTCGTATGGGCGAACCATGTACATCCTCTCATCGCCACCTTCGACACGTTTTCCAATTTCTGGAGAGCGAGCGATTAAGTGAAACGCGTGTCGAAATTTTTTGTCAAGCTTTATGCTGTAACGCTTGTGTCCTAACCTCTTATACCAATAGTCGAGTATTTCGAGCCTGTCATCATCCGCGTCAGGTGACAGGACTACTCTTTTAGCCATCGGTCAGCACGTTCATTCGATTGTTCCAGAGTAACGAAGTTGCCGTTTTCAATCTGTTGCTTCGCGCGGTCAAGAGCAACCCTTTGCTCTTTGGAGATGACCACGCGGTCTGAGGTTGGAATGTATTTCATTGCAATGGTAAGAGCCAGGGAACGCAAGAATTCCTCATCGTCAATATTCTCCACCGCCTCATGCAACTGAGACTTCAGCGTCTCGACATCTACAATTTCTTCATTCATACTTCCCTCCTTTATGTTCACTTCCCAATCATAACCCAAAACCCAACCCCAATCACAATTACAAACGAAAACGGAATCAGCACTTTCCATCCGACATACATCAATTGGTCAACGCGCAAGCGGGGCAGCCGTCCATGTTCACGTACAAGCGGTTGCGTGCTCGTTCAGGAAGTTTCAGCTTCACGTCGGGATATTGAATTGTCACTGTCGGTGTGAAGAGATGCCGCCAGGTGATTTTCATCCCGACCAGAACCGTCCAGATGCCTTGCCAGATGTTTTTGAAGTATTGACCCATGTGAATTTCGGATTGCCGATTGCGAATTTCGGATTTATGCTGTTACTGAATACGAATACGTCCTTCTACTGTCCCAAACGCGAGAAATCAACAGGTCTTTTCCTTCGATCCTATAGAATATCAAATAATCTCGCACGGGGAGCACTCTCTCAACTCTGTCTTCGACTCGTCGTCCGATGAATGGATTCCTCGCTATCAGGCGCGACACATGCGCGAATTCTTGATAGAGTTTCGCGCTGAAATTTTTGTGTCCAAGTCGTTTGTATCAATATTCAAGAATCTCAAGTCTGTCGTCTTCGGCATCTGGCAACCATACTATTCTTTTAGCCATCGTTCGACTTTTTCGTTTGCCTGCTCCTCTGTCAGAAACCTCCCCTGCTTGTAATCTTCGTACGACTTATCCAAAGCTTTTTTTTGTCTCTCAGTCAAAACAACTGTGTCCGAAGGAACGTACTTCATGCTGATAGTCTCTGCCAGAGCTTTGAGAAAATCCACATCATCAATGTTCTCAACTGCTTCGTGAAGTCGAGATTTTATGCTTTCGACATCAATAACCTCTTCAGTCATACTTCCCTCCTTTATTTCTTCCATGCTCATGATTCCCCACCTTCACTTCCCCATCACCTCTGGAAGCGTCAGAGTGTGAAGTCGTCGGGATTCCTTCTGCTGTCCCAAACATGGAGAACTTCAATTACATCCTTATGAATCCTGTAGTAAATCAGATAGTATTCGACGACAAAATATCGAAGAACTTCCTCATTTTCGTACCTCGTACCGATGCCCGGGTGCTTCGCAATAAGGCGAATAGTTCGATTGAAACTTGCATTCAATTTTCGAATGTAAGTCTTGCTCCCCAGCCGCTTGAACCAATATTCAAAAATCTTGTACCTGTCGGTTGAAGCGTTTCCCGACCAGACTATTCGTCTAACCATCGTCGCATCATTGCTTCGACTTCGTCATTCGTTAGATACTCGCCTCGTTCAATTTGCTTTTTGGATTCTTCAATCCTTCGCTTCTGCCACTCTGCCAAAACCGGCTTGCCAGGAGGAACATATTTTTTATCAATGACTTCCTGGACAGCCAGCAAGAGATCTTCATCATCTATGTTCTCGACGCCTTCGTGAATTCGCGACTTAATTGATTCTATCTTGCCCATACTTCCCTCCTTTGATCATTTTCCCCTCATCACCAAAAACCCAACGCGAATTACAATCCGCAAACGAAAACGGAATCAGCACCTTCCATCCAACATACATCAGTTGGCAACGCGCAAGCGGGGCAGTCGTCCATGTTCACGTCCAAGCGATTGCGTGCGCGCTCTTAGCCCGTTGCAGTTTCTGATTAGAGTTTCAAATCTTCAGGGTTTCTTCTGGTATCCCACACGCGAAGGATTTCGATGAAGTCGGCGTAGATCTTATAGTACAACTCGTAATCGCCAGCGATATAGGCTCTTTCTTCCCTATCCCTCACCCGCTTCCCAAGTCCTTGCATGCGACCAACTAAGCTGGCAGCATGATAAAAACGCTTTTCGAGCTTTGCACTATATGTTTTGTTGCCAAGTCGCCGAGCCCAGTATTGGAGAATTTGAAGTTTATCAAGCTGTGCATCTCGTGACCAGACTACTCTCTTAGCCATCGCTCAACAATCTCGTGCGATTGCTCATTCGTCAAGAACTCTCCTCGCTGAATTTGGTCGTGTGCGCGGTCAAGAGCTTTCTTCTCAGCTTCAGTGAGAATAATCTCGTCTGACGGTATGTATTTCTTGTTGATGGTCTCTTCCAATGCGAGTAAGAAATCTTCATCATCAATATTTAGAACGCCTTCGTAGATCCTTGATTTTAGTTCCTCTACACTCATGATAATGCCTCCTTATTTTACCATCATAACCCAAAACCCAACTCCAATTACAATTACAAACGAAAACGGAATCAGCACTTTCCATCCGACATACATCAATTGGTCAACGCGCAAGCGGGGCAGAGTCCAGCGCAGCCACATATGGACGAAGATGAACGTCATGCCCTTGCTGATGAACCAGAACACTCCCCACCACGGACCGGAGAGAAAATCACCGAACGGCGAGTTCCATCCGCCGAAGAAGACTGTTGCAGCAATTGCTGAGACTGCAAACATGTTCGCGTACTCTGCAAGGAACAAGAGTGCGAACTTCATGCCGCCATACTCTGTGTGGTAGCCCGCAACAAGCTCCGATTCTGCCTCGGGAATATCGAACGGCGTTCTGTTTACTTCTGCGAGAGACGCGACAAAGTAGATAACAGCCGCTATACATAACAACGGAAACTTCTGAAACACAAACCAATTCCAGAAAAATCCGGATTGTGCACGATTGATTTCCTGGAGATCGAAGGAGCCAACAACCATGACGACAGCAAGTAGCGCGAGCGCAATAGGAATCTCATAGCTGACGATTTGTGCAGCCGAGCGCATCGCACCGAACAACGACCACTTGTTGTTCGACGCCCAACCCGCCATCAACAAGCCGATAACGACCAGAGAAGAGATCGAAATAACATAGAAGAGACCAATATTGACTTCACTTCCGATGTACGCCGCACTGAATGGTATCGCTGCAAACGCAGCATACGATCCAATGAAGACAACAAACGGTGCAAGAGTAAACAGCTTGCTATCGGCAGCAGAAGGAATGATGTCTTCTTTTTGGATGAGCTTCAGAATATCGGCAATCGTCTGTGCCCAACCGTGCCAGCCGCCCGTGCGCATCGGACCGAGACGGTCTTGCATGTGCGCCGAGATCTTCCTCTCCCACCAAACAGCGAACAGCGCAAAAGGGATTATCCAGACCAACGGCAACGCTGCCATCAGCACGTAGACGAGGATTTCGTTTTGAAGAATATTTATGAGGAATTCTTTCACTTCATGTTAGAGCTTTGCTTCTCAATCCGAAATCAACAATCCGAAATCCGCAATTATCATCTATCAACTTCACCAAGAACAATATCAATGCTTCCCAAAATCGCAATCACATCCGCAATCATCGAGCCGCGGCACATCGCAGGAAGGATCGACAAGTTGACAAAACATGGTGGCCGGACTTTTACTCTATACGGACTTGTCGTTCCATCTGCAACAACATAATAGCCGATCTCGCCTTTCGGTGTTTCCGTTCGTACATAGACCTCGCTGGCGTCCGGACGAATCCGCCTGGGGATTGCAGACTGTACGTCGCCAGCGGGCACTTTGTCTACCGCTTGCTCGATGATGTTCACGCTCTGCTCCATCTCGTGCACACGAACCATGTAACGGTCCCAACAATCGCCGACCGTTCCCTTCAAACCTTTGCCGACCGGGATTTCGAAGTCAAGTTTGTCGTACACGGAATATGGATCGTTCTTACGCAAATCCCACTTCACTCCCGATCCGCGCAACACCGGTCCACTTGCACCATAGTTGATTGCGACATCCGCAGGCAGCACGCCCACATTCGCAGTGCGCTCAATAAAGATCTTGTTGTACGACAGAAGATCGTTCAGTTCCTTGATTGTACCGCGGAAATATTTGCAAAAATCTTTCGCCTTCTGCGCAAAATTGTCCGGCACGTCATGCGAAAGTCCGCCAATCCACATATAGTTGTAGAGAAGACGTGCGCCGCATGTTTGTTCGAATAAGTCAAGGATTGCCTCGCGGTCGCGCATACAGAACAGGAACGGTGTGAACGCGCCGATATCCATTCCATACGTTCCGATGCCAATCAAATGGCTGGCGATACGCTGAAACTCCGCCATGATAACGCGGATGTACTCAACACGCTCCGGCACTTTTATCTTCAACAACTTCTCGCACGCAACAACGTAGCCGAACTCTGCATTCATTGCCGCAACATAATCCATCCGGTCGCAGTACGGGATAACCTGCTGATAGTTCCCCATGTACTCTGCGTGCTTCTCGAAGCAGCGGTGCAAGTAACCGATATGCGGAATTGCATCAATGACGATCTCACCGTCAACAATCAACTCCAACCGTAACACGCCGTGCGTTGACGGGTGTTGCGGTCCCATGTTGATGACCATCTCTTCCGTCTTCAGCGCTCTGCCAAAGCCTGGGATGGTCATCGGGCGTGAACTTACTTCTTCGTGTGTGAGTGTGTCTTGCATACTTTACATTCTGAGCCTCGCCTCTTTTGCGAGGCGAAGAATCTCACATTCGATTTCTTGTACTATTGTCTTCGAGATCGTTTCTATGATTCTGACCCTGAGACCCTTCGCTGAAAAACGCTCAGGGTGTAGTGAGTGATTCAATACGGCACCTTCATTCCATTGTAGTACTCAGGCACCTGATAATCTTTTCTCAGCGGATGTCCTTCCCAATCGTACGGCATCAGGATGCGGCGCAGGTCGGGATGACCATCGAAAATAATTCCATACATGTCGTATGCTTCGCGTTCATGCCAGTTCGCCGTCTTCCAAATCGCCTCAACCGACTGGCAATGCGGATTCTCAGTCGTGACTTCAACCTTCAATGTGATTTTGTGATTCCATTTCATCGAGTGAAGATGATAGACAACACCAAGCTTTCCGCCTGTGTAATCAATGCCGCTCAAGCACATCAATGAATCGAATGCGAGCGAATCGTCGTCACGTAAAAACTGCACAACCTCTTTCACTCTGCCCGGCGCAACCTTGATGTATGGGTCAAACACCCCTTCGACTTTTGTTTCAAGGATTGCGTCGCCTCCGGCGGAAAACTTCGCCTTCATATTGTCGCAGATTTCCTGAGGAATCATGTTGATTGCGGATTTCGGATTGTGAATTGCGGATTGAGCATCAGGCTGACTTTCTCTTCGCAAGACTTTCGTTGCGAATTTTCTCTTGCAATTTCATCAGCCCTTCAATCAGCGCTTCGGGTCGAGGGGGGCAACCCGGAACGTACACGTCAACGGGAATGACGCGGTCAACGCCTTTTAATACATGGTAGCCATGTTCCCAATATGGTCCGCCGCAGTTCGAGCAGCTTCCCATCGAAAGAACATACCGCGGCTCAGACATTTGGTCGTACAACGTTTTGATGCGTGAAGCCATCTTCAACGTAACAGTGCCGGCAACAATCATCACATCAGATTGGCGCGGCGTACCTCGAAAGAAAATCCCAAAGCGGTCGGTGTCGTAATGCGAAGCACCTGTCGCCATCATCTCAATAGCGCAGCACGCCAAACCGAATTGCATCCCCCACATTGACGACAACCGGGCCCAATTGAGCATGTTGTCCATCGAAGTAATGATGACGTTGCTGTTTTCAAATTTTTGGTCAAGAAGACCCATGGTCCTTCTTCTTTAAGTTCTGAGGGAGCGTAGCGACCGAAGAATCTCACTCTCCAATTTGGCAGAAAGATTCTTCGCTTCGCTCAGAATTGAGTATCAAACAACAACCTCTTCTTCCGTCAAATGAGTCTCACGAACCCCAACACCTCTTTCATATCGAGGAATCTTCGGAGCCGGCTTATCCCAATCCAAGTCGCCATTGCGCCACACGTATGCATACCCAACGAACAAGATCGCGAGAAACACAAGCATCTCAATGAATGCAAACCAACCGAGCTGTTTGAAAACAGTTGCCCACGGGAAAAGGAAAACAACTTCAACATCGAAGACAAGAAAGATCAGAGCGACAACGTAGAAGCGAATGTTGAACCGGACGCGAGTATCACCAATTGGCGTTTCGCCGCATTCGTACGTGGAAAGTTTGCTTGGATACGGTCGGTTGGGACGCAACAGCCATGCCACGATCAAACCGCCCGCGACAAAAACCAATCCTACTATGAGGAAGATGAGCACTCGACCAAATTCGGTGAGCATTGTTTAGGCTTCTCCTGAAAATCAGGTGATGACGTGTAGTGTTGTGGGTCGCGAACCGAAATCGTTGCCGACACAAGAACGGAGAGAGATGTAAACCCGCATCATTATACTAAGAAGGCGCGGGATTGTCAAGAAAGGAAATACAACTATACTTCACCATTTTGTTTTAACATCGAAACGTAATCCCCACTCGACATTGGACAGTCAAAGAAATCTTCTGCACTTTTTGAATCTGTGAACTTTAATTGCTTCTTCATTTGCGACATCAAATGATCGTTGTACTCTGAAAGACTGTGGCTGAAATACGTGTACACATGCTGCTTGACTCCATTGATCACCAGATAGTAATACTCGTGATGACCTTTCGCAGGCTCTAACGCGAATCCCTTCTGCTTCAGGACTTTCTTAATGTCTTTTGCTTTCCGAACTTTCATGGAACGTGCTGGTAACCAACGAGTTCATTTTCTTCTTGATGTCTCGAGCCTTGCTTGAGAGTATGTCGTCCGATTCGAGAGCATAGTTGTCATACAGGGCTGAGAACACAAAAGCGAATGCTTCTTCTGCCTCGTCTCGCGTCTTGCCCCAGACTGCAATGTCAAGTTCAGGATAACTTATGAAGTACGTCTCGTCATGAAAATCCACTTCACAAACTAGTTTTTGATTCAGCACAAACGTACGCTTCTCAAACCGAATCATATCAGGCTTGAACGGATACGTGTCATGTTCCAATACTTCTATGAGTTCTTTGAGCTTTTTGACTGCTTCGTTCATGCAATAAATATAGACTTTTGATGCTTCTATCGCAACAGAGATACTCTGTCCATTATAGGTTCATTGTACAACTTCACGAACGCAAAAACTGTCTTGGTCTTCCGCCTACTCACACCGACGTAAATCCTCACACCATGAAAGATTACACCTACGAATGTGAGCTACAGCTTCATTTCACTCCCACCGAAACATCTTCACCGCAACAAACACCGCAATTACGCTCCAGACTGCTAAACCAATGATTTGAGGAAACACTTGTCCAAGTGTTGCGCCGTCAATAGCAATCGAACGCATCGCATCGGCAAGAAATGAAAGTGGCAAGTAATCAACAACAGCACGAACGAAACCGGGCAGTGTGCCACGACTAAAGAAAATTCCCGAAAGCATCATCATCGGCATGGCGATAATGTTGGCAAGGGGTGCAACCTGGTCTTCCGACTTGCTGATGCCTGCAATCGCAAAACCCATGGCAAGAAACACAATCGCACCCAACATCCCGACGAGAAACATCTCTGCAAAATTGCCGATGAAATGCAGCTTCAGAAAGAAATACGGCACCAGCGTCATGATAAGGATTTGCATCATCACGAGAACAAGCCGCATTGCAACTTGAGCGATGATGAAGTCATTCGGGTTAATCGGCGTGACCCATAAGCGTCGGAGGATACCACGCTTCTTCAACGCAACAAAGCCAAACGCAACACCAAAAATTCCAAGCTGCATAATGGACATCGAGAGGATTCCCGGCACAACAAAATCGAAATACGTGAGGTTGCGGCTTTTCACCGGCTGTGTCTTCAACTTCATCCGACCCGCATCGCCTCGTTGCGCGAACGTAATTTCGTCCAGCACTCGCTGAAGAATCAGCCCGCCGAGCTGCGCTTCCTGCGGCTTCGTATCATTTGTAAGCGCAACGATCTCCGTGCTCGATGTTGGATCGTACGTCAACGGAATGACGAGCACCATTTCACGCTCGCCCTTCTCCAATTCTTTCAGCTCTGCTTCTTTGCTTCCTTCGTGGAGCTTCAAGGTTTTCACGTCCTTGAGTGAGGCAATAAGCTTTGCTGATTTCTCTCCTGCTTCGTTCACAAGCCCCAAATCAATACGCCCCATTCCATCAAACCGGACAAAGCTGAAAAGCAGAATCATAAACAGCGGCAATAGGATTGACCACAACACCGCTTCACGTTGACGGAAGAGCATTTTCAGTGAAGCGATGAAGAGTTTCCATTTAAGTCTCATACGATTCCTTTGGTTCAGGTTTCAGGGTTCAAGGTCATTAGAAGACGAATAGCTGTTGATGACCACCCAAACTGTTTGACGTGCTAATGACCAATGACCACTGACTAATGACAAAGCTAATCTTTTCTCAGTGAGTGCCCCGTCAAATTCAGAAACACATCCTCAAGACTTGCTAACCGCTCCACTCTCTCTTTTGTAAATCCACGTGATAACAATTGGTTGATGAGTTCCCGCGGCTTATCAAGCGCAATAATTTTTCCTTGATCCATGATTGCAACGCGGTCGCAGAGTTCTTCGGCTTCTTCCATGTAATGCGTTGTCAGCACAATTGTTTTTCCTTCTGACCGGATGCGCTTTATGACGCCCCACAAATGTCTGCGAGATTGCGGATCGAGTCCGGTTGTTGGCTCGTCTAAGAAGATCACCACAGGCTCATTCACAAGTGCGGCGGCAATCGAGAAACGCTGCTTCTGTCCGCCGGAAAGCAGCGCCACTTGCACTTTCGCTTTATCCTCCAACTCAACCTCTCTAAGAAGTTGAATCGGGTCAACTTGTCGTCCGTACATTTCGCCGAACAATTCGAGCAGCTCTTTCAGGTTGAGTTTATCGAAGAACGATGAGGACTGAAGCTGCACGCCGATCACCCGTTTCACTTCCTGCGGCTGCGTCTTCGCGTCGAGTCCATTCAACCGGACTTCGCCGTTGTCAATTGTGCGCAGTGTTTCAATCATTTCGAGCGTGCTCGTCTTGCCCGCCCCGTTCGGACCGAGAATGCCGAAGATTTCTTGTTTCTGTACGCTGAAGCTGATGCCCTTGACTGCTTCAAGGTCGGCGTAGCGTTTAACGAGATTTTGTACTTCGAGAATCGGCTCTGTCATTTTTGAGATTCAAGGTTCAAGGTTTGTGGTTCAGGGTTTGAGGTTCGGGATTCTGATTTCTGACTTCTGACTTCTGACTTCTGACTTCTGATTTTCACTTTTTCCTTCTCCCGCTTCCATCTCAATTCGCTCTTTCGCTAACGCAACGTATTCTTTCTTCAACTCATATCCAACGTAATTCCGCTGAGAGATTTTCGCGGCGATACATGTTGAGCCGCTCCCGCAGAACGGGTCGAGGACAACATCACCTGCAAACGTGTAGAGTTCAATCAGCCTACGGGGAAGCTCGACTGGAAACGGCGCGGGATGTCCGACACGCTTTGCACGCTCGGCAGGAAATTGCCAGACGCTTTTTGTGTACTCAAGAAACTCTTCTTTCTTGATGGTGTTCTTCTTCTCTCCTCTTACACGAGCATAACTTCCTTTGGAGAAGACGAGAATGTATTCGTGAACATCTCTGAGCGTTGGATTGCTTGCCGATTGCCAGCTTCCCCACGCGGTCGAAGGACTTGCGCTCGCCGCCTTGTCCCAAATTATTTCTCCGCGCATCTGAAATCCAATGTCGCTCATATCCTGAATGATGTACGAATGCAGAGGAATGTATGGCTTGCGCCCAAGGTTGGCAACGTTGATACACGCACGACCACCGTTCACTAACACACGAAACGTTTCCGCAAACACTCTTCTCAACAAGTCACGATACTCTTCAAGCGTTAAATCGTCGTCGTACTCTTTCGTAACGTTGTACGGCGGCGACGTTACCATCAAGTGAACGGAGTTGTCGAGCAATTCATCCATCTGCTCACTGCTTTTGCATAAGATGGAGTTTTGGAGTGATGGAGAAATAGGATTTTCAACTTCCACTTCATTCTCTTTCCTCCGCAAGCCATCGTACAATTTGCTCTCGTAGAATTTCGTCGAGTCGTGACCGATGCGACCGGAAGTTCCGAACGCGCTGGTTGCAGTTGATGAGCGATTGTATTTCCGCTTCTCCCCCATTACTTCTTCACCGAGACGGTGTCGTGCGCAGTTACAATGGTCCAATACTCAATATTCGTGAACTCACGCTGCAGACGGATGGGATATGCGACCGAATCGAACGCGATTTCAATCTTCTCGGTCACGCGTTGTGTGTCGCTTATTGTAAATGTAACGGGAATGACAAGAAGCGTGTCGGGAAAGGAATACCATCGGAAACGCTTGCGCCGGTCAGCCTCTCGTTGTTGCGGGTCAGGACTTTTCGGTCCATGCGCCCACGGCGACTTAATTTCGAAAGGCTGGCTGCTTTCGTACGTTACGTCGATGCGAAGCGGTCTAAAGTGCGAGTGAATCTCAAGAGTTCGCTCAACGCTCCATGTCGAGTCGGAACTCTTCGCTAACTCAGTATTCCTCTTTGCAACATTGCACCATGTAACTGTAAAATGTTTTGGTAAAGCGAGCGAGGCGTAATTTGATTTGTTGATGAAGAGAGTGTCATGCCCGTTGATTGTCCCTCTCGCACCTTTGAGATATTCTGAACTTTTTATCGTGAGCGAACTTGTGTCTGAACCAATCGTGTATTGCTGTTCAACTCTTACGTTGTTATACCAGAGACGTCCGTACACAGGCTGCGTGAGAAGATACGCTGCAACGCCAATCGCCGCGAGGACGGTTGCTATCAATCCTCCTTTAGTCCTAAATTTCTTCAGCCACAACAAATCCACATTTGCTCCGCGATAGATTGTTGCAAAGCCATGCATAAACGGGAGTGAGAGACCTGTGAACACAATAATGTAGGCAAGGTTGAACAGCGTTTTCTGCCATGCCTTTGGTATTTGATTGAGTGCAATCAATCGTTGGAAAAGGGGAAGCTCATCAAAGAAGAGCAGATTATAAAACACCAGGAACGCAAGAATGAAAAACAACAGTTTCGCAAGAGGTTGCCGCACAATCACCGCAATCGAAAACAGCAGCAACGTGCCGGCGAGGTACATTCCCAATTCCGGTGTAACGAGAGAAGCAAGTCCAGTGAGAAGAAGAAAAGGAACTAGCGCAAGTTTCGTAAACAGAAACGCATCTTCACTTAGGCGAAACTTACGCATAGCCTGAAGGACAAACCACAATCCTATGAGTCCGCAGAGAATTCCGAGAAGCTTAAACCCCGCAAGATTGTTCACCCACGGAAAGCGATAACCTTTAATGAAGCCAACGATTGTTTCAGAACTCCAGACACATGTTTGAATGACGAGCGCAGCAAGAAGAAGTTTGAAGCGTGACCATTTCACTTTCATCGCAGGGTCGAGAACGAGTCTTCGCTTGCGAGCTACAAAAAAAGCGACAATCGAAACAACAACCGCAATGCCGATGAACGTCCAGATGATGGGATATGGGATGAAGAAAATGTTGGTTCCGATTTGAAAGAGTTGATACCGCTCTGTCGTTCGGGAAGGAACGCCGCCATCATACTTCTCAAACAACTTCAACACAAGGTCGCCTGAACGCTGCAAACCCGATGGTGTGAAGTTTTCCCAACTATCTTGCGGCGTGTGAATTGGAAATGTCGGATCGCTGGTAAAATCAATTGCAGGAATTCCCTTATCAACGAATGGAATGTGGTCGGAACCGAACGCACCGCCTACTGCCAGATTGAATGTTGCTTCTTCAGTCGGGTAATCGAGTCCTTCATACGGCAACTGATCATAAAAAATGTCGAACGCAGATTTCACTAACCATGAGGGAGCGCTAGTTTTGCTTCCATCAGGGTCAGCGTGCAGTTTGCCGGCACCATCTGCCATGTCAATCTGTAACATCAGCGCAACGCTGTCGAGGTCTTTGAAACTCTTCACAAAAAATTCTGACCCGCGCAGACCTTGCTCCTCTCCTCCCCAACAACAGAAGAGAGCTGTTGATTCATTCTCTCGTTTGCTTAACACTCGCGCAAGTTCAATCACACACGCAGTTCCTGAACCATCATCATTCGCTCCGGGCACATCCGGTCCCGACGAATCAATATGTCCGCCAATGACGATGATGCGATTGCTTTTTCCTTTCTTCACTCCAACGGCAACGCCACTTTTCGTATTCACACCTTCGGCGACAGTAATCGGCATGAGATAACTCGTGTCGCAGCCGTACTCTTTGAATTTTGAAACAGCAAAGTTGAGCGCACGCTGCTCGGCGGGTGAACCCATTGGTCGCGGCCCAATGTCGAGCACGAGCGTTTTCAGAATTGCGTATGCGTTCCCTTGTGAGAATTCTGTATGTTGAGAGAAGGATTGAGTGATGATGAGAATGAGAAGGGCTGTAAGTGTAACCGCAGAGGCCGCAAAGTTCGCAGAGAAAAAGAAGGAATCCTTTGCTTCTTTCATCTTTTCTCTGCGTTCCTCCGCGTCCGCTGCGGTTATCGTTTTGCTTTTCAACCTATGGCTTCCATTTTGTTTCTGGAACGTGAGCGACGTGATTCGCATAGCGGGCAAGAACGTACAACAAATCGGATAGTCTGTTGAGATAAATGGTAGTGCCTTCGCCGATGTCTTCGTGGCGAGAGAGGCGAACGACGGTACGCTCCGCTCTTCGGCAAACAGTCCGAGCGAAATGCAGACGAGCTGCAACAGGCGAACCACCCGGAAGAATAAATGTCTTGAGCGGCTTCAAATGCGCCTCGAGCGTATCGATACTTTCTTCGAGATGCCCTGAATGTTTTTCTTCGATGCGCTTGATGTGTTTGGTGTTCGCTCCGGAACGTGGCGTCGCAAGGTCAGCGCCAAGTTCGAACAACTCATTCTGAACACGACCGAGAATTGTATCAATCTGTTCGTTCTTGTTGTCGGCGCGAGCAACGCCGAGCAGCGAGTTCAGCTCATCAACAGTTCCGTACGCTTCAATGCGAAGAGCATCTTTGGGAACACGCTGTCCGCCGAAAAGAGAAGTATCACCTTTGTCGCCGGTTTTGGTGTAGATTTTCATTCACACTTTGACGTACTGTTTCAAAATCCTTCTGCCAGGAATCTTTCTAAAAACGTTCTCGGGAATTTCCAATTTCACTTTCGGTGCAGGCGGTTCCTCTCCTTGCGACAGCATGAGTTCAAATGCCGCTTCCTTCACCTCATCCAACTGTTTAAGCGCCTCGGTAGAAGATTTTCCGAACGCACAAAGACCGCCAATGTCGGTAATCTCCGCGCAGTACAACCCATCTGGCTCCCTGACGATGCGTACGGGGTAATCATACTTCAGATATTCTTTCACTTTCTTTTTCA
>Ga0082335_1003627_pt1 | contig 24988 bp, 27 predicted proteins | sample Subgrocontami58m_FD_72375 | JGI IMG/M metagenome (GOLD analysis project Ga0082335, IMG submission 72375) | Subsurface groundwater microbial communities from S. Glens Falls, New York, USA - GMW37 contaminated, 5.8 m (SPADES assembly) (version 2) ...
GTGCCGCGCCTGGACCTATGCGCGGCCGGGCTATTTTGGGTCGGTCGCGCGCTGCTTCCTCAAGGACCGCATTAAGCCGCCGCAGCGCAAGCCGTGCTGCATCTCCGGCGTGGTGCGCTAGCAGGCTGTTGAAGAAGTCTCTAGCGAGGCGGAATTGAACATGATTCTCTCGATTTGGTTGAATCGGGAGGCTGAGATGCGGGGTTCTGACGAGCGGTCTGGGTCGCTGTTCAGTTATGTGGACTTGGAGGCCCGCGTTCGCGGCGATCATCCGCTGCGTACGATCCGGGAGATTGCGAACGCGGCGTTGAGCGATCTGTCGCCAGCGTTCACGGCACTTTATACGGACTTTGGGCGGCCCTCGATTGCGCCGGAGAAGCTGCTTCGGGCGATGCTGCTGCAGGCCTTCTACGGAATCCGCTCCGAGCGCCAACTGATGGAGCGGTTGGAGTTTGACCTGCTGTTCCGCTGGTTTGTCGGGCTCGGCGTTGATGATGCGGTCTGGGACCATTCGACCTTCTCCAAGAACCGCGACCGGCTGCTGGCGGGAGAGATCGCCGCGAAGTTCCTGGCGGCGGTGCTGGCGCAGCCGAAGGTGAAGCGGCTGTTGTCGAGCGACCACTTCTCGGTCGACGGCACGCTGATCGAGGCGTGGGCATCGATCAAGAGCTTCCGCAGGAAGGACGGCGGCGACAACGACAGCCAGGGTCCGGGCCGCAACGCCGAGCGGAGCTTCCATCAGGAGAAGCGCTCCAACGAGACGCACCAGAGCACGACCGACCCGGACGCGCGGCTCTACAAGAAGGGCGACGGGCAGCCGGCCAAGCTCTGCTACATGGGACACGCCCTGATGGAGAACCGTCATGGCCTGGCGGTTGGCGGCGGCGTGAGCCAGGCGACTGGCACGGCCGAGCGGGAGAAGGCGCTGAATCTAGTTGATGGTTGCCGAGGTCGACGGCGGCGGCGGATCACGCTTGGTGCGGACAAGGCCTATGACGTCATGCAGTTCGTGCACGATCTGAAGGCCCGATCGGTCACGCCGCACATCGCGATCGACGGGCACTTCAGCAAGACCGGCAAGCGGCGTAAGACGGCGGTTGACGGACGCACCACCCGACACGCCGGCTACGACATCAGCCAACGCTGTCGCAAACGCATCGAAGAGGTGTTCGGCTGGATCAAGAGTTCCGCCGGTCTGGCCAAGGTGAAGCTGCGAGGCCGCGACCGGGTAGACGCTGCCTTCACTCTGGCGCTTGCGGTCTACAACCTGATCCGCCTGCCCAAGCTTCTGGGAGCCGCTGTGTGAAGGGCAAATGGCACATTGTTGAAATGCCGGATTATACATCCGACTTCCCCGACATGGTCGAGCGGGCCTACATTCTCTTCGACGGCAAGGGCGGCGGCGAGTTCGCCTTCGGCTGTGTCACCGGCGCCATCCACGGCGCCGGTGATACAGATGCCGTCGAGTTCGACTGGAACGGCAACGACGAAATGGACGAGGCCAGAGGTCACGGATGGGCCGAGCTTCAGTCCGACGGCTCCATCACAGGGCAAATCTGCTTCCATGGCGGAGACGAAGCCGACTTCACCGCGCGCCCGTGGAAGACTTCTTCAACAGCCTGCTAGAGCGGGATGATATCAGGTCGGCGCGTATCCTGCGTTTTTGAAGTAGTTGGCGCATTCCTGCGGTGTGAAGGCTCCGAGAAGCTCACCGATTGCGGCGCAGACGGTTTCGACGGTTCGCGCTGCGGCCTTGCGCAGCAGGTGCTTGAGCTTGGCAAAGACCTGTTCGATGGGGTTGAGGTCGGGCGAGTATTTCGGCAGCAAGAACAGCTTGGCACCAGCTGAGCGGATGAGCTGGCGCACGGCTTTGCCCTTGTGGCTGCCGAGATTGTCCATGATCACGATGTCGCCGGGCTTCAAGGTAGGGACGAGGACCTTCTCGACGTAGGTTCTAAAGCTCTCGCCGTCGATTGGGCCATCGAGAACCCATGGCGCGTCTATTCGATCGTGGCGCAGAGCGGCCAGGAAGGTCGTGGTCTTCCAGTGGCCGTGCGGGACCTTGGCGGTGAGCCGCCTGCCGCGCGGCGCCCATCCCCGCAACGGCGCCATGTTGGTCTTGGTCCAGAGCCTGCCCCCGCGTAGGCGGGGGTCCCGTCGATGAAGACCAGGCGGGAAGGCTCAATTCGGCCCTGATACTTTACCCATTGCGTTCGCCGGCGGGCGATATCAGGACGATCGCGTTCGCTGGCGATAACGCTTTTTTTTGAAGCTCAGTTTCTCGGCATGGACGAAGTTCCAGACCGAGCGATAATCCACCTTGAGGCCGCGCTCGGCGAGCTCGGCGACCAGTCCGCGCAAGGTGAAGTCTCTCTCCTTGGCCCGCTGCAACAGCCAGACGCGGTGCTCGCCCGCAATCGACTTCGGCTTGTGCCCGCCCATCTTGCCCGGCGCAACGCTGCCTGTCTGTCGGAAGCGCCGCACCCAGGCGATCACCGTACTGATGCCAACACCAAACTGCGCCGCCGCACCGCGCCGGGACAGGCCGCCCTTCTCGACCGCGGCAACCACCCGTTCGCGAAGATCAACAGAGTAAGGCTTCCCCATCCATGCTGGCCTCCGATCCAGTCGCAACTTTGAATCAGAGCGCAGGCGATTTGGGAACCAAAATCTGATTCGGCCCTAAATCATCCCGCTCTAGTGTCCCTTTGAATCCGAAGTTCGCAAGAGCGTTCGCAGCACGGTATATGCGAACTTCGGATTCGGGACACTAGCGATTTTTCTGCTAAGCTTACGGCCATGACCGCGTCAAAAGACGACGACTACCTCATCCGCCCAAATCCGCAGGACCCGCGGCTGACCGAGCGCGTCAAGGGAATCGACCAGACCGGCGCGGCGATCGAGACTTCGGTGACCGTGGAGCGCGCGTTGACAATCTTCCTCAACTCCCAGGAGATCGTCACGGCGATGACCATCGGCGATTATCCCGACTATCTGGCCATCGGCTATTTGCTGAATCAGAACATGCTGCGGCCGGACGACGTCGTCACCGGCGTCGATTACGACGAGGAGCTTGCGGTCGTCGTTGTGCGCACCAAGCGCAAGACCAATTACGAGAAGAAGCTGAAAAAGAAGGTGCAGACCTCCGGCTGCGCGCAGGGCACTGTGTTCGGCGACCTGATGGAGGCGCTGGAGAATGTCACCTTGCCGGAGGCGGAACTGCGGACCTCCTGGCTCTACACGCTGACCCACAAGATCAACACCACGCCGTCGCTCTATCTTGCGGCTGGCGCCATCCACGGCTGCGTGCTCGCCGAGCGTGACCGGCCGCTGGTTTATATGGAGGACGTCGGGCGCCACAATGCCGTCGACAAGATCGCCGGTTGGATGTTCCGGCACCGCGTGAGCCCGCAGGACAAGATTTTCTACACCACCGGACGATTGACTTCGGAAATGGTCATCAAGACCGTGCGCATGGGCATCCCGATTCTTATTTCACGCTCCGGCTTCACCGCCTGGGGCGTGGAGCTGGCGCGCAAGGCCAACCTCACCTTGATCGGCCGCGCGCGCGGCAAGCGTTTTGTCGCGCTCGCGGGTGAAGCGCGCATCGTGTTCGACCAGGATATCGCCTTCGTCGAGGAGGAGAGCACGAAGCACCGGCGCAAGGCGGCGGTGCATGACGAGTGATCCTTTGTCATTCCGGGGCGCGCACCGATCCCGGGCTTACCCGGAGATCGGTACTAATATGTCCAAGTCGGCTATAGCCGACTTGGATGGCGCGAACCCGGAATCCAGACACAGACACGGTTTATGCATCTGGATTCCGGGCTCGCCGCTTCGCGGCACCCCGGAATGACCGCGGCCAATGACTGAAGCTCCAACTCCCCTCACCCTCGGCCTCGTTCTCGCGGGCGGACTCGCCCGGCGCATGGGGGGCGGGGACAAAGCCCTGCTAAAAATCGGCGGGATGACGATCCTGCAGCGTGTACTGGAGCGCTTGCGCCTGCAATGCGCGGGGATTGTGCTCAACGTCAATGGTGATCCGGCCCGCTTTGCCGAGACCGGCCTGCCGGTGGTAGCCGATGACGTGCCTGGCTTCGCCGGGCCACTGGCGGGCATCCTCGCGGGGCTGGATTGGACATCTGCCCATGCTCCGGAGATAGCCTGGGTGGCCAGCGTGCCCGGCGACTGCCCCTTTCTGCCGCGCGACTTGGCAACGCGCCTGCATCAGGCGCGGGTGCAAGCAGCCACCCCCTTAGCCTGCGCCAAGTCAGGCGCCTGGCGGCATCCGGTGGTCGGGTTGTGGCCGGTCGCCTTGCGCCGTGACCTGCGGCATGCCCTGGTCGATGAGGATTTGCGGAAGATCGAGGTATGGACCGCCCGCCACGGCATCGCCCTGGCGGAATGGCCCGACACCCCCATCGACCCTTTTTTCAACGTCAACACCCCCGAAGACGCCGCTAGGGCGGAGAAGCTTGCCGCGCAGCATGCAAACGCGTGACTCCGCGACTTTGTGGTCACTTGATCTATGCGCCCCCGGAGCCATAATGGCAGCCAATGAAACGTCGCCAAGCCGACGTTGGGAGGAAGAAACATGCGCGTATTTCTCATCGCCTGCCTTGCCACTGTCGTTCTCGCCGTCGCAGCCCTTTACGTGCTCGGTTCAGTTCAGGAACCCACGGGCGTCGCGTACAGCACCGGGGCCACCCGCACCGATCCGAGTTGGAGTTGGCGGGAGCCAGTTTCGTACGCGACTTCGGCACCGCAAAATGCGTCCATGTCGAAAATGAGCGATACGTCGGCCAAGGATTGCCGTAGCGCCGGCACCTGGACTTACATGCGCACCGACTTTGCCGGGACGCCTACTGCCGACCCGATCTGCCATTGAACCGTCGACCGGCCGGCCTCCTGGCCATCAGCCGACAAGCGAGGCATAGGAGATAAAGCCGACGGTCGAGCCCGGCTCGACCGCCGTCGTGTCCTCGGCGAGTTCCGCGAGCCCATCGGTTTCGGTCAATGAGGTGATGACGCCCGCGCCTTCCTGCGGGTGCTTTACCGCTTCAACGCCGCCGTCCGCTGCCCGGCGCAAGGCCACGCGGACGTATTCCCGGCGGCCTTTTTTCTTCCGGTAGGAGAAGGCGGCCTTCACCGGCAGCGCGACCAGCGGTCGCGGCAAGGCGCCGCCCAGCCGCAGCAGCAGCGGGCGCACCACCCGCACAAAGGTGACGAAAGCCGCCACCGGATTGCCTGGCAAGCCGGCGAAGGCCGCGCCGGCGACCACTCCCATGGCCACCGGACGTCCCGGCTTTATGGCCACGCGCCAAAAAACCAGGCGCCCTATGGTTTCCACGGCCATTCGGACATGATCGGCTTCACCGGTGGAAACCCCGCCCGACGTCAGCACCAAGTCGTGGGTCTTGGCGGCTTCGCCGATGGCGGCGGCCAGCGCCGCCGGGTCGTCGGCGACGATGCCGAGATCGGTCACCTCAGCCCCCAGGCGCGTCAGGAGATTGGTGAGCAGGAAGCGGTTGGCATCAAACAGCGCCGACGGCGGACGCGCCGTGCCCGGCTCCACGATCTCGTCGCCGGTGGAAAACAAGGCCACCCGCACGCGGCGGCGGACTTCAACCGCCGTAAGGCCCATGGCGGCAGCCAGCGCCACATCCGCCGCCCCCAGGAAGCGCCCCGCCGGCAGCGCCACCGAGCCTGCTTTTACGTCCTCGCCAGCCAGGCGGCGATTGGCGCCGAGCTTGAGGCCGGGCGGCAGGATGACAGCATTGCCGTCGATGCGGCAGTCTTCCTGCATGAAGACCGTTTCGGCGCCTTCCGGCATCGGCGCGCCGGTAAAGATGCGGATAGCTTGGCCCGGGGCCAGCGCCCCCGCCGAATGGCCGGCCGGCACACGGCCGGCGACGACCAGGCGGGTATCGCCGCTGGCAGCGAGGTCGCCATGGCGGACGGCGTAACCATCGACCGCTGAATTGTCGAACGGCGGCAGATTGAGCGGCGCAACGACATCGGCGGCCAGCACGCGCCCGCAGGCATCGCGCAGCGCCGCCGTTTCCGTGCCGGCAATAGGATGCACGCGGTCGTGGATCAGCCGCTCCATCTCCGCGATGGGGAGCAGCGGCCCGGAAAATGCGAAGCAATCGTCGGTGAGCTGCGCCATCAGCCGCTCCATGTCTGGCTGAATGGTACGGCATGTTTGAGAAGAATCTCGACAATGGCCTCCACGTCGTCGAGCGCGACCACGGGGACCGCGGCCGCCGGGAGCGGCTGGTCGGAAGCGATGGCCACAATGGCCGGATCGTCCGGTTGCAGCAGGCGCTTGCCGACAGCGGCGCGATGCACTTCCAGCTTGGGATACGGCTCGCGCTTGTAGCCCTCGACGATCACCAGATCGACGGGCGCCAGCTTGGCCAAAAGCTCGGCTAGCGCGGGTTCGCGGGCGCCGCGCAGTTCATGCACCAGCGCCCAGCGCGTCGCGGAGCTGACCAGGACCTCGGCGGCGCCGGCCAGACGGTGGCTATGGGAGTCTTTGCCCGGCTGATCGATGTCGAAGCCATGATGGGCATGCTTAACGGTGGAGACCGTAAGCCCACGCGCCGTGAGCCTGGGCATGACCCTGGTGAGCAGGGTGGTCTTTCCGGAGCCGCTCCAGCCTGCCAGTCCGATGATGCGCATGGGTTCTTATAGCAAAACGCCCGGCGGGTTGCCGCCGGGCGTTTAAGGCGCGAGGTCGTTCGCTTATTCCGCCGGCGTGGCCGCTGGCCTCGCTTTTGGCCGCGGTTGCGATTGGTGGGCCATCTGCTCCTGCAGCCACAGGCTATGGTGCTGCTTGGCCCAGTTGACGTCTACGGTGCCTTCTCCCATCGCCTCGAAGGCGCCCTCCATGCCGATGGTGCCGATATAGATGTGGCCGAGCATGACGGCGACGAAGAGCACGGAGACGACGCCGTGCACGATCTGCGCAAGCTGCATCCCGGCGATGCCGGTCCCGTAGAAGGGGAACATCAGCAGATAGCCGCTGACGGCAACCGCGCCGCCGCCGATCACGACGATCCAGTAGATCAGCTTCTGGCCGGCGTTGAAGTGCTCGGCCGGTGGATGGTCATCGCCGATGATGCCGCCGCCGCGCTTGAGCCACTCCTTGTCGATTTCATTGGGAATATTGCTGCCAACCCACATCAGGAGGATCAGCACGACGCCGATGGTGAAGGGGAAGCTCAGGTAGTTGTGCAGGTATTTCAGCGTTTGCGACCAAGCCGTGAACGCCTCCGGCCCCATCAGCGGCAATAGCAGTTCCTTACCGAAGGTGATGTTGAGGCCCGAGATGGCGAGAATGATGAAGCAGGTCGCCGTCATCCAGTGGACGAAGCGCTCAAGGGCGTTGAAGCGGACGATGACGCGGCCGGACCGGCCGCCTTCGATCCGAACCATCCCGCGGGTGAGATAAAAGACCAGCAGCAGCGCCGCCACGCCGACGATGGAAATGACGCCGATCCATCTCAGCGTCACTTGGTGAAATCGCTGCCAATCGCGGCCGGCAGGCTGCTCGATCACGCCCGACTTCGCGTCAGGCAGGGTGACACGGCCCTGCACCCGGTTCAACTCACGCAAGAGCTGGTCTTCCTTCACCGCAGCGGCGGTGGGATTGACCGATGCTGGCTGCTGGGCGTTGCCCGCTGGCGTCAAGGCCAGGATGAACAGCAGCGCCAATGCACCGACGACCAGACGGATGCGAGCGGAAAGCGTCGTCATGCCATGTCCTCCCCTTAACTGGAACCCTTGAATGCGGAGTTGGGCGGAACCGGATGAATACCGGTCCCGCCCTATTGCCTTGTTATGACGCGATGGTCTCGCGGTAGGCCGTCTGCCAACCCCAAGCGCCGGAGCCGTAGCCGCGCTTGGTCACGCGTTCCTTGTAGATCTGCGCGATGATCTCGCCGTCGCCCGCGAGCAGAGACTTGGTGGAGCACATTTCCGCGCACAGGGGCAGCTTGCCTTCGGCGAGGCGGTTGGTGCCGTACTTGTCGTATTCAGCCGCCGTGTTGTCCGCCTCCGGGCCGCCGGCGCAGTAGGTGCATTTGTCCATCTTGCCGCGCGAGCCGAAATTTCCGACGCGCGGATATTGCGGCGCGCCGAACGGACAGGCGTAGAAGCAATAACCGCAGCCGATGCAGATGTCCTTGGAGTGCAGGACCACCGCGTCCGCCGTCGTATAGAAGGCGTTGGTGGGGCACACCGCCGCGCATGGCGCGTCGGTGCAGTGCATGCAGGCCATGGAAACCGACCGCTCACCCGGCTTGCCGTCATTAATGGTGACGACACGCCGGCGGTTGATGCCCCACGGCACTTCGTGTTCGTTCTTGCAGGCGGTGACGCAAGCGTTGCACTCGATGCAACGGTCGGCGTCGCAGAGAAATTTCATCCGAGCCATGGTCCCGCCTCCTTATGCCGCTCTGATCTGACAGAGCGTGGCCTTTGGTTCCTGCATGCCGGTTACCGGATCGTAGCCGTAGGTCGTGAGCGTGTTCACGCTCTCGCCCAACACCACCGGATCGGCCCCCTTGGGATACTTGTCGCGCTGGTCCACGCCCTGGAACCAGCCGGCGAAGTGGAAGGGCATCCAAGTAACGCCCTTGCCGACACGCTCCGTCACCAGCGCCTTGACCTTGGCTTTCGGCCGGGTATCGGCAGGACCGAAGACCCAGACCCAGGCCCCGTCCTTGATGCCGCGCTCGGCCGCGTCCGCCGGATTGATTTCGATGAACGCGTCCTGCTGCAACTCAGCGAGCCATTTATTGGAGCGGGTTTCTTCGCCGCCGCCTTCGTATTCGACCAGGCGTCCCGATGAGAGGATCAGCGGGAATTCCTTGGCGATGCCTTTGTCCACGGCCGCCTTCTGCACGGTGAAGCCCATGTTGGGAACGCGGAACTGCCTGGCATCCGGCAGCGTCGGGTACTTGGCGACGAGGTCGGGCCGCGGCGTGTAGATCGGCTCGCGATGCACCGGTATCGCGTCCGGTAGGCCAAACGCGTTCGCCCGGGCCTTGCCGTTGCCATAGGGTACGCAGCCGTGCGTGATGGCGACGCGCTGGATGCCGCCCGAGAGATCGAGCGACCAGGACACCGCATCCGGATTGGCGGGATTCACGCGCTGGATCACCGCCAATTCAGCTTCCGTGAGGTCCTTGTCCCATCCGAGCTTCTTCAGCACGCCGAGGGTGAACTCGGGGTAGCCGTCCTTGATCTCGGAGTCCTTGGAGTAATAGCCGTTGCCGAGCAAGCTGACCTTGCGGGTCGTGCCGTCCGGCAATTTCTCCTCGCGTTCCAGGCCGAAGCGGGCGCGGAAGGTGCCGCCACCATCCTTGATTGACAGGTTGGTATTATAGAGGAGCGGCGTGCCGGGATGCCGGAACTCCGGCGTACCCCAACACGGCCACGGCAATCCGTAATAGTCGCCACCGATCTCCGGAAGATCCTTCGGCGCGCGCTGCGTGAGCATATCGAACTTCGCCTGGTTCTTCATATGCGCCTTGAGCCGCTCCGGCGACTGGCCGCAATAACCGGTCGACCATCCGCCGCGGTTGATCTCGCGGAGAATATCCTCGGCCACCGGAATATTGTTTTCGACCTTGATGTTCTTGAACATCCGGTCGGCGATGCCAAGCTTCTTCGCCAGCAGGTACATGACTTCGAGGTCGTCCTTCGACTCAAAGACCGGCTTGACGATCTGCTCGCCCCACTGGATCGCCCGGTTCGAAGAGGTGCGTGAGCCGGACGTTTCGTAGCTGGTCGCGATCGGCAGCAGATAGGTGTCGTTCTTGCGCTCGGAGAGCACGGCCCAAGTGGTCGGCACCGGATCGGCGACGACCAGCAGGTCCAGCTTCTCGATGCCTTTGACTGCCTCGGGCATGCGGGTCACGGTATTGCCGCCGTGGCCCATGATGAACATGGCCTTGACGTTGTCAGACTGGCTCACCTCGCCCTTGGGCAGCATCGCCGCATCGAACCAGCGCGTTGACGGAATGCCGGCGGTCTCCATCATCTTGATGACCTTGCCGTCGGCAGCGGTCGTCTGGGTGAACCGGGAGGCCAGCCAGTCGTATTCGACCTCCCAGACGCGCGACCAGTGCTTCCAGGCACCTTCGGCGAGGCCGTAGTAGAGCGGCAGGGTCACGATATCGAGACCGAGGTCGGTGGCGCCCTGCACATTGGTATGGCCGCGGAAGATGTTGGCGCCCATGCCAGGCCCGCCGACATTGCCCGTGGCGAGCAACGCGATGCAGAAGGCGCGGACGTTGGCGGTGCCGACCGTGTGCTGGGTGGCGCCCATGCACCAGATCAGCGTCGCGGGCTTCTCGGTGGCGAACATCTTGGCGACGCGCTCAAGCTGCGCGCCGGGAACGCCGCTCACCCGCTCAACCTCGTCCGGCGTCCACTTTTCGACCGCAGCGCGGATGTCGTCCATGCCGTAGACGCGCTGCTCTATGAACTGCTTGTCTTCCCAGCCGTTCTTGAAGATGTGCCAAAGCATACCCCAGATCACCGGAATGTCGGTGCCGGAGCGGATGCGGACATATTCCGTCGCATGCGCGGCGGTGCGCGTCAGGCGAGGATCGATCACGATCATGTTGGCGCGCTGGACCTCCTTGCCTTCCAGAACGTGCTGCAGCGACACCGGATGCGCCTCGGCAGGATTGCCGCCCATGATGACCATGGTCTTGGCATTGCGGATGTCGGTATAGCTGTTGGTCATCGCGCCGTAGCCCCAGGTATTGGCTACGCCGGCGACCGTGGTCGAGTGGCAGATGCGCGCCTGGTGGTCGACGTTATTGGTGCCCCAGAAGGCAGCAAATTTGCGGTTGAGATAGGCGCCCTCGTTGGTGAACTTGGCGGAGCCGAGCCAATAGACCGAGTCCGGCCCGGACTTCTCGCGGATCGCCATCAGCTTGTCGCCGATCTCGTTGATGGCGGTGTCCCAGGAAATCCTGGTCCACTGGCCGTTCACCATCTTCATCGGGTAGCGCAGGCGGCGGTCGCCATGCACCACCTCGCGTGTGGCGGCGCCCTTGGCGCAATGCGAACCGCGACTGATCGGCGAATCCCAGCCCGGCTCCTGGCCGGTCCACACACCGTTGACGACCTCGGCGATGACGGTGCAGCCGACCGAGCAATGCGTGCAGATATTCTTGCGGATGGTCACCGCGGCGCCCGCGGGAGGCGGTGGCCCTGCCTCCGCTTTGCGGACACTGCCGAGCGGCAGCGCGCCCAGCGTCGCCAAGCCGCCGGCGACGAGACCGGAGCGGCGAAGAAATGTACGGCGGTCGAGACGGCCGGTCGATTGTTCGGCAAGCGCGGCGGTAAGCCTACCGTGGCGTGCCTGGCGTTCTGTTCTTTTGATCAGCACAGGTGCCTCCCTTATTTCGGATACCGGTTGACGCGATAAAAGGTTTTCACGTGGTCGGTTTCCTTGTAGCGCGCCTTGCGCTTTTCATCGTTCGTTTCCGTGTCGGCCGCGGCCGATGTTGCGAGAGGCCCCGCGCTGACCGCCGCGGCGCCCGCGCCTGTCGCTAGGACGCGGAGGAAATCGCGACGAGCAACCGTCGTCTTGTCCTGCTGTTTCATCGCCGGCTCCTCTTCTTTATCTCTGACGGCGTTCCCGTCATGCGTGTTCGTAAGGCAACGCGAAAGCTTCCATCTCAACCTGCATGAACAGCCGCCCGAGCGCACCTACATGGCGGTAAAAGCCGGCGGCTTCTGCGCGCTCGAGATCGGCGAAGAAACGGCCGATCCAGGGCGCCATGTGTTTTTCGAACAATTGGCGGTCGGTGCCCTCGGGTGCCGCGAAGCGACCGCCGATCACGCCTGCCATGATCTCGCAGAGAATGGCCGCATGGTCCTCAGGCTCGGCATTGCCTTCGGCGCGCTCGATGCCAAGGGACTGGAGATCGCCGCGCAGGCGCGCGAGCGGACGGTCGTGCAGAAAACCGGTGAGATAGTAGGAGGCATAGGGCAGCACTTCGCCGCGCCCGAGCCCGATGAAGAGATCGAAGTATTCGCGGCTCACGTGCTCGGCGCTCGCCTGACTCGCCGCTTCTGCCAACGCCATGTGAGCGAGGCCAAGCGGCGTGGCGTCGCCGCGCAGCTTGGCAAGCCGTGAGAGAAAGTCCGCGTCCGGCGCGCGCGCCAGCAACACGGCAAGCATCGCGTATTCCTGCGCCCGGGCGGAATCCATTTCGTCGATGTCGCCAGCCATGTTGGCGTGCTCGCGGAAAAGGTCGGGCCGCAGCAAAGCGCGATCAACGCCGGTGACCTCTTCGATGGTGGCCACGCGCTCCGCCGGGATGCGCGCCCAGTTGGAAACCGACGGCTGCGAGATGCCGATCTTGCGGGCAAGCTCGCTCACGCCGCCGGCTGCCTGGATCGCCTGTTGAAGTCCGAGATCACGCATCTTGGTGACTCGACCCTCCCCATGAAGCTTCTTTTAAATTATTTCAAAGGCTAATGCCGCCGTCGCGCGCAGGTCAATAGCTCGAAGCTATGAACTTAAGAATTACTCGGGTAGGGCACCGCCGTGACGCCGACGCGAGGATGACGAATCGTTTTCGTGATCTTGTTCTCGATATTGCGCTGCACCATCTATTGTCAGCTGTTTGTCGGGACCGGTTACGTCAGCGTTCTTGTCGGAATTTTTCATGTCCTGAACTTGCGCGGGCCTCGTGCTTCCAGATTCATCACAAGCTGCATCCCGCATTTCGTGCAAACTCACGTCCTGAGATTCTTCCGGTAACGATGCGGTTTGAACCAACGAACTGCGGTCGAGCGATGAATGGGCGGCAGCCTCGGCTTCGCCCGGCTTGCCGAAAAGCTGCGCCGTCAGGCGGCGGATCTCGTCCGGGCCGAGCGGTCCGAAGCCGGGCATTGAATCCGGCGCGGTGAAGTCCCAGGAATTTTCCGAAAGTCCGATGAAGTCCCGGATGGCGGGATCGGCGCTCCAGGCGCGGCGAAGCGCCGCACGGGAGAGCGCGGGCGGCACGCCCTTTTGAAGAAAGGCGCGGATGTCGGTGCCGGCGACGATCGACTCGATGGACGGCAGTTTTTCCAGATCAATTTCCGCGACGGGGGCGGGTTTCGCCGGCGCGGCCGGTTCGCCGGCGCGTTTTTCCGCAGCAGGCAGCGCTGCTTTATCCGCGAGCGCAGGCTCCTCCGCCGATTCCAATTTCTGGCGCGACCAGCGTTCCAGAAAACTTTTCGGATCGCTCATTTGTTCTCATCCTCGCGCTGGACGCCGCGGCGCGCCAGCGCCTCCGGGTTGGCGCGATCGCGCTTGCGCTTGAAAAACTCACGCTCGACATGATGTTCGGCGACGAAGACAGCAACCAGGTCGCGGATCATGTCCGGCATCGGCACTGTATCGACCAGGTCCGCTCCGGCTTCGGTATAGGACTCGCCCTCGGCGGGATCCACGGTCACCGCAACGATTTTGTACGGCGGCTCCCCTTCCGTCGGACGCAACGAAACCCACACCGAGGGTGAGCCGGAGGCGAGATTGTCGCGGTAATTCGTGGTTTCCGTCCGGTACAGCTCGATCTCCGCCGTTCCCGCATAGAAAGTTGTCGCTTCGGCATCGGAGGAAAGTACCGCCCACGGCGCCGCGTCGGGCTGACCGGGCAAGATCGCCACCGGCCTCCAGACGTAATCGATCCATTGGCTGGCGGCCTTGCACCGCTCCACGACGACGCCGACAGTGATGCGGGCGAGCGCCGTCATGTCACGCTTTCCAGATGCCGGATGGGCAGGCCGGTGACGAGATTCTGCGGCTTCAGGCGCAGCACCCGGTCGGGGGTCGTCGCCAGCAGCAGATATGCGGCCTCGCCGCGAACTTTTTCGGTAACCACGGCCGGATCACGGAAGGTGAGCCGGTAGAGCCCAACGATGCGCGAACGCGCGGTCTCGTCGAGCTCTTCGCCGTTCCACAGCGCGTCGCCGATGCGCGTGGCTTCGGCGTCGAGCCCGACATACCAGGCGAGATTGACGTCGCGAACTTCGGTCAGCGGCTCCACGTCGACCTCAATCGACAGCATATGAAATATCCAGGCTGCAATCACTTCGCCGAGCGCAGCCAGACCGCGCCGCCCGGCGGTCATATCGAGCGCCATGTCAAACAGGTCGCTACGCTCCCAATAGGTTTCCGCATTGTCCTCGGTCAACACGTCGATCTCGGAAGCCGCAGGCAGGCCCAGCATCGAAACCAGCGGCGACAGCGGCGCTTCGCCGATGCCGGCAATGGTTTCCTCGTCAGCGGCGATGAGGGATTGCTCGTGCACCGTCATTCGCTGCTCGCGGAAGAACAATTCGGCGGCGCGCAGCACATAGACGTCGTCGCAACCATCCAGCGCGTTGCGCAGGATGACGTGGACGAGCTGATTGATGAACAGCGGCGGCGTCCGTCCGGCGCCCTCGCGCACGAGGCTGGCATAGGCGGCCTCGATGGTCGGATGACGCAGGAGACGATCGCGGAAGGCGATCATTAGTTCCCAGTTTTCCCGCGCATCCGTATCCGCGACGGCGGCGATTTCGTTGGCCGTGACCGTCCTGCGCGGATCGGCGAGCAGGGCGGCGTGTAGCGCGCGTTCAGCGGCGCTGGCATCAGCCGGCGGCGCCAGCTCGGGCCGGGCGAGATAAACTTTGAGGAATTCATCGCTGACGAGGAGCCCCCCGCCGGCGTCGCGGTCAAGCAGATGATGGCCGCAGGAGAGCCAAAAATCTTTCATTCAAGGACTCCCTTGTGCTCCTGCCGCGCCAGCTTCGAGAGATCGACCTCCTCCATCGGCTCGTCGTCCCCTTCGGCTTCCAGGAAAGAGAAGGCGCGCAGCGGCTTCGGCCCGTTGCGCGGACGCAGCGTGCGGAAAGTTTCGCGTATGGAGTCATCCTCATAGACCCGATGGACGGCGATCAAGGTGTCCAGCGGATGGTCGCAGAGCGACGATGCATAGGCGATTTCTTCCTCCGCCGCGCGCCGCGCTACGGAGATGTCGGGTGCGCCGAAGTGTTCCACGAGGCGCCGCGCCAGCATATCCACCGCTTCAGCATGGTCATCTTCGTCGGCCTCCACGATCTGCGCCAGCGTCGACCAGCCGAGCGAAGCGATGCCCAGCAGCCCGCCGCGGAAGGCGGTGCGCGCCTTGCCTTCGAATGCGGACGGATCCCGGTTCCAGAACACGAAGGAACCCGGAACCGCCCATTCGCCGGGCTCGGCCGCTTTCTCGAACACGAAGGTGTCGGAGGGATCGAGGCGGATGGTGCGCAACAGCTTCACTGGCGCGGCCCTCCCCGCTTGGGATCATACCAAGACGGCGTCATCAACGCGGGCACCAGCGCGCGGCGCTCGACCTCGCTGCTGCCAATCCAGCGGACAAGAAGGTCGCCATTGGCGTCGATATCGCGCCGCGCGCCTTTCTCCGGAGAAAGCTGCATGAGGTAGTCCTTCGCGATTTCCGCAAATCCATCCTCCTGCCAGGTGTCTATCCTCACCATGAGATGCCGCGCGAAGCTTTCGACCAACGCACTGGAGCCGGACTCGTCGAAACCTTCCTGGTCGAGCGCCGTTTCCAGCGGAAACAGCCCCGGATCGCCGGTCATGGAAACCGTGCGGATCATCGCACCGAAAACGAGCCACTCCGGCGGCGCATTCTCATCGGCGCCCTTAGGCCAGGCGAGGCGGCCGCCGCCGACCAGTCCGCCATCCACGCGAACGCTATCCGGCCAATCGAAGGCGATGGGCTTTTCTGGCGGCGCATGGACGAGAAGAGCGTCATGGAGCGCATTCATGCCCGCGTAGAAAGCCCTGCGCGCGGTGCGCAACGGCTCGTCCGGCTCCAGAACCACCGCGAATTCGGCGAGATCGAAGCGTCCGACGAAGACCAGAGTCCCGGCGCCTTCCTCGGCCGCCACCTTCTGCGCATGCGCGAAGGCGTCCCCGACCTCGCGCAAGGTGACGAGACGGAACGGCGGCGGCAAATCGAGGGCCGGCGCAATTGCCTTTCCGTTACGCAAACGCGTCTTCAGCGGCATCTCCGCTCCTGGACTGTTACAATGCCGAGCTTACAACTATAACGTCCCTCGTGCCGCAGCCAATTCTGCCGCCAAAAGAACGCCGTTAACGGCCATAAATGCGGACACCGGGAGGGAAAATGGCAGACAGACCGCGAAAGATATTGGCCTGTTCCTGCGAGGACACGATGCCGCTCGACGCCGAGACCCTGCGGCGCGGCTGCCGCGGGGCCGAGATTTCGACGGCGCGTCAACTTTGCCGTGCAGAGATTGAGCGGTTTCACGCGAGCGCGGCGGAGGGCGGCGCCATTACGGTAACCTGCACCCAGGAAGCGCCGCTGTTTTCCGAGGTCGCCGCGGAAGCCGGCGGCAATGCGCAAATCTCCTTTGCCAATATCCGCGAAACTGCCGGCTGGTCCACGGACGGCGCAAAAGCTGCACCGAAAATGGCGGCCCTGCTCGCCGCGGCCGCCGAGCCGGTGCCTGACATCCCGTTCGTCAGCCTGCAGAGCGAAGGCGTGGTCCTGGTCTATGGCCGCGACGAGCGCGGATTGGAAACGGCGAACCTGCTCAAGGACCATCTCGACGTCACCGTGATGATCATGCCGCCCGCCGCCGTGGCGCCGCCGCGCACGACCGAGTTCCCGGTAGTGAAAGGCAGGATTCAATCGGCCAAGGGTTATCTCGGCGCCTTCGAAATCGTGGTCGATGACTATGCCGCCCCCGCGCCCAGCTCGCGTAGCGCGCTCAGCTTTGGGCCGGGGCGCGATGGCGCCGTGTCACGCTGCGACATCATCCTGGATATTTCCGGCGGCGCGGCCTTATTCCCCGCGCCCGAGCTGCGCGAGGGCTATCTGCGCGCCGATCCCGGCGATCCGGCCGCGGTGCTGCGGGCGGCGCTGCGCGCGCGCGATCTGGTCGGCACCTTCGACAAGCCGCGCTATGTGCAATTCACCGCGGACCTGTGCGCCCATTCGCGCTCGAAGATCGTCGGCTGCCACCGCTGCCTGGATCTCTGCCCGACCGGCGCGATCACGCCCGCGGGCGATCATGTCGCCATTGACGCCCATATCTGCGCCGGCTGCGGCCAATGCGCCGCCGCCTGCCCGACCGGCGCGGCGTCCTATGCGCTTCCTCCGGCCGATACCCTGATGCGCAAGCTGCGCGTGCTGCTCGTGGCCTATCGTGAAGCCGGCGGCGCCAAGCCGGTGCTGCTGCTGCATGACGAGACGCATGGCACGGAATTAATTGATGCCCTCGCGCGTCACGGCAACGGCTTGCCCGCGAATGTGCTGCCTGTGGCTGTCAACGAAGTCACGCAAGTGGGCCTTGAAGCGCTCGCTGCCGCCTTCGCCTATGGCGCTTCTGCTGTGCGCTTCCTCCTGCGGGGACGCGCGCGTCACGACATGGCGGGTCTGATGAAGACCATCGCGCTGGCCGAGCCGATCCTCACCGGCCTCGGCTTCGGCGGCATACGGGTGGCTGCGATTGAAACGGACGATCCCGATGCGCTGAGCGCAGCGCTGCGCGCTGTCGAGACGTCCGAACCGGCCCCGCGCCCGGCAAGCTTCCAACCGGTCGGACCAAAACGCGACGTGCTGCGCCTGGCCTTGCGCGAATTGCATCAGGCTGCGCCTGCGCCGGTCGATGTGGTCGCGCTGCCGCAGGGCGCGCCTTTCGGCAGGGTGGAGCTTAATGTCGAAGGCTGCACGCTCTGCCTCTCCTGCGTTTCCGCCTGCCCCACTGGCGCGCTGCTGGACGATCCCGAAAAGCCCATGCTGCGCTTTGTGGAAGACGCCTGCGTGCAATGCGGGCTGTGTCAGGCGACCTGCCCGGAGAAAGTCATTACGCTCGTGCCGCAGCTTAACTTCCGCGCCGCTACCGCCTCCTCGCGCGTGCTCAAGCAGGAGGAGCCGTTCCACTGCATCCGCTGCGACAAGCCGTTCGGCGTCAAAAGCACGATCGAGCGCGTTTCCGCCAAGCTGGAAGGCCGGCACTGGATGTTCAAAGGCTCGGCCCAGCGCCTCGACCTTCTCAAGATGTGCGACGACTGCCGGGTTGCGGCGGTGACCGAGCAAGACTTCGATCCCTACGGCGCGCCCGCGCGCCCGGCCCCACGCACCACGGACGATTATTTGCGCGAGCGCGATACGAAGGGGGAGACGTAACGAGCACTGTCACCCTGAGGAGTGAGGGGCGTCAGCCTCGAGCCACGCAAGTCGGCTATAGCCGACTTGCGCACTCGATAATACGATCTCGGGTAAACCCGAGATCGGTGGGTGCGTCGCCGTCATCCTTCGAGGCCCGCGGAGTTTATCATCGGGCCGGCCAAAGGCCGGACCCGTTGGCGGGCACCTCAGGATGACGGAATCACTACTTCTTCGTCACCTTCTGCAAAAACTTCACCAGCGCCGCGCGGTCCTCGGGCGAGCCGATGCGCTGCTCCGGCATCTTGGTGCCGGGCGTATAGGTGGCCGGGCCGATCTCGAACAGCTTGGAGACCGTCTCCGGCGTCCACATGATGTTGAGCTTTTTCAGCGCCGGAGAAAAATTGTAGCCGGGCAGGGTCGCGATCCTGCGGCCGAAGATGCCAGCGAGCGTCGGCCCGGCGCGATTGCCTTCGTCCGGGGTGAGCGTGTGGCAGGCCACGCAACCGCGGAACACCTCGGCGCCGGGATCGCCCGCATAGGCGGCGAGCGGATCTTCGGGCGCACCCATGGCCACCGCGCCGATGTGGTCGCCGCTTACCGCGTCCCAGCGCCGGATCATGCGGTCGGTGCCGCCGGTGAGCAGCGTGCGGCTATCGGGGAAGAAGGCTACCGACCATACCGGCAGACCGGGGCCGACCAGCGTGCGCGCGAGCTTGCGGGCGGCTCGCTCGATGATCGCCACCGAGCCGCGAATGCCCGCGGCGGCGACGAGTTGCCCATCGCCAGATACGGCCAGTGCGATGATCGGGGTCTGTCCCGCCTCCACCTGGCCGCGCAGCTCTCCCACGGGCGAAAGAAAATAGACCTTGCCGTCCGCGCCGGCCGTGACGATTTCGCCGTCACGGGCGACGGCGACGGCATTGAGCGGCGTCGGCAGGGTTTTGACCGCCGGCGATCCGGCGCCGGAAAGCGGCCAGATGCGCAGCGTCGCATCATAGCCGGCGCTCACCAGCAACCGGCCGTCGGGAGTAAAGGCGACGCCGTTGACGTTCTGCTGGTGGCCTTCGAAGACGCGCGGCGCGCCTCCCGCCAGCAGCCATAGCCTCACGCTATGATCCCAGGATGCCGAGGCGAGCGATAATCCGTCCGGCGATACGGCCAGGGAAACAACCGGCGCCTTATGCCCCTCCAGGACCGCCGCCGGCTTTTGTTCGCCCGCACGCCAGAGGGCAATGCGCCCCTCCTCGCCCGCCGTGGCCAAGCGCCCATCCCTGAGCACGGCCACCGCATTTACGGCGCCGTCATGGTAGCGCAACACCTGCTCGGCAGAATTACGGCCAAGCGACCAGCGGATGGCCGAGGTGTCAAAGCTGCCGGAAACAGCGGTGGCGCCGTCGGCCGAAATGGCAAGGGCGCGTACCGGCCCGCCATGACCGCGCAGCTGTGCCTGCGCCATTCCGTAGGCAACCGTGATGGCGACGGCGATTGTGCAAAGCCGCAGCAAGGCTGACATAGCTAACGCTCCTCGCCGGAAAAACAGCACAGACACGATCCCGCAGCAATCCTACCAAAGCTTGTCTTTGCTGAATCATCAGCGCAAGATTGCGCGTCTTGGCTTGTTCAGGGGAGCTTCCATGAACCTCAATGCGAAGACGGCCGCCATCGTCATTGGCGTGATTTTCCTGGCTGTTGGAATCCTCGGGTTCTTCCCTAATCCGCTCGTTTCGCCGACCGGTCTGTTCGCGGTGAACACGGTGCATAACCTCATCCACATCGTCAGCGGGCTGGTTCCCTGGCCGGCGCCTATGCCGGTCTCGGATCGGCGCTGGCGCTGAAGATCGTGGGCGTGGTCTATGCGATCGTGGCGGTCCTGGGATTGGTCTCGAGCGGAAACATGCTGCTCGGGGTCGTCCTGATGAACCCGGCCGACCATTGGCTGCATGTAGCGCTTGCCATCGTCATCCTCGCGGCAGGATTTCTGCTGGACGACGAGCCCGCAATGGCTTGAGCGGACGCACTAATACGTCCGAACGGCTGGCTCAGTTCAATCTTCCGCCGGGCGCAAACCCAGCGCCCGGATGCGTTTCTGTGTTTCTTCCTCCCGCAGCGCCGCGATGAAAGCCGTTACGGCAGGCCGTTCGCGGCGGCTTTCCGGCAGCAGGAAATCGTAGGACTCGGGTGCGAGCGGCAGGAATTCCAGGTCATAGAGCCGCGCCACCGACTCAATGGCGATGCCCCAGTCCGCGCGTTCCTGCGCGACGCTGGCCGCCACCGCATTGTGCGACTTCGGCTGATTGGCGTAGCCGGGCGGCTTGGTGCCGCCAAGCAAGCGGTCGATGAGGATGCGCGTGCCGGCGCCGGCGTTACGGTTGACCATCAGGCAGGCGGGATCGGCCAGCGCGGTCTTCACCGCCTGCTGCGCGCTCTGGCCGGCAAAACGCGAATCGCCACGGCGGTGCAGCACGCCTTGCATCCGCTGCCAGCCGCGTATGAACGACAAGCCGTCGCCCGTGAGATGCTCGTTGTAATTGCCGGTTTCCGGATCGATGAGATGCACCGGCGCGAGATCGCACTCGCCCCGTCCGGCGGCGGCGAGACCGCCCAGGCTTCCCACCGCGATCACGCGCGCCTTGATGCCTTGTTCGGCAAGACGCCCAAGCACCACGTCGAGACCAACGCAATGGCTGCCCATGATGACGAGATCGGGCAGCACCGTCTTACCGCCAATGAGCGTGACGCGCGTGCGCGTCCCGGCGTCGAGCGACGTAGCCAGCGCGTCGATTTCAACGAATCCGTCGGCCTGGGAAAATGCCGTAACCGCGCCGGAGCCCTTGGCCGTGGGGAAGGCGACCGGGCCATCCTTGCCGGGCACGAGAGCGACCAAGGCGAATTCCTTGCGACCCAGATCGGAAGTAATGCGCACCGGTATTTCGACATCAATAGTCTCGGCGGCTTCGGGCGCAAGCCCGGCGCGGGCGCGGATCACCGGCGCGACAAAAGCATGGAAGGTGAAGATCGCGGAAGTCGGGAACCCCGGCAGCACGGCGATCGGCTTTCCGTCCGCCACCGCGAGACAGAGCGGCTTGCCGGGCTTGAGCGCGACGCCGTGCACCAATAGGCCGGGCTTGCCGAGCTTGGATACAACGCGGTGGGAAAGGTCGCCCGCGCCTTTTGACGTGCCGCCGCTGATGACGACCATGTCGCAATCAGCGAGCGAGCGCCGCACGGCCTTGTCCAGCGCCGCTTCATCATCGGGAAATGCGCCGAAGGAAACAGCCTCGCCGCCGGCTTCGGTGACGGCCGCGGCGAGGATCGCGCCATTGCTGTCATAGACGCCCGCCGGGCATAGCGGCTGGCCCAATGCGACAAGCTCGTCGCCGGTGGACAGCACGCCGATCTTGGGACGCCGCACGACGTCGATTTCGGCAAGGCCGCAGGCGGCGAGGATGCCAATCTCGCGCGAGCCGATGCGCGCGCCCCGGCGCAGCAGCGTCTCGCCGCGGGCGATGTCCGATCCGGCATAGGAGATGAACTGACCAGGTGAGATGGCGCGGCGGATTTCGATGGCGGGCGCGGAGGCGTCGTCGATCAGTTCAGTTTGCTCGATCATCACCACCGCATCGGCGCCGCGGGGCACCACACCGCCGGTGGCAATGGTGGTGGCTGAACCTTGCGTCACTTCGATTGCGGGCATGTGGCCGCAAGCAATCACTTCCGTATTGAGCCGCAGGCGGCGTGGCGACATGTCGCTTGCGCCCACGGTGTCGGCGGCGCGCAGCGCAAAGCCATCGACGCCGGAGCGGTCGAACGGCGGCGCGTCGATCGGGGCCGTCACGTCATGCGCCAGCACGCGGCCCAAGGATGACGCCAGCAAAATTTTCTCCGCCGCAAGCGGCGAGAGATCGAGATGCCGCTCGAAGCGCGCCTTCGCTTCCTCGGCGGAAACGACTTCCAGGAATTGTTCCTGGCGCGCCGCGCGGCGGATAGCGTTCAGCAGATCGGCGCTCATGCCAGCGGCCTCACCGCAACCTGCGTGCCGGCGGGATAGCCTTCGCTCCCGGCGGGAACGAGGATCCACCCATCCGCGCGTGCAAGAGCAGAGAACGACAAGTAGCCGCTCGCCAATGGCTCGGCCGTGTTACCGCTACGGCGGACGGATACGACTTCCGCCATGCCGAGGGTCGATGTCACCTTGCGCGTGAGTTCAGCCAAGACCGGCATGTCTTCTTCCGTGCGCGCCGCAAGTTTTGCGAGCCAGCGCCGCCCGATGACGAGCCAGACCGCAAGCGCCGCGTCAAACCGGCCCGGCAGCAGCAGCACCGGCCGCGCGCCGGCGAAGCCGAAACCAGCGGTCTCGCCGGGGAGGAGACCGACGCCGTGGAATTCCACGCGGCCGGCCTTGGCCAGAGCGAGCACGCTTGCGTCAGAGGCTCCGCATCCTGTTCCTCCTAGCACAAGAACCGCATCGCTTCCTTCGTGATGTAAGGCCGCCTTGAGATGATCCGCCGCTGGTTCGCCCTTGTCATCAACAATAACGTCAGCGCCTTCGGCCACGATGGCGTCGGTCAACCAGGCATAGCCCGCGGCTATGGCAGCGCCGCCGTCCGCGCGGGCGCGGACGAGGCGAATGCGCGGCTCGCGGATGGTCACCCGTGCAACGCCCGCCGCGGACAACACGGCACGGTCGATGGCGCGCAGGCGTTCGCCTGCGCGGCGCAGGGGCATTCCCGCGCCCGCGTCCGCACCGGCCGGCAGCACGCCCTCCCCCGGCGCTACGGGGGCGAGCGCTTCGGCAGTTTTCCCGCGGCAGACCACCGTTTCAACCGGAGCCACCGCATCAGCGCCGGGCGGCAAGGGCTCGCCTATCTCGATGCGCGAAGGCACGGCGGAAAGCGGCGCAGGCGCATAGGAGCCCGCATCAATCGTTTCATCGGATTTGAGCGCCCAGCCGTCGCGCAAAGCCAGCGTCACGGCGGGTTGCGCGGCTGATGGCGCGGCATCGGCCGCGAGCGTGCGGCCGAGCGCGGCATCTATATCGGCTTCCCGTGGCTCGACCGGGCGGACGAGTGTCTCGATCATGGAAAGGGCGCCGGCCAGCGGAATCAGCCGCGTGATACGTTGCCCCGCTTCAGAATACGCGACCATCGCGGGTATCTGGCCAAGTGCCACAGCCCTGGTCAAGCGCGGCAAGGGCGCGGACTTGACGGCAGCCTTGTTGGACTGTCCAGTCCGGCGCGACAGAGACGGGACCAGGAATGGCGGAGAAAAAGCTCAACCTGCGCGGGCTGAAATGTCCCTTGCCCGCCTTGCGCACGCGCAAGGCCTTGTCCAGCCTACCCGTCAACGACATCCTGATCGTGGAATGCACCGACCCGCTTGCAGCAGTCGACATCCCAAATCTGCTGCGCCAAACCGGAGACGCGCTGGAGGATACTTCGCGCGATGCGGAAGTCCTGACTTTTCGCATCCGCAAATCGTGAACACCAACGAGGGGAAAAATAATGACGCTGATTTTGTCCAATAACGACGTCGAGCAACTGCTGACGATGCCGGAATGCATTGCTGCCCTCGAAGAGGCTTATGTGGAACTGGCCGATGGCCGCGGCGTGTCGCGCACGCGCTCGGACTGCTTGGCGCCGACCACGCGGCAGGACGCGCATTACAGCTTGAAATCCATGGACGGCATTGTTCCGAAATTCGGCATCAGCGCCATTCGCATCAACTCCGACATCATCACCATGCCGAAGGTCGGAAATAGCGTTCGCCGCGTGAAAGTTCCGGCGGCGCCGAACGGCCGCTATGTCGGCCTGGTGCTGCTGTTCTCGACCGAGAATGGCGAGCCGCTGGCGATCCTGCCGGACGGCGTGATGCAACGCATCCGCGTCGGCGCGACCAACGGCCTTGGCGTCAAATATCTGGCGCGCAAGGACGCCAAGAGCATCGGCATCCTCGGTTCGGGTTGGCAGGCCGGCACCCAGCTCATGGCCGCTTGCGCCGTGCGCGACATTCAATCGATCCGCTGCTTCAGCCCCAACCGCGAGCGGCGCGAAGCTTTCGCCAAGGAGATGAGCCCTCTTTTAAATGTTGAGGTCGTCCCGGTCGATCAGCCCGAGACCGCGCTGGCCGGCGCTGACATCGCCATGTGCGCAACCAACAGTGAGGACGCCATTTTCTTCGCACACTGGATCGAGCCCGGGATGCACCTAAGCTCGATCAAGAAGCCGGAGATCGAGATGAAAGCAATCAAACGCGCCGATCGCGTCATTATTCACACACGGGATACAAAGCCGATTACTGAGTTAAGCTCCGACCTGCCGGAATCGGCCGCCATCGCGGAGGGGAAGCGCGTGCCGCAGCCGGACGACGTGGACATCAAAAAATTTCCGACTATCGCAGAGCTGATCGCAGGCAAGGCCAAGGGCCGGGCGAAGGACGAGGAAGTGACCTGCTTCCTCAACAATCTCGGCCTCGGCTATCAGTTCGCCGCCGCGGGGTCAGTGGTCTATCGCAAGGCGAAGGAGCGCGGCCTGGGCCACGACTTGCCGACCGACTGGTTCACCGAGGATGTGCATCCCTGAGGAATGTCTTGGCCGGTTGCTTCCCGAACAGCACAGCGGCAACCAGCAGTTTCTCGCAGCAAAAGCCAGCACGGTAGTTCGTCGTCCGTTAAGAAGCCGATTTGAGCGCCGGCCGGATCGCGAAGGCTTGGGATAGTGCGATCAGGATCAAACGCAAAAGCATCCTCAGCCAGGCGAGGACACGTCGGAGGTTATAGCCGA
>Ga0082335_1003628_pt1 | contig 24978 bp, 21 predicted proteins | sample Subgrocontami58m_FD_72375 | JGI IMG/M metagenome (GOLD analysis project Ga0082335, IMG submission 72375) | Subsurface groundwater microbial communities from S. Glens Falls, New York, USA - GMW37 contaminated, 5.8 m (SPADES assembly) (version 2) ...
ACCCGGACATACCCAACAACGACGGCGCGGCGGCGCCGATCCGGCTGATCGCGCCCGAGGGCACGGTCGTCAACTGCCGCTTTCCGGCCGCGGTGGCCGCGCGCATGCAGATCGGCCACTTCATCACGGAAATCATCTACCGCGCCATGGCGCAGGCGCTGCCCGAGCGCGTCATCGCCGGCAGCGGCGGCACGCCCGCGACCATGCAGGTGTTCTACGGGCGGCGGCGTAGCGGAGAGAATTTCCACACCGTGCTCATCCGCGGCGGAGGCCTGGGTGCCGCGGCGTCGCGCGACGGCGAAGGCAGTTTCATCTTTCCGGCCAACGGCGCCAACACGCCGGTGGAAATCCTCGAGAGCGATACGCCGCTCCTGGTGAAGGAGCGCGCGCTCATTGCCGACTCCGGCGGCCCCGGCAGGCAGCGCGGCGCGCTCGGCCGCCGCGAAGTCTTCTGGGTGCCCGATGACGCGTACGCGCCGAGCGGTCCCGTGACCCTGGCTATGCAGTCGGGACGGTTCCGGCTTCCGCCCGAGGGCCTGTTCGGCGGCAAGCCGGGGGCGAAGGCGCAATTCCTGGTGAACGGCAAAGCAGGGAATCCGTACGGAATCACGCGGCTGCGCGCGGGCGGCACGGGGGGGATGGATGCGGCGGGCGGCGGGGGCTACGGCGAGCCCGGAGAACGCGATCCGGCTGCGCTTACTCGCGATGTCGTCGAAGGCCGGGTGAGTCGAAGGAACGCAATTCGGGAATTCGCCAAGCGATAACGGGCCCCAGGTAAGTCATTCCGACGGTCGACTCCGCATCGATCGGAACCGCACGCCAACCTGGAGCGCAGCCATCAGGGATATCGGTTGAACGGCCGCACGCCGGCTCAGGCGCTGCGCGAAGCCCTTGGCAGTAAGCCGACATTGAGCCCTTCCCACCACTGAACAGGAGGCCGCCTTCACACCCGAATCCACATAAACTCGAACCCGCTCGGAAGACCCGACTGTCGGGGAATTACTGAATTTGTACAAGCGGAATTTGAAACGATAAACCATGCCCCCAGCCGCTATTTCAGGCGAAGACCAGCGCTGGTCGTGAGGGCATTAATTTCCTTTTCCAGAATCAACTGTAAGTAATACGTTGCCGAACTCAATTGCGACAGTTGCTCTCGCGCAAGTCTGGTGACCTTACCATGGACCACTCTGGAGCGAGTAACATATATTTCCTTGAATTCCTTGCGGATGGCTCTGCGTGCGCTCGGCGTAGGCCCGAGGAGAAATGCACACCGGTCCGCCAATCGTCGAGTTATTCCGTCGTTAATGTCCTCTTCTTCCTCGCCTAACGCCGCCTCTAGAGCGATGCACGTCTTGATAAAGGATACCGTCTCATTTGAATCGGCAAGGGCATCAAATCCCCATTCCATGGCACTGCATATGCCCGACGCTTCCGCACTTAGAGGTTCCCAGAACAGCGCTGCCGTTGGCCTTGCGAGCCTTTCCTTAATCTCTCGTTCCGACTTGACTTGCATCTGCAACCGGTACAAAGGCAATTTGGCGTGCTCATTGTCATTTAGCATGATTCTACGAAGGAGTACCGAAACATCGACTGGCAAGTACGCAAGAATCCTATGGGATGAGTCATTCGCCATGTCTTCGGCAAGTCCCGAGGCTATCGGTTCTATCCGATTACCAGTAAGGTCCGCCATAGTTTGAATCGGCTCGGCTCTTGTTAGCACACCAAACGTGAATGCTAAGTAAATGAAGCGCTTCAACGTCGATATGGCGTTACGAAACGCGGACGATGCAATCCACGACGTGGCATATCCTTTTGTTGTCACCACAACATATGACTGTGCCCCTTGGAAATGCCTGCTGAGGGACGCGAGACCGCTTTGCTTTTCAACGCTGCTTGGTGGAACCAACCTTACTGTCTCGGAGAGGTCAATCGGGGCAGACACCGCGACCGCCGGGAGGGGAAACAGAATCTTGTAGTCGCGAGGAATGGACTGAACATAGTCTGTAATGGCGCCAGCAAGGTGCTCGATCTCCTCCTGTTGGAATATCGCGATAATTGGCCCGTCGACCTTGCGCCCTGCGGAACGTAGCGGGACAAGAGCGTCACTAACGATTTGGGTGGCAAACACGAAAACGTCTTCAGGAGCGAGCCATTCAGGGCGGAGCTTATGGACTTCCTCGCCCGCGTCCCATAACGGGCGAAGCCAGCTTTCTAGTGTTGGCACTCCGTCCGCAATTTCGCAGGAAGCGAGTGCGTTCCGAAATTTTCCGTTAATCTTACTGATGGCATTTTTGTGCAGCAGCTTATCACTCATTGGCGAGGGACCTCATTGTTACTCATTCAGCCTCTGACTCCACATTGACAAAGCATATCGAAGTGAAGTCGAACAGCTTTCGACGACGGAATTATATACATGACGAACCAAGCGAAGGCTGGATTGGCCCCCACGGGGCATGAGGCGGTTCAGAGCGACAAATTATTGATAAGTCGCTCTTCCCTTTGCCGGGCATTTATCCCGGAGATGCAGAACTTCGTGGACTGTTGTCCTTTTGACGGCGGATATTCTCTTGTATCTGAGGCTGGCCCATTAGCTGCGTGCGCGATCGCTCGCGCAATTTAGGCGTCGCCCGCTGGTCGAGATACATCCAAAGCAACTGAAGATTGTTGCGAGCCGTGATGATTCGTTGAACTATCTCTTGGAAGTCTTTTTCCTTGTAGACTAGGACCGTGCTTGTATCGATGTGGCCTTCGCCCTTGCCAGCAACTTCCTTACCTTGCCAGTCCAGATACGTTCGTGGCGGGATCAATAGAACGCCTTCCGGTATCTGCGGAGAGAGAGCCCAGACACCGTGAGCAATAATGTTCCGAGGCTTTGCGGTGTCAAGCGCCACGTTCAGCACAGCCAAGAATAGAGTCAGGTCGTCGCCCTTAAGCTCGGAACGGGCAACGGCCCTAATTACGTCACGCTGTGCGGTGCCGCTATTGAGGGCCGTGAACATGGCAATTCCGGTTTCGGCGCTTGCGCCCAGTACGCGAGCTAGGCATGACCCAAGCCATACTTCAACGCTGGCCCAAGTTGCAATAACATCTACAATGTACGGAGCAAGTATTGGGCGATCAGTTCCAAGCGACGAAGATATGACGAAGCTCGCATGTCTTTTTACTTTGGGTAGCGGCTGCGGCATATTGGCCTCTGAGTCATGAAAAATCCCAAACAAACGAACAAGAAGCGGGCGGAACATGATCCCCCGTTACCGTTCGACGATGCGCTGCGCAAGATTCTGGCTGCGCCACCTACTGCACAAGACTACCAAGAAGAAAGAAGGAAAGAAGAAGTAAAGCCCGGAGGCTTTCGCCTCCGGGGAGCGCTAGCTGAAATAGAGCATGAGCAGGAACAGCGTGAACTGTACCTGCCTGTAGCTCAACTTCAGTTTGATCGTCAGCGTAATCATTGGCGTGAACCTTTGACCATGCTGGCGGGCCCGCCAACGGTTGAGGTTGGCATTTGTAGAGCGCCTTGCCGGGCGCTTGCTCTAGGCTTGCCGCGAATAGCCCGGAGCGTCGGCTTGGCTTTGTATGCGTCGCTGTCGTTGTGCCCTAGGGCCAGGAATGGTCGAGGGGCCAAAGGCGAGTCACCTTTCGGCGGCAGGCCACCAACCGCATGAAGCAGTAGGCCGCACCTTAAGCCAGCAAGTCAGGCTGGCCCAGGAGAGTGACTGCTCCCCCTTGGACGCTACCTTGCGCGGTTTGGCTGCCAGAATCCCTCCGGCAGTCGGCTTGATAGCGTCTATTTGCTTACTTTGGTGGATTTGCGCTCGCCCGTGTCAAGGACAGTCCAAATTTCCCCAGTTGTGGCAATTGAATTTTCCCCACCCGGGTTAAGAATCGGTTGTTTCCTCGGCGCGCACCAGGCCGGCCTTGAGCTTTTCCTTGAGCCGGTAGGAGTTGCCGCGGATGTTCAAGGTCACCGCGTGATGCAGTAGGCGATCCAGGATCGCGGTGGCGATCACCCGATCTCCGAACACCTCGCCCCAGGCGCCGAAGCTCTGGTTGCTGGTGAGGATCATGGGGCCCCGCTCGTAGCGCCGGCTGATCAACTGGAAGAACAGGTTCGCCCCCAGACGCTCGATCGGCAGGTAGCCGATCTCGTCGATGATCAGCAGGCGCGGGGTGGTGTAGAACTTCAGCTTCTCCTCCAGCCGCCCCTCGCCGTGGGCTTTGGTGAGCGCCGCGATCAGATTGGCTGCGGTGCTGAAGAACACCCGGTAACCGGCCTCGATCGCCTTCAAGCCCAGGCCGACGCTCAAGTGCGTCTTGCCCACCCCGGGCGGGCCCAGCACCACCACGTTGTCCCCGTGTTCGATGAAGTGGCAGGTGGCGAGGCTCTGCACCTGCTTCTTGTCGATCGAGGGCTGGTAGCCGAAGTCGAAGGTCTCCAGGGGCTTCACGAACGGGAAGCGCGCCATGCTGGTGCGCATGGTGACGTTCTTGCTCGTCTTCGCGGCGACTTCTTCGGAGAGCACCTGCTCGAGGAAGTCCGCGTAGGCGAGCTCGCGCTCGGCGGCCTGCTGCAGCAGCGCTTCGATCCGCTCGCGGCTCTTAAACAGGCGCAGCTTCACCAGGTGCTCCGAGAGCCGCTCCAGTTGCCCCGGATTCATGCCGCCTCCAGCATCTGTTCGTAGATCGCCAGATCGCGCTGCTCGACTTCCGCCAAGGGCTCAGCCCCCGAGGACCCCCGCGGCGCTTGCAACCCCGTGTCGGCGTAACGTAGCCGGGCGTTACGCGCGATCGCCCCCGGGCCGTGCTCGGGTTTGACGCACAACTGGTAGCGCCCCTCGCACACCGGGTGCTCGGCCACCACCGCCCCGCGGTGCCGGATGTGCCAATCGCCCCCGACCCGGAACACTTCCACCGTCGCCCCGATCAAGCGCCACGGCACCGAGTAGCGGTTAGTATCGATCGACACCAGCCAGTCGCTCGCCACCACGCGCTTCCTTGGCATCGCCGCGAGGAACCCGGCGCGGCCCGCCAGGGGCGTCAGCGCGCCCGCCTCGCGCGCAAAGCGCTCGATCGGCAGCTCGTGCGTGGTGCCGTGCACGCGCCGATCGGCGATTTGCCCCTGCCAGGTGGCCAGCTGCTCGTTGAAGTCCTCCAGGTCCCGGAACACCCGCCCGGGCAGGAAGTTGCGTTTGACGTACTTCACCCCCGACTCGACCTTGCCCTTGGTCTGCGCCCGATACGGCCGGCACACCCGAGACTCGAACCCCCAGTGCTGGGCGAAGGCCGCAAAGGTCGGGTTCCAGCGCTTCTTCCCCTCGCGCTCGCCCTGGATGACGGTGCGCATGCGGTCGTACAGGATCTCGCGAGTCACCCCGCCGAAGTGCTCGAAGGCGTGCTCGTGCGCGAGAAGCAGCGATTCCATCCGCTCGTGCTCGTAGCCCTCGGCCCAGGCGCGCCGCGAGTAGCCCAACGTCATCACGAAGATGTGCACCTCCTGGATCTCGGTTCCCAGGCGCACCCGAACCTGGCCCCAGTCCACTTGCGCCTGCTCGCCCGGCTCGGTCTCGAATCGGCATTGCGTGAGCAAAGCCGCTGCGCTCTCCTTGCGCAGCGGCCGCACCGCGTCGCGCACCGTCCCGTAGCCGCCCGTAAAGCCGCGCTCGCCGCACAGTTCCTGATACAGAATGCGCGCCGAGTACCCGACCTGCGGCGCACGCTCCTCCAGCCATCCCCGGTGCACATCGAGCAAGCCCTCGCGCTTGCCCGCACGTCGGTACCCCTGCCAGCGCACCTGCCGCAAGCAGCGCCGCACCGTCTTTCGCTCCAGCCCCGTCGCCCGCGCCATCCCCGACACCGTCATCCCCTCCGCCTTCAGGCGGTGCAACTCCTCCCAACGCTCCTGTCCAACCACCGGCTCCTCCGCGCCCACCCCGGGCCCAGCCATGGTAGCCGCCGCGCCGATGTCCCCGCCCTGCAGGGCGGGGACATCGACCACCTCACCATCCATTCTCTCGTCCACTTTCCACCTCCGTCATCAGGGGGTGGGGAATTTTCAATTTTCATAGGTGGGGATTTTCGGACTGACACTGACAGCGCCGCGGCGAGCGGCGGATTGTCCGGGTCCGCGACTTGCGGTTGGGGTCGTTCTGCCACGCTCACGGGTGGAGGGGTTCGGTCAAGTGCCGCCGCAGGGGTGAACTGTTGCGGACGGCAGGTCCTCGGCCACTGTGGCCATTGGAGCCAGCCAACCGCTACGTCAGCAACATGGCCGTTTGCCGACGTTAGCGGTGTCGCGTCACTGAACGGTAGCTTCTTGCGACGGGGAATCCACATTTTCGACCCATATGAGACGTTCGCCACTGAAATTGGCGTTTGTCAGACCGGAAATTCAGCCGCTCTGCGAAAGCAGTGTTCCTTTTCTCACGGGCAGCCCATTCCATCCTTCGGGGAAACTCTTCAAAGCGCAGGCCGGAAGCGACATCATCCACGTGCCCTACAAGGGCAACGCCCTGGCGATCGTCGAACTAACGATAGAAAATGGATCCCGCTACCGCCGAGAAAAGGCGCGATGGCGCGCGCCTGGCATTCATCGTGAGGCTCCCCAGGCTGCCCGGTAATGTTCGTTGCCAGCTCCTGCGACACCGGTTTCGGCCCGAGGCCGCGGGGATTACAGACTAAAGAAACGTGAGCATTCCCAAAGGGCTGACGTTTAGTCGGATCTTTTCTCTCTACAACAGTAGTGCCTGATAAGAACTTGAGCATCGCTCCGGGGCGCTGTATATTCAAACAGCAAACAAGAGAGCGGGCAGGGGATGAAACACCAACAAGTCATAAACGATCTTCGCGACGAACTCAGTTTATTTGTCACAAAGGTTGAAGGCTCCGGCGCCATGGGTCTATACGACCTTGCGCAAATCTCCGAAGGGCTCATGTGCGCGTTGTTGACCCATTTGCTGGCACTGCCGGGGTTAAGAAATCTCAACGCGGAAGAGAAAAAGAATTTTCCTGGAATTGATCTTGCGGACGACCGCAAGCGCGTTGCCATTCAAGTAACGCAGACCGCATCACTAGACAAGATAAAGCAGACGCTCGAGACCTTTCTTAAGCACGGCTTAGAAGCGCGGTATGACCGACTTGTCGTCTACATTCTCGCGAAGAGACAGGACACTTACTCGCAAAGTGCCACTGATAAAGTGTGCAGCGGGCGTTTCGAGTTCAAAACGAAGCGCGATGTCATGGACTATCGTGATTTACTGGAATGTGCGATCCATGTCGGTCCCCATAAAGCTCGTGCGGCGCTCGACGTAATCAGGGCATACCACCGCGGCACTCCTCACGGACTCGCGCCCGAGGACTACGACCCGCCGCAAGGCAATGAGAACGTCACGCTGAACCTTGTAGAACTCTACATGCCGGCCAAGCTCTACGTGGCTGAATTGCTTCCCGAAGTGAAGCCGGGGAAGACGAAGGCGCGCAATTTTGTTCGCGAGCAGATTAAGTCGAAGCTAAGTTGGGCGCCGACTGACTTTGAGTTAAACGCGCGGCGGGTAATCACCTTTAGCGACGTAACGCAATCAGACGGGCCGTTCGCCTCTGTAATTGACTTAGGCACGGCTGAGCCTTACACCGTGGACGAGTTCTGCGGCATAGACGACGACCATGAACGAATCTTTAAGTCGCTCGTTCGCCTTTGCGTGCAAGCCAAGCTCTGGCGGTCCCGAATTAAATGGGACCATGAGGACAGCTTGTTTATCTTTCTCCCCCTTTTAGATGGGCACTTAGAAAGAGAAGAGTCATGGGTGACCGGCAATCGCACGTCCCAGCGTCACGTGTTTTGGCGGAAGCTCAACAAGAATGACCCGGAAAAGACATTCGTTTGCAAACACCTTGCCTTTGGAATCGACTTCATAAAGATCGCGGACCAGTGGTATGCGGCGATTACGCCAAATTGGTTCTTTAGTCACGGGGAGAACTATCGGCGCTCACTGTACGCGGACGATAACTTAAGTTGGCTGAAACGGCGCGAAAGTAATCGAATCGTCTATGACCATTTCCGCTTCCTTGCGGCATGGCTGAGGAGCTTGGACGCGGACGACCTGTTCATGGAGCGAGTCGGGCCGCCAATATCTTTTGGAGACGGCGTAAGCCTCCAAGGTCATCCGCCCCTGGACGACAAACAGTGGCTTCCGTTGAAGGACGAATCGCCCTTCGATTCAAAGCGAATACAAGAAGTGCTCCTATTTGAGACTAGCGTATGAGACTCGAAAGCCTGAAAGAGCCGCGCCTACGCTTCGCCACTGGCGAGCACGTCTGTCCGCGTCGCGGCATAGCCGCTTATGGCGTCTTTGACCGTACCCAAAGTGTACGCCGGACCGACATATTGGTCGGCGCTGTCGGTTCGACGGCTTGCCTGGACGCGCTGTCCGAGTGGTTCACGAGGTGTAGCGTTCGTATCGAGGGCAAGGCAAACGCCAATCAGCCGAATCTCTTTCCCGAATTTTGCGGCTTCAACGTTGACACAGGCTTTAGCGCGCGGTTCGTAACAAGCTTGGAGCTATCGCGGCAGATAAAGAACTCGGAGATTGAGCGCGTTTGCAAGATCGAGAATCAGCGCGATAGAATTAAAGCGGCGGTAGACCTCTATTACGAGGATATCAAGTTCCTTGCGCAAAATCGTCACGTGGACGTAATCGTCTGCGTTATTCCGGGCGCGCTGTATGAAAAGATCGCCTCTGAGGAGACACCGAGCGTAGACGACAAGCTAGATACGACTGTCGTAGTCGGTGAGATGAATTTCCGCCGCGCGTTGAAGGCGAAAGCAATGCACCTTGCGAAGCCGCTGCAACTCATTCGCGCATTCTCTCTAGAGAGCAACAAGAAGGGGCAGCAAGACGACGCGACAAAAGCTTGGAATTTTTGCACGGCTCTCTATTACAAGGCCGGCCCTAATGTACCGTGGAAGCTCATGCAGGATGAGGCGCAGCCGACTTCTTGTGCGGTCGGAATCGCGTTCTACAAGAGCAAGGACTATCAGAGCCTCTGTACTAGCTTGGCTCAGATTTTCGATGAGCTAGGCAACGGGCTGATACTTCGCGGCACTCCTGTAGACAGCGACAAGGACGACCGAATACCGCACTTGAGCCAAACGCAAGCCTACGACTTGCTCAGCGCAGCGCTTAACGAGTACCGGATCGCCCTACGGAACTTTCCCGGCCGCGTTGTTGTTCACAAGTCGTCCAACTTCACGGACGAAGAGACAGACGGTTTCCTTCAGGTGTCTAAGGACCTTCACATTGACTGTATGGACTTTGTGACTGTCCTTGACGCCAGCTTGCGTCTATTTCGGGAAGGGGACTACCCGCCATATCGCGGCTCGCTAATCTCAATCGACAACAAACGGAACCTTCTTTACACGCGGGGCTCCGTCTTCTACTACCAGACTTATCCGGGGCTGTATGTGCCGCAGCCGCTAGACTTGCGAATCGTCCGGTCTGAGGAATCGCCCGCGTTCATCGCACGCGAAATCCTCGGCCTAACGAAGATGAATTGGAATAACACGCAGTTTGACGGCAAGTACCCCGTAACGCTTGGCTGTGCGCGCAAGGTCGGGGAAGTCCTCAAGTACCTGGGGGACTCGGAGGCGCCGCAGATTCGCTACGGCTACTACATGTGAACCTATTTGGCCCTTTACGAACTGTCAGCCGGTAGCGGAGGAGGGGGCAGGTCATATTGACCAAAGCCAGCCACTGAAGAAGTTTCCCTCCAAAGCAGCCGGTCTGTCACTCTCGGTGTATGCTTCGAATCGATATTCTGGCATGCTGTTTTTCCAGGTCTGTTATTGATCTATGCAATACTGCGTATAGGCGGGGAAACCCGCAAGCAAGCGGGTTTCCAGCCAATCATGGTCGCCAGGATAGAGCGCACATGGCCGTGTCATGCAGCAAGACTGTCGCCCGATATTCTTAGACCTCCCAAGACAACTCTTCTACGCCACATGAGTCAAATCCACGAAGACGTTCGAGCGTTTCACCTGGAGTCCTATCCTGCAGAGAAGAAGTTACTGTTGCCGTTCCTGAGCGGATTCGACATCACGTGGGGACGACGGCGTCAGGGTCACAACACCGAGTTGTCCGTCTTCTTCCTGCGGCCCGAGCCCTTTATGGCCGAGATGTTCGGCTTCGCCCAGGAACTGATGTTGGTCTATAGCCCCTATGACCGCCTTGAGCCTCGAGCGCTTCAAGCCAGCGAACAGTTCTTGGAGGACGATCCCGCACGCGGGCGCGTTGAGAAGCTCACGCTCATCCTAGTGTCGGAAGCGCCAAATCCAGAGGAATGGGTCAAGAACTACTTGGCTTCCAATCAAGAGTCACGCGTCATCGTCGCAATCAATGCAAGCGAGCTTCGTTCATCTGGGGGAAACGCTTGGTACGTGCGGAACAAGATCTCCGAACAGCTCTTCACGAGGGATCTCTTCGACTTTCGCCTTCCACTTGAACGAGATACTTACTTCTTCGGCCGCGATGACCTACTCCTCGACTATCGCGACGCTGCGCGACGAGGCGAGAACAGAGGCCTTTTCGGGTTGCGAAAGACAGGCAAGACATCATTTCTTTTCAAGCTATCGCGCTTCCTCACGGCAGATGGATCGAGCGCCATTTACTATGACTGCAAGTCCCCTTCTGTCCGTCAGTTGCACTGGCATGAACTTCTAGGAAGGGTCGGACACGACATCGCATCGAGACTCGACAGAATGTTCAAGGCCCCCGCCGACCCACGTAGGTTTGCCGAGGTATTCACCAATCTCTTGGCCAAAGCTCCCGTCGAGCAGCGGACTCTCCTCATCTTTGACGAAATTGAGTACATATCGCCCTTCGCCACTGAGGACATGCACTGGCACACCGAGTACATCAATTTCTGGCAGACCATTTGGGCTGCGCAGAGTGTCCATCGTCGAATCTCAGTACTGATCGCCGGTGTAAACCCAAGCGTGGTCGAGATTGATCGGATAGGTGGCACGCAGAATCCACTCTTTGGAATAGTTCCTTATAGCTTCCTAACTGGACTTTCTGCCGAGGAAGTCCGTCGCATGCTGCGAGTCTTGGGCAAGCGAATGGGCCTTTCATTCGCCGATGACGCAGCCCGGTATATGTATCTTCGATACGGTGGTCACCCCCTGCTAAGCCGCCTTGCCGCAAGCTATGTTCACCGCCGAGCGGCTGCTGGCAAAGTAAGCCGCCCACTGGCTGTCACGGCAAGCGACCTCTCCAGCACCGAAGACCAACGTGACGGTGATCTGAGCTTCTACTGCCGCCACGTTGTTTCAGAGTTGAAGGAGTTCTACCCTGACGAATACACTTTGCTCGAGTGGCTGTCTGCCGGAAGAACCGCTGACTACCTAGAGTTTGCTAGCTATCCCGACTACATCCGGCACTTGCGCGCCTACGGTCTCGTCTCTCCGGAGTCTGACGTTCCGCCCCGAGTGACCCTATCTGTCGTCGCCCGCTATGTCGCGCTGGAGGAAGCACGACGCGAGGGACGCAAGACTGTTCTCCGACTCGTACCTCCGGTCGAACGCGCCGCTTGGCTCGAGCGTCGCAAGCGTGCGATCTTGGATGATCTAGCCGAGCTGGAGCGGGTAGCGGAAGCAGCTTCCCTTCCTTCTCTGTTCGGCCCGAACTCATTCCAGGAGAGCCATCGTTTCGCTGCACTTGCTGTTGTGGCGAGTGAAACCGACTTCGAGGCATTCATCAACTGTTGCCACCGATGCTTCGTTGAGTCGATTGAAGCATTTGGACGGCATCTCACGAAGGCCGACTACTTCTGGTCCGACATCAAAATTGCATACCCCGCACTTCAAGACGCCCTGCATCGCGTTCGTGTGTACAGACATCAACGCATGCATATCAAGCTGAACCCCGGTGTCGAACAAGCGCTTCAGCGTTTTCTGAGGCAAGACCTGGAAGCGAGAGAGCCTGCCGGCGTTGATGACCTATGGTTCTTGTTGCAGCAGGCGACCCTGGACGCGATGTTTAACGCCCTGCAGATTGAACTGGCGCGCCTTGGGCGTTGAGCGCAGTGAGGCCTACCTGGAACGATGAACGTCTGCCTCTCGAAAGCCTGTCGGTCTGCGCAGGGCCGCGAGTACGCATTCGTCGCAATGGAAAGCCGCCACTCGGCCCAAATTCGTGTCCAATGGCCGGTGATAAATCTACACCGCCCATCCGTATCACTCAGAGCCAACGGCAGCAATGGCCGATTATGTAGATGCCTCGATTATGTCGAGCTTCCAGAGAGGCAGTGCGGAGAAGCTCGTGTCCAGGGGCTTTGCGGGCAGCTGAGGGGGTTCTGAGCTTTACATAATTTCAGCGTTCTCCTGAAGTGGAGTTTCCACTCAAGGAGACGCTCATGAATCGAACCACACCGCCCCGGAGCGCGACGCTTTCGCGCTCATCTGCAGAAACCACCGACGCCATTGCCGACGAACTGCGTCGGTACGACGAACACCTGCGAGATGTACGCGGCCTGGCGGCAGGCACGCGCCGCAACCGCTGCCGCATCGTCGCGCAGCTGTTGCGCAAGAAGTTCGCTGGGGGCGTCATCAACATGGCCAAGCTGCGTCCGGTGGATGTTCGCCGCTTCATCGCTCGGCAACTGCAGGACAGCCACTCGCATTCCGTCGCTTCCCAATTGGCATCGGCCTTGCGAAGCTACCTCCGCTACCGGACGATCTGCGGCGACTCGGTTGGCGGGGTTATCGCGGTCATTTCCTCTCCGGTGCAATGGAAGCTTGCATCGCTGCCGCGCGCCCTCAAGCCGGACGAAGTTCAACGGCTGCTGGGTGCACGCCCCAACGGGCGCTGGCCCAGGCGAGGTTACGCCATCGTCCGCTGCGCATTGGACATGGGACTGCGCGCTGGCGAGATCGCGAACCTGTTGATCGGCGACATCGACTGGCGCGAAGGCACGGTCACGCTGAAAGGCACGAAGTCACGACGGCAGGACATCCTGCCGCTGCCGTTGGCAACCGGACAAGCGTTGGCGGATTACCTGCAGCATGAGCGTCCAGCGACCCCAAGCCCGGCGATCTTCCTTGGCCGACGTGATTCGCATGACATCCCGATCACGACGGATGCAGTTCAAAAGGTGATCCGCCGTGCCTGCCGACGAGTCGGCCTGCCCGATTCCGGTTCGCACGTGCTGCGTCACACGCTGGCCTGCCGCCTGGTCGAGAGCGGCGGCTCGCTCAAGGAGGTTGCCGATGTCCTCCGTCATCGTTCTCTGGAAACCACCCGGATCTACGCCAAGCTCGACACGCCAAACCTCACTGGCGTCGCGTTGCCCTGGCCGGGGAGCGAGACATGAGCCGGCGCCAAAGCCTGCAGAGCAGGGTCGACGACTATCTGGCCGAGCGCCGTCGCCAGGGTTTCCATCTGCGCTCGCGTGACACCTTCCTGTCCGGCTTTGCCCGCTTCGTTGCGGCCAAACGCCATTGGGGTCCGCTGACGGCTGAACTCATGGCCGAATGGGTGCGTGCCGGCAAGGACGGCAATGGCGATGCGGGCACTTGGGCGAGCCGCTGGGGAAGGCTGCGGCACTTCATCTGCTACCTGCAACAGTTCGAGCCGGACACAGAGGTTCCGGAGGCATCGCTCTTCGGTCCGGAACCCGGTCGCGTTGCGCCACACATCTACCGTGAGGACGAGGTCATCGACTTGCTCGCGGCGGCGCGCACACTCGGCCCCTGCGGCAGTCTTCGTCCGTTCACCTTCGAAACCCTGTTCGGCCTGATGGCCTCGACCGGACTGCGCGTCTCCGAAGCGATTCACCTGCGCGATGTGGATGTCGACCTCAAGCGCGGGATGCTGACGATACGGCAGACCAAGTTCGCCAAGTCTCGGCAGCTGCCGATCCATCCGAGCACGGTCAAGGCGCTGGCGCGTTACCGGAAACAACGCGAGCGGCATCTTGCAACGACCACCGACATGCCATTCCTGATCGGCAGTCGTGGCCGTCGACTGGGGCTGCCGCTGGGGGAGCGACAGGCGCACCGCGTCTTCACCGGTCTGCGAGACAGCCTCGGCTGGGTCAATCGCGGCGGACACGATGCACCGCGCCTGCACGACCTGCGGCACACCTTCGCCGTGCGGCGGCTGATGCGCTGGTACGCCGATGGCACCGAGGTCGACCAAATGATGCTGGCGCTGTCGACCTACCTGGGTCATGCCGAGATCTTCTACACGTACTGGTATCTCACCGCGGTACCCGAGCTGATGGCGATCCCTGCCGGCAGGTTTGAGCGGTTTGCCGATCTCGCGGGAGGTGATGATGCGTAGGCAACCCAAACCACCGCCATCGTTTCCCGCGCTCGTACAAGCCTTCTTCGCCGAGCACCTGTCGCAGCAACGCGCGCTGAGCCCGCAAACGATCGCCGCCTACCGCGACGCCTTCATGCTCTTCCTGGGCTTTGCCGAGGCGCACCTATGCCGGTCGCCGGCGACGATCACGCTGGCCGACATCACGCCAGATTTGATTATGGGTTTCCTCGATCATCTGGAACGCGAGCGGCACAACAGCGTGCGCAGCCGCAATGCCCGCCTGGCGGCGCTGCGCTCGTTCCTGAAGTTCGCTGCGCACCGCGACGTGTCATCGCTGCAAGTGATCGAACTCGCGCTCGGCGTTCCGGCAAAGCGCTTCGAGCGCCCGATGCTCGGCTATCTGTCCCGGGAGGAAATGCTGGCGGTGATCGGCATGCCCGATGCAACATGGATCGGTCAGCGGGATCATGCGTTGTTGCTGTTGCTCTACAACACCGGTGCACGGGTCTCCGAGATCGTCGGCGTGAAGGTCGGCGAGGTGGTGCTCGACGAAGGGGCCGCCTGCGTTCATCTGCACGGCAAGGGACGCAAGCAGCGCAGCGTGCCGCTGTGGCGCTCGTCCGTCAGGGCGATCCGGGCCTGGCTCAGACGAAATCCGCAGTTTGATTCGGACTCACCTTTGCTCCCAAATCGCGATGGCCAATCGATGTCGCGATGGAACGTGACGCAGCGACTGGATCGCGCCGTACAGGTTGCCGCGGAATCATGTCCCGACTTGGCAACACGCCAAATCTCGCCGCACACGATTCGCCACTCGACAGCAATGCATTTGCTTCAGGCCGGCGTCGACATCAGCGTGATCGCGCTCTGGCTCGGCCACGAGAGTCCGGCAACCACCCACCAATACGTCGAGGCCGATCTGGCCATGAAGGAACGGGCGCTGGCCAGGCTTCACGAACCAGAGGCCAAGCTCCGGCGCTATCGGGCGCCCGACTCACTCATCAACTTCCTCAAAACACTCTGATTATGTGGAGCTCGAAGTCGGCGCCTGCCGCTCCAGACGGGCGGTTGGCGCACGACGCCAGCCATGACTACACATAATCGGGAACTCTACATAATCGGCCGAAGCCGCCACTTACACTTCGATCCGTCAATGTCCGCAACGCAATCGAGATCTGACGTTGATCCAGATAGCCAAGCCAACGGCTGCCTTGGCGAGGTCGCTTCGGCAGGACTCGACCCGAAGCTGACAACTAGTCGCCGATTTGATCCTCTGCTGGCGACGCCGTCTCAGTGGCTGTAGGGCTTAGGCATACTCAACAGTCATCAGGATGTCAGGAACCGCACGTCTGCGATAAGCTCTCGAAGCTGATGAGATGCGGTGCGACCGAATCCGGGTAATACTCTTACAGCTTCGTTGGAACGATGAATCCCCAAGGTGGGGATAACCTAAGCAGTGCCGCCGCCCGGCTTTTTGAGTAAGCCATATTCCTTTATTTGACTGTGCACCTCGCGAATTTCCTTATTCAGTTGCGTGAGGTATTCCTTCGCAACCATCAAGAAAAGGTCGTCGCCATCCTTGTCGAGCTGGATCTTGAACTCCCCATCCCTGATCCGCTGTATGAGCTTGTTGAAGGCGCTCTTTACGGCGTTCGCATTGTCGTCTGACAACGGAATAACGACGTCCCCACTTTCAACCTTAATCCTTAGGGAGTACTTGTCGCCGACATTCTCGACCGTCGCCTTAAGCTCTTCCATAGATCCTCCCCCGTTCCCCAAACGCTTCCTCGCCGCCTTCGAGCGTCCTCATGCTGACGCCCTTCCAGTCGCGTAGATCATCGGGCTTGGCAATATTCACGAGACTGTTCGTGAAAGGATTGCCCATATACGTGCTGTATCCCTCTTGCCCGTAACTTCGGTAAATCGAACAGTAGGGAAGCGTCCGCACAGCGATGTTTGCATCGTGCGTCGAAATAAACACCCTCTTCCCGGCTCGTGCCCGCTCTTTGAGAAGCGGGACAATGACTTCGCTAATGTATTCGTTACCGAGGCTTTTTTCCGGCTCATCAAGGATGTATACGTCTTTGTCCGTTCCCAGCTCTTTCTGCAACATCACCATCGAGGACTCACCGCTTGAGGGTACGTACGGGAAGTCGTCGAGAGTGAAATATCTTTTGAAAAGGAGAAGCTCGTAGAGCGTTTTGATGCTCTCCGCATCTTCAATGCCGTTGAGTTCCGAAACGTAATGAAACAAGTCGTCCTCGAAAGCGTGCTTCACGACCTCACGAACGCAACACATAAACTTCCTTTGGGCGAGCTTCTTCACTCCGCTCAGACTCAACAGCTTACCGTCAGTGACATTGCCGTTTTGAAGCACTAACTCCGTCACAAACTTCAAGCGTCCCTTACCCGAGCCTAGGTCCCCGACGTCCTCCTCTTGAGACGGGATCTTCGTGATCGCGCCTCGTAGGACCTCCCGAGCATTGACCCCGATCTTGATGCGGTTCAGCGCATAGTCGCGAAAGCCGGTTGTCGTAGGCTTGGCTGGCGTTCCAGTGTTCCGTTGGACCTCCTTGCGGAAAGCTTTGATGGCCGAGTTCAGTAGAACAATCTCTTTCCAGCCCGCAAAACCCGTCCATTTCTTACCGCCAAGCCGCTCCAACAGGAGTAACAGTATGCGATTCAGTTCCGTGAGTTCGTCCGGTGAGAGCTCCTTCTTTACAGCTGGATCGATTTTGAGGAACTTGAAAAACTCCTCCGTTGTCGCCGCCGCCTTGTTGTATTCATTAAATTCCCGCTTGGCGTCACCCTCTTCCTCAGGGTCAATCTCCTTCAAACGGATTTTTTGCGCGTTCTTGTTGGTGTTCGCGGCCTTAAAGTGAGCAATGTACTTTTGAATACTTGTGACATCTACCTCGCTCGCATCCCGTAGGATCTGAATTTCGTCCTGGCAGTAGCTAATCTCAAACGTATTTAGGTTGACCGAAAGACTCTTACCTTTGACGTCGAAAATCTCATCGATCCGGCCGCTGGGGGATTCGTAAACCGTCGCATCGATCCCGTTCTTAGAATAGTGTTTGGCGACGGCTTGCAGGATGCAGGACTTCCCGGTTCCTTTCGGCCCGAAGATGACGTTGATGTCGTTGAACGCTTTGATGGTAAGTGTCGTGCCATCTCCAAACGGAGCCAGTGCCAGGTCCTCGGACGTTTTCCGGTCGAGCACGGTATTGATGGCTGTGGGGTCCTTCTTAAGCAGCAAGCAGAAATGCTCAAAGCTATCGATCGGGAGCCGCAGGTCAGGCAATTCGTGCGCACGAGCGGCATACGTTCCCCAATCACTGACGTCGGACCCGTAAATTGAAGACCGACCGTGGGAGATATGAATGCCTGCGGAGATCGCGTTACTCACTTCCTTGAGGACGCACCACTTATTCTTGGCCCCGGCCTCCAATACCTCGAGCATATCGTCCGAGACGCTCGGACGCTTCTGCTTGTAGTGGGCCACATACAGCGGCTCCATCGCATCGAAGGTAGCCAGGACATCTGGGATCGTCACTTTAAAAGTGTCCGGCGTATAACCCTTCGTCAAAGCGGCGACGGCGGTTGCTAGTTTCGCGGCCCGCGTCGGCGAAGTAATGACCAGCAAGTGTCCTTTCGTATCACCGTCGTAGACGTCGAGCTCGACCCCCGGCCATACCAGTGCGTCCTTTCCTATGCGCTTTTGGATCGCCTGGAATTGCGGAAGGTCGAAGACATTGTGATTCGTGACGGCAATGATCTGTACGTCTGTCGACAAGACCGTGTCGCAGAAGACTTCCGGCGTTACTTCTCTCGTAGGCGCATCACCGGACTTACACTTCTTCGTGTGCGTGTGTATGTCGATTTTCAACGTTGCCTCCCGCCTCATGGGTGGTCACTTGGCAACCCGATGTCATTGTACCAAGCAGGAGACGAATCAAGTACAGGCGCGGTCTCGTGACTCGGTGAACGCCCGGTTCTGGCGGGGAGCGGTGGTCCCCTTTAGTCGCTTAAAGCAGACCATGGCAGAAACGGGCGGATTGAATTGGCCTACTTTCCGGCGCTCAGCTCACCGGATGCTGTCGGCCATGAGCAGCCATCAGGGAAGGGTCACTGTAAGCCGACGTTCCCGCGAGATTGCGCTTGCGCGGATATCACTTGGCGGCAACGATCTCGCACCCCCTCGCGTTGGCAATCTCGCCACCTTGGAGCACGCTGAAGTTAGGTCGGAGATGGAGCAGACGCTGTGACCAACTGTGGGTCAAGGAAGATCGAGACCGTGGCCCTTGCGAGACCCTCGGCGGAGGTTCTATCCTGGTCAATTTTGAACAGCTTTTCTGTGCGCTCAAAGAAGTCGTACGGCTCAAGCTCGCGCTCGGTAAGTAGGATCACTCGCAGTCGGTGTTCCACGTTCAATGAGCGCGCAAGGTCCAGTTCGTTGGGCGTGAAGTCGCATAATTTCGCGAGCACAATATAGACCTCGAATCTCTCCCTCGGGAATGAGTCAGCGATTGTGCGGAGATTGGCAATATCGTTCACGTTAATCGTGCCGCCATCGCCACCATGTACAGGGGATTGGCCACGGTCCTTGCACTCGCCGATGAGAATGATTGTACGGTCAGGGTATGGGCGTGGCATGAGCCATGCGAAGTCCACTTCGCATGGTGTGGGCAGCGGTCCCTTGGCGGGCGTCACGTCGAGTGAGACTGAGTACGAGCAGGAGTGCAGTCCTGTATTGAAGTGGGTGTCGAGCTGTTGCAGAGTAAGCGCGACCGGTACTGCTCCTTGTGCGTTACGCTCGACGCCCAAGACTCCCGAGCGCCGATAGGCCCACTCGCCGCCGACGAGCTGAGCTGTGGCGTCGAAGGGCTCGCCGCACATCTGGCAGTTAACCCGCTGCCGCAAATCATCTACCGGAAACCAACTCCGCAGCTGGCAGCGAGGGCACTTCAGTTCAGACCCGATGCGGAAGAGGCGCTTGCCGACAAGGTAGCTGAAGACATGTGTTGGCGCGAGGTCCTCCCCCTGCTCGCGCGGTTCCAGGTACAGGTCCTTGTGGTCCTCAAACTTGGCGTTCGGGTTGTCCGGGTCCTTGCCTCCGATAAGTTGTAGCGCTGCGTGCTTCGTGAATGATGATGTAGGGCCGTGTGTCTTGAGCAATCTGCGAGCACCGGGGACCTTGAACACGCGCGCCCCCTGCAGTCCGCCGAGCTGTGAGATGAGCTGGCGCGTGATCAAGCCGCCTGGACTGACGTTTGTTTTAAGGCCGGCCAGCGCAAAAACTCTCTTGATCAACTCCGCTGTCGGAAGTGCGTAGACGAAGCTGTCGGTGTCCGCAGCATCAACTACTAGGCCAATCCGCTCCGACTCGATGCGCAGACGGTTATAGTGAAAGTGCATTGTCCGGGCATAGAACTCGTTCAGCTCCGGGACGTATGGAGGATCGAGGGTGAAGTCATCGCGACCATAGAGACCGCCCAAGAAACTGACTGATGCCACGAGGTGCTGTGTGTGGAACCAAGCATCGCCCGCGTATGGTCGATCGTTCAGGCCGAAAGAGATCTTCGGTTTCTCACCTTCGGTAATGAGGACCCCAAGGGATGCAACCTCGCCGAAGTGCATCATCGGCGGCTTCAGGTTCAGCCCGTTCCACAGAAACTCATCTACGCCGCAGATAGTGCACGGTTCTTTGCCGAACGGGGCCCGCAGCGCCTCGGGGTCACCCGGGTCCCCAATCTCTTGTCGCCGCCACCAGATGGCGTACTTCTGGTTATCGCGACGCCGCATGCGGGCCAGAAGCTCTGCGGTGCGCTTCTTCCACGCCGGGATCTCAGTTGCGTAGCGACCGACATTAGAGCGTTCGACGAATAACAGCGAGATGTCGGCCGCTCGCAAGTTCCAGAACGCGACCAGATCACAGAGATTCGATGCATCCCCGACGTAGAAACCGGGGTAGTCCCAGTATGACTGAATGCTGTAGTGCCGGGATAGGCGATGTCTTGATAGGTAAGCAATGCTGGGGTGATCGAAAAGCCCGGCAGGCAAGCCGGCTCCCGCTTCGATATTCAAGTCGCTCGCCCCAAGAGCCTCCTTGAACATCGACTCATAATCAATGTGGATCGCCTCCTTGGCGGGATACGCACCAAGCTGCACCAGAAGTACATCGGCCAGCGGGTCATCCTCTGCCCACTTATAGACACGCGGTTTCATCTCTTTAATCTGCTTCCAGTCGGACGCGTCAATTGAATGCATCATCGCATTCTGCACGTCGAGCACCCGAGCGTGGGCGTCGCGTTCCTGTCCGATGAAGATGGCGTCGTGGAAGTACGGCGAGATCAAGTGCTTGTACCCCGCGGCGAAGGCTTTTACCTCCTCACTCTGCCCAAGGGGAACGATAACGTCTGCACGGAATGCCTCAACGACGGCACGACTCTCGCTCGTGCGATCGACAATCACAATGGGATTGAAGCGCCCACCCCAGAGCGCGTGGTTCGTTCTTACTGCCTCTCGGAATGCACCAAAGTCGCCCTCCTTGATAGCCCAGCAGACGCGAAGTGGGCGGTACGCGATATTTACGCGGACGGTATCCATTTTTACTCCGAGTGGCGCCACCATTGGGTGACCATCTCCAAGCTGTGCATTTACATCAATTGCCAGAACTGCAAGTCCTCGCTGGTGGCGGGTCTTCAGTGGCGCCGCAGCCAATCAGATTGTCCATGAATTTTGCCCCACGATGGGGCAAGATCGTCAGCTACGCTAGAGTAGATACGTCAGCTTTGGGTCGATGGACGCATTCGTCGCAATGGAAAGCTGCCGTTCAGCCCAAATACGTGGCCAATGGCCGGTGACGAATCTGCACCGGCCGTTCATATCACTCAGTGACAACGGCAGCAAAGGCCGGAGGCTGTGTGAAAACACTCGTAGCGATCAGTGCAGACAAATTTCGACCTCATAGAACGCGCCAGGATCGACGATCAGCGACTCGGCAATGGTTCGAGGACACCGAAATTCAGTGGCAAAAAGAGTTTTCACACAGCCTCGCCGAGGAGTGGACGACTGCCGCAGTTCGACCGTGCGGCGGCATTCGGCCGAAGCCGCCGCTGGCACTTCGATCCGTCAATGTCCGCAACCGCAACGCCATCGAGAGCTGACGGTGATCCAGATAGTCAAGCCAACGGCTGGTTTGACGAGTTCGTTTCGGCAGGAGCCGACCCGGAGCGGAAATTCGGTTTCGCCGATAGCGGACGGATCAATTCGAAGGAGCGAACATCAACGCTCGCGTTGAGTGGCGTGGCACTCCGAGCGCGTGACGAGGACGCGCCGCTCTTTGGCACGTCCGCTTTCGAACACGTAGTTAGAACGCGCCGCGTCCGTAGGCGAAGCGAACATGTGCATTGAGCCTAACGCAATGCTTAAGAACGACGAGGCCAGCTTCGAGAAACCGGATATCACGTTGGCGATTATCGTATTCTGGCGACCAGACTTTGGCCCCGTGAAAGAGATTGTTCCTTACGCGGCGAACCAATAGCAAGGTTTGTTGTGCTTTAGGCAGTTTCGGGTCAGGCCGCGCCTGCTTCCATTCGAGGCGACCGTCCCTCAAAATCTGCTTACGCGGCGGTTCAGCGAGAAGAAAGTCGACCGCAGCACGGAAGTCTGGATCAGTGACACGGCGAAAGTGCCAGTCGACCGCGCGAGAGTACGAGTCCCAGTCAGCTTCAACTGACTTTGCATTTCCGCGCGCAAACCCGGAGCTCTTGAGCGCGTATTCGCAGCGCGCAAAGGTGCCTATGAACTCCCACGCGAGATGTTCCGGTATCGGCATCTTCGGGAAGAGGCGCTCCATCACTTCGGCGTTCTAACGCTGCGCACAAGCGGCGCGAAATGGCGGTGCGCAGCGCCGCCGTTGAGCGTCCGCCGTCATGCGCGGGTTAGGCGTCAACGTGGCACCACGCCCTTTCTGAAACGACTGCAGAAGTCACTCATAAACGAGTCGTCCGTTGTTGGATGTCGGCCAATCCTCGCGCCATTGGGAAACCATGATTTGTCTCCGGCTTCGGTGAGGACGGTAATGACTTCCTGCTCGCGGACGAAATTGAGGCGCTCGAAAACGCGGGAATGTCCCCCAATAATGTCCCATACCTCAACCGTGGCTGTGTTTCCAGACACAGAGCCGCGTAAGAGGAGAAAGTCGAACACCGGGACATTAGCGCAGATACGCCCTGAAGCGATGGTGCCGCCGAGTTCGCCATTCTGTGCGTGAACGGTAACTTTGAGGTCGATGCCTTCAGACAAGCGCATTTCCCCCATGTTCACGATGCCTTCGGGGAAGGATGACCAGTCTCCAGTCCATGCCGAGTCTTCCTTGAGCCAACCCAGATACTGGTCTCTGGTCATCTCGATTTCAGTAGGTAGCTTGCGAAGGTTTTGAAGGATGGTTGGACCATTCAAACCCAATGTGAAAGCGAGGGTTCCAACTACTGTCACAATGACCCACACCCGCTTGTACCAGGGGGAGCCGGAATGTTTAGAGGCATCAATCGGCGTCGGTGGCGATGTTGGACGATTCTTGCGGCGCGCCATGCGGGAACGGCTCCTTGACGCCGAACTCTATATTGAAGGACAGATCTGTTCCGCCAATTTCACGGCTGTTCCACTAGTCATCGCGCCTGTTCCACAAATGCAGTTCACGGAACCGCCACACTTCATCGTGCTATCACCGGTTCATTCTAAGCTCTGTCGCAATTTGCTGCTTCGCGAGGCGTCGTCGGGATGCGGGAGTTTCCCACGCCGCGATCCGCGAATGGCCGCTCCGGAGCGATTCGCGCAGCAGAGGTGACCGGCCGGTCATGGCCGGAAGCAAGTATCCCGACGCCGCGCAGTAAGCCGACGTTGGACTATTCGGTGTCGCAGCCAAAGACCGCAATAGGTCACGGCCCTCGTACCTCGTACTATCCCTATCGGCCATGAGCCGACGTTCGAGCAATACGCGGAAAGATGACCTTTGCCGCGTGCGTTTGCGCTCGCCCTGGCCTACCAGGTAATCGGCTGAAACTCATCCAGGACTGTCCTAGTGCTGAGGACGGCGACCCAATACCAAATTCTGCCGAAACGCCTGAAGGTCTTCGACGAGAAAGTTGGAAAAGCGTTGCGCATTGCGCCTAATCTCTTCGTGGGGAGAATCTACTGCCCGATCAGCCCAATGCGCGATAGCGTCTACGTAGGCCTTGTCCATGAAGGACACAGCGTCTGCCGTGTTCGCGCGTATCGCGATGAAAGGAAGGCCAACCATGACGTACGGACGTCGCCCTGTGCCGCCATAGATGTCGCGTTGGGCCAACCATAAGGCCTTGGGCAGTTCAAGTCCCATATACCTACCAAACAGCGCCAAACTGATCTCCTGCGCCTCTGCGTTGGTGATGGGGAATAAGCAGCCGACATAACCGCGTGCGCCCGCAAAGTCATACGCTCACTGAGTTCATGCCATGACCAGCATGAGTTGTTGATGACGAGCGGCGCGGTTTCAGGAGCGAAGCCGTGCGAGGTAAAAAGCCAGACCCCATCGTGCATTTGGATGCCCATTGAGCCGACGACTCGTGGAATGGCTTCCTGCTTGACGATGTGCTTTTTGCGGTCAATCGGTCCGTCCATGGCATGCCAACTGGTGATCGCCGATCCAATAGGCAGGGCTGCTTTGCCAGCTTTGTCATGCCAGTCCACCCCGTCCAGCGAGTGGAAACGGTGGCAGAACGTGACGATAAACTTGTCCTCGAACCGGTCATAGCCGATGCCTAGCGTCTCATCCACGACGAGGCACCGCTGCCGCCCGTCTGCATCGACGTACTCGTATGTGACGCGCTCTCCTGGCGCGTCGCCTGCATGGCTCGACAACACGATGATGTCGTGAGGTAACAAGTCGAGCATGAACTGGACCCTGGTGATGGTCGCGGCTGGCCCGCGCATAACGTGCGTTAGAGAACCATTCTTGAGCAATGCCTTGTTGATCCCTGGAATCTCAGATCCCTCGACCGTTTGCGGGTCGATCAGAAGCGCGGTCCTGGCGCTGCGTGCTGCCGACTGCGACGCCCAGAGGCCCTCGATGATGGCCCTACCGAAGTCGGGGTAGCGATGCATGTGCGTAGTCACTGATTCCGGTGTGGCGATCCCCCACGGAATACCCGCTGTCACAAAGAGGATGGTTTTGAATCGCTTGAAGTCAAGCTGTCCAAGGTGAGTACGTGCTCGTTGAGCCAGGGAGCCAAATTGATTCGTTAGCTCGCCACCTTGTCCAAGGGCGTAGATCTCCTCCAGCCAGTTATCGCGGTCTTCTTCCACTAGTTCGGGGAACACCATGAACGACGCGCCGCAAGCGAAAGCCAGGTTACTGGCTACGACCTCCGCCAGGTCATTGCCGCGTTCGCATGCCACGAGCAGATGCGTTCCAGCCTCGACCAGGTCGGGTCCGACGGGTGGTGACTCAAGGTCCAGAAGCAATTCCTTGCTGCGGGTTCCATAAATTCTGACCACATCTTTTCCGGAAATTCTGACCACCTCGGCGACCCGGCCGAGGTCCCGGGTAGAACGTCCGCCAGCGCTTCGACTGGCGGGGGAAAGGATGATCGACATGCTGAAACGTCACGAGATCCAG
>Ga0082335_1003629_pt1 | contig 24973 bp, 24 predicted proteins | sample Subgrocontami58m_FD_72375 | JGI IMG/M metagenome (GOLD analysis project Ga0082335, IMG submission 72375) | Subsurface groundwater microbial communities from S. Glens Falls, New York, USA - GMW37 contaminated, 5.8 m (SPADES assembly) (version 2) ...
GCCCTCCTTGGACACATCCGGATGGCGTGCATGTCGTCGTACAGCCTCCTCCCGGGGGTGGCGGAGTTCCGCCTCCACCACCTCCTGTTCCACAATCCACACCAAGCGTGCACACACTACAGCACCAGTTCCAGGTTGCAGAACCTTGACAACTCCAACCAAGGCATTCTCCCGTTATTGGATGATATCCTCCAGTGCATACCTTCCCACCAACGAATTCACAAATTTGGGCGGTTTGGCCGCACGCAGCGGGACAATACGCAGGGCCGTAACACTCCGGAGAGCACGCCTGGGCCCGCGCAGGTCGTGCTCTCGGCGCAAACCATAACCCAACTAGGACCAGAAATAACACCAGCAACACCTTGTTTATGAAAAACTTCCCTATAGTACATTTCTCCATAGTTATTTCGTTTCTGCACACCCGAATACGATAAGAAGCTGTGCGGTTTTTTGTGATGTGCCCTCGTCACGAACAAGGAGCGTCACTTTACGGCCTTCTGTAAGGACGGTTTCTAGCCTATTCACTGATATCCGGTTCTGGTCTTGTGCTGCCTGCTGTGCATCGGGCTGGTACCGCGAAAAATCCAAAAAAACATGGTCGTACGTAATAGTTCTGCCGTCTTGAGTCGTGAGGAAATTAGGGTAACAATACGCTTCGGTGTCGTCAGCAATGCGGACTGTCTCTGATCCTTCGCCGATGCGTATAGTCAGCATACGGTTGAAGAAATTCGCAACCTGCCCTCAAACTTGGAGAGGTGAAGGGGATCGTGCGGGATCCGTGTTTTGCGTTGGCTCCTGATACGAACGTGGGTCAGGAGGCTCTCGAAACAAACGTTCAGTAACAGCGGTGGTGATGGGTCCTCGTTCCGCATAGTCAATATACAGCCTAAATGCAAGAACAACAAATAACGTACAGATACTAATCAGGATCAAAATCCGTGTGGACATTAGCTCCAGTATATCGTCAGGGAATTCAGGAAGTCAATGCAAAAGCAGAAAAAAGAAATGTTATTTTGTAGAAGAGGAGTAGATAACCGTTGCTCTTGGTGCCCGACCCAAATCAATAACTCCTCCGTCCTTGGCTGCTTGAAAGAGCGCCTGTGCTAAAATATCTTTACTGAATCCATCGACCAAACGGAATAGTTCTGACCACCCTTCCTTGCATGCGGCTGGCGGTGTACGCGTCGTTGTTTCTAAAGAAATACGCAACATGAGCTGATGACCAACCAACGTTAAGTCTCTAACGCCGCCCTCCTGAAATTTTAAGGGTGAGATTGGATGTGTAATGTCAAAATTATCAAACGCTGCTGCATTGCAAGGTGTGCCCCAAAATGAACTGTCATCTGGACCAAATACGACAGAAAGTTCCACGCTCCCATTGTTGTCAGTGGGAATACGAACTCCCAACCGTATTTCTTCGTCTTCTGCCACGATGTTCGTCAAAGCAATACCGCTGACGAAAATGGCATTATGAAGCGGTACATCGGAACGTGTGGCATTGAGGACATCAATAACTTCTTGATCGGTTAATATCCCGTATCGAACTTCTTTTCCCTGTACTATCATCCGCTCCACAGGCATCTCCGTCGGCGTTGGGCTGGGCTCGGGGGTGGAGGTAGGGACCGGCATCAGCTCTTTCCCGTCTCCCGTCAACCATTGCCCGGTAATGTTGTTAAACCAACCAATCATTTGGCTCTCATCTGCTGATAGTGCAACATACTGGGGCGCCTCGCTGTCCGGATCAAATACCACCTCTATCTTCCCATTCACTCCTTCAGGGAGGGAAATGGTCTGCCAGTGCCACGGTCGATCCATGAGCCGAAGATCAGGTCGCCATGCATACCCGTCGGTCGTGTCATCAAACTTCGGGTAAAACGCTATGGTTTGATCTACATTCGTGACGCCGTTCCCCATACGGAAATCGTTGCCGCTCCCTCGAGATACCGGGTGGATAAGTACACGGTCAGGATTGATATTTTGTTCTGCTAATGAGTAGCGGATACTTTGTTCCTCGACCGTCATCAAACCGCGGATTTCTTCCGGAATCTCTCCGCCGGCCGGACGCCAATCAGGAGCCGAAACGGACGACCCCGCGGGAGATTGACCTTCAATTGCCGGCTCCACTACCTGCGGCACCCCGTCAACAAGTTCACCGGGCAGTAACACTTTAGCCTGAGAAGGGATAAAGATATCCGGATTTCCATCCCCGGTGTGATCCTCATCGCTTGTGAAATAAAATTCAACAGTCTGCGCTCCGTTAGGACGATCCACTACGTTACACACCATGGCCTTCAGATTGTCCGGTTCAGGGGTGTTTGCGAGTGCGTCCGTAGTAATTGTTGTCAGGCTGTTTACGATATCTAACGAAAGATCTTTTTCGATAACAAGATTGCCCAGCACATCAGGAGAGCACGCGCTTGCGTCAACACCGTGTGCGGTAAGCGCTCCGTAAAAAGCACGACCTTCTTGCGTCTGCGATATCATGGCTCCGGTCTCTTGGGCGACGGTTGTCTCCACAGGCTGCGTGATACCCGGCTGCTCCATCGGGGAGGGAGATGAAGATGCTTGCGGAGGCGCACACGAACCCAAAACTAAACTGGTGACGGCTACCGTTGTTAGGAGACGGTTAATATGGCCAAGGGAACGCCGATGAGGCCTGGGGATATCTGTAAATGCCTTAAGAGCGGCTAGGCCACCTCCTGCAATACCGCCAAGGTCAGGAGACGCTGTAGCCTCTTCCTCCTCTGCGGCAAGAAGATCAAACCGATCTAAATCCTCACCTTGCGGCAGCTCTGTTGTTTCTACACTCATAATACCCTATAGTATCACTTCCTCTGCCAGTGGTCAAGTCAAAAAAAGACCCCATTGCTGGGGTCGTTTAACTCCGTTGTATAAAGCGCTATAAAAAGAATGTCCGGATATTTTTTCATCTGTATAAATCATGCTGCATAAACTGCAGGAATGGAAAGCGTCAGGGACGTGATATCTTTTTTGGCGACTTTTGCTGAAATATCAAGCACCTCAATACCGATCATTTCCTCTCCGGCGTAATCTACGAGAAGATCATCACGAAGCTCAAGCGTTTTCGTGCTCTTTTTGTCCGAAAAGTAAATATACATGGCATCCGCCTTGGGATCGTAGGTAACGTTCATATAGGTATATCTTACTGTTTTATCCGGTTCTTTGCAAACCAATATGCTGTAACAACGATAAAAGCATCTTTTTCTTCTGCAACGATCGCTTTCAGATAATTGTTGTCGAAATCTTTAAGATACGCGCGCTTGTTTTCTCTCGCGTGCACAACCTGGGTCGGTTGCGTAAGACACGACATGACCATTTCCCTGTTGATGCTGCGCGCGGTTAGCATTTCTTCTGCGTGTTTGGTAAATACAATTCGTTTCATGTGCTTTCACTTAAAACAGCAAGTACTCGCCGAGCCTCATCTTCCGAAATGAGCGTTGGCAAATTTACTATATGGGCAGCCGCATCTTCCGCACGCGGACAACTCCTCGTCGAATCGACAGTATCATAATACCAATTACCCAATAGAATACCATGCCGCTTTGCTTGCCGAATCAAGTTTTTAGGATCATCGACAAGCAACGCGTATCGCAAATATATTGCCCCGTTATCCAATGTTCCTTTTCCCAGCTCCTTATGGTAGTACGAAGCAACGTCGCGGCGCGTAACGTTATACCTCTCTAATTTGGCAAGCTGCTTGAGAAGAAGTTGGGCAAGTGCATTCGGGTAACGCATTGGGTAAAAAGAAGGAGGATTAGGAACGGAGAGCAACCTCATCCGCTTCATTGCCTCCAACATCACTTTGCCTAGTACTACATTGTACGTCGGCAGTATCGCCGCAAACGCAATTGGATGCAGTAGCTGCTGTGCTATCCACGTGCTTGACGGATAAGATAACTTGTTGTGAATCTCTATAATCTTCCATTTAGCATTTATCATTTGGCATTTGTCATTGATTGTGGCCATCCCTCCCCAAACACTTGAAACGATCTTATCCCTCCCAAAACTAAAAAATGCCGCGTCTCCCAGCGTTCCCACTTTTATTCCTTTGTATGTTGCTCCTAAACTGTGCGCGCAGTCCTCGATAACGATGAGTTTATATTTCTTTGCAATCGCGAGGATTGCCTCCATCGGAGCCGGAACGCCGAAGGTATGCTGGACGATGATAGATTTAGTCCGTTTGGTAATCTTTTTTTCCAAATCTTTGGGGTCGATATTAAAACTATCGTCTATATCCACATACACTGGTGCTGCCCCTGCCTGACGAATGCTATTTGGCACTGCCACACAGGTAAACGCCTGGAGGAGTACTTCATCGCCAACGCCAATATCAAACGCCTGAAGAAGCACGAAAAGCGCTGACCGGCCACTGTCAAAAGATACGCCGTTAAACCACTTTTCAACCTTATCAATTGCACTCCCTTGTTGCCAAGATGCGGGATTGAAAAGGACACGCAAAGCTTCAAAAACGTCCTCTGCCTCTGTATTGGGTGATAATGATGGAGATATTACTTGCATAAAGCTCGCAACACGTGTTCTGCTTCTTTTCCTTTAAACAAGACGGCGTCACCAGCCCCAAGTTTACTTCCGAGTGACGATGCAGCCTTTTCCGATGACAACACCCAAACCTCCACTGTGTCTGATACAGAACGAACACCTTTCATAAAATCCTCATAAAAGTTACGATTAGTAAGTATTATCTCATCGCTAATCCGCGCTGCATACGCACCCACCTCTCTATGGCTCGATGAAGCGTACTCACCAAGCTCAATCATCGGATGAAAGACGAGATACTTCTTGCCCTTGCCCCACGCAAGTATATCGAGAGCTGCTTTGGCTGAATCAGGATTATTGTTAAATGTGTCGTTAATATAGATTGACCCATTTAATCCTGGTATCAAACCTAAACTTTTTGAGTTTGGTTGAATGCCACCGACAGCCTTGCCCGCCTCTGTAAATGTCATACCGGCGGCCACTGCTCCCGCAATCGCAGCTAAGATATTACGTACCTGATGTGCGCCAATCACCGGCGCTTTCACCATAGCTTTTTCATTACCGAATATGCAGGTAAACTCAAGCCCGTCAAATCCGGCTTTCACATCTGTAGTTTGAAATCTCCCTTCCCACACGTTACACCCGTCTCTTTTGGCCCAACTAGCCATGGTTTGCACACGCTCATCATCCACATTCATAATCGCTATTCGTTTCCCCTCAAGGCCGGAAACAAGCTCGTATTTGGCTTTCATCGTGTTTTCCAAAGATCCGAAGAGATCCTGATGTTGTGCATTGATTGCCGTGATGATCCCGATTTGTGGTTTGACCATCGCGGCCATTTCTGCAATCTCCCCAATCTTGTATGCTCCCATCTCCACCACAAATAGCTCGTGTTCCGGTTTGAGGCTTTTGAGGATGACTTCCGCGATAGCGATGGGTGAGTTTTTGCTCGCCTCGGTCTTAAGCACACGAAACTTTGTGGAAAGAATGCTCGCGAGATACTCCTTGGTTGTAGTCTTTCCATAACTGCCGGTGATGCCGATGACCATCATCGGTTTGTGATCGCGTAGCTTACGAACTGCTTTTGCGATAAGGAGCTTGTGATAGATACCCGTCGGAGCGTTGAGTATCAGCACGAGAACCCCTGTAATGGGAAAACTTAGCAGGTCTGCGATTGCCAATCGAAAAAGAATAGGGAGCGTAACGGTCCAGACGATAAATCCAGAGATAACCAAACTCAATACCACTAACAGTATGGATTTGGATGATATCGGGGGTCGCCGAAGCGCTGGCCACAAGATACGCTTGCCCTGCGGCGTCCCGAAATGAATAATCATCCGATCCCACCGGTACTCCTTCACCCACCAAAGCTGTGCATAGGTCAGGATGTTAAGGAAAATGCGTACTCCCCAAACAAGTGCAACAAGAGCGAACAATACTTCCATAGGCTAGCCTAGAGTCTATCGATGAAACGCTTTACGTACGAAGAAAATACCTCCGGTTGTTTAAACGGTACGCCGTGGTCAGCCTCAGGAATCACAATGAGTTCTGACCCGGCGATCACTTGATGCATGCGCTCGGCTATAGATACAGGGACGATAATGTCGTACTCACCCCATAAAAGTAATGTTGGAATATCGACAACTTCCATAGACGCGACAAGATCCTCCTGTACGATTCGTTTAAATGTCTCACGCATAGTACCCTCAGCACGGAAAAACTCCTTGGCGCCTACGACATAGTAATACCACCGCCGGACCGCGTCCTGAACGAGAGTTAACGGAGGAATTAAAAACAAAAGTTTTCCGATTTTTGCAAGAAAAATAAAAAGTATAAGTTTTTTCTTTGGAATAGGGGTAAATCCCGGTGTTCCGGACAGAATAAGTGCTCGAACACTTTTAGGATGCAATTGATTATATTTAAGCGAGACCCTCCCGCCAAAAGATTGTCCGACCAGAATTGGATGTTTAATGCGATTCCTCTTCAGATACTCATCGAAGAAGTGTGCGTAATCCATGAGCGTCAAAGGTCGCTCGGGCATTCCGGACTCCCCAAACCCCGGCAGGTCAGGCGTCCAAACGCGGTATCCGCATTTCTTCAATTCCTCCGCAAGCGGAGTAAATGTTTTTCCGGACAAACCCCACCCATGAAGTATAACGACCGCAGAACGATTCATAGAAGTTTTTTACTGGCGTCTGGGATATCACGACTGACTACCAATCCTGCCCCAACCATAGAGTTGCTGCCGATTTTCACACCAGGCATGATGCTCGTGTTGACCCCAAAGCGCACGTTTTTTCCGATAATCGCACCAAGCTTCGTTCGTTTAGTATTGGCGCGATTCTTCCCGACAACCGAAACTATTTCCCCCCTATCAAGCCGCAGGTTAGCGAGCACCGTCCCAGACCCCATGCTGACGTCTCCTTCAAGCACACTATCCCCGATATAATTACTATGGAACCAACAATTATCCCCGATATAACTTCTGGTGATATCCGTATTAAACCCGGTCACGCAGCCTGCACCGATATGACTATGTCTGATTATATTGTTGTTGCCGATAATGGTATTATCGCCGATATAACACGGTCCGACGATCTTCGTGTTCTCAAAAATCTTCACGTTATCGCCAATATACACCGGTCCTTCTATAACCACATTGCTTTTTATCTCAATATTCTTTCCCCGAAATTCGGATATGGTAGTAAGCAACTCATTCATAATATCCAAAATATGCCATGGATATTTTGTCGGATACCAATATCCTTCATATGTTAGTATCTTCGCTTTCCCATCCCGAAGTAATTCATTCAAAGCCTTTTCATAACTATCATCAGTATTACTTTTTGTCATACGCAAAAGCTCTATAAATCTGTCAGAGTCCGGAAAATAATCAAAGACGAGACCAACTAAATCACTCGGTTCATTTCCTTGCCCAGGTTTTTCAACAACCCCGACTACGCGTGTACCCTCAAATACAAAATAACTACCCGGAAAATATTCTGTAACTTTTATTCCAACGGACACCACGCAATCTCCAACAACGTACGAAGCCAACTCCCTAAATAAGCTTTCTTCCACCAAATCCTCCGCATTCATGATAAAACACGGTTTTCCTTCAAACAGGAGTGCTGCCGCAAGAACTGCTCCCGCCATACCGTTTGGTTCCGGCTGCACAACAGTATGAATCTTCAAACCGGGCACGGATATATGGGCGGATATATCCTCATCCTGAGGATGCACAACGACAATCACATCGGCTATCCCGGTCTTTTTCAGACGATTGAGGTTGTGGACTAAAAGCGTACTCCCCAAAAAAGGAACCATTGATTTACTTGTTTGAATTGGCCAAAAACGTTTTCCCCCTCCTCCGGCAAGTACGACTGCTACAGGGCTATTCATACAGTTTCCTCCTTATGCCTTTCTATGATGGCTCCGAGTTTACCAAGCCTCTCTTCTATCTTCTCATATCCCCGATCGATGTGCTCGACTCCATGCAGGACGCTCTGACCGTCGGCAGCAAGGGCAGCTAAAACAAGTGTCGCACCCGCGCGAAGATCGTTCATCGTAAGAATAGCGTTATGAAGCTTGGTCGGTCCGTGAATTCGGATAGCGTGGGTATCTCCGGGAGTATGATCCTCCCAATTGAAATTATAAAACTTTTCTGGGTCCGTAACCGGAGGATCATGCGGCACAATTTGCGCGCCCATTTTTTTAAGCTCTTCCACGTAACCGAACCGGTTCTCAAATACCGTCTCATGGATTGCCGCCGTACCCATCGACTGGGTCATCAGAACTGCCCATGGGGCTTGCCAATCCGTCATAAACCCGGGATGAGATTTTGTTACTACGTCCACCGAGCACAAATTCGGACCCCTGCTATAACGCGTCCGTGACGCATCTATTGCCTCATACACTCCTCCGGCTTTCCGAAAAACCTCAAGAAATGCAGTTAAATGATCCCGCTGTGAGCCGTTGACCGTGATCTCTCCTCCGGTGATGGCGGCTGCTACGGCAAACGTAACCTCTTCATTACGATCCGGCATAATCGTGTAATCAGCTCCATGAAGGGAAGTTACACCCTCAATAGTGATTTCTCTGGGGGCACTTCGTACTATCTTCCCTCCCATGAGGTTCAGAAGTGAAATGAGCTCATCGACTTCAACTTCCTCTGCCGCGTTTTTAATAACAGTACTTCCTTTAGCAAGTACTGCCGCCAGCATCACCGTTTCCGTCCCGGTATGTGAATTTTTGGGAAAGGTAAATGTTGTACCGGTCAATCCACCAGGAGCATTCGCATAAAAATACCCGTCTTCTGATCGATATTTTATCGTAACCCCCATCTGCTGCAACGCCGTAATGTGTCTGTCTATTGGCCGGGCGCCGATCCTGCAGCCGCCGGGATTTGGAATCATAGCTTTTCCGTACCGCGCGAGAAGTGGGCCGATGACCATTGATGACGTACGAAGCCGAGCGCCAATATCGAGTGGAACACGGGATTGGTTTGTATGACCGTTTTGAGCAGTAACAGTACTTCCGCTCCGGTTTATTTTTACCCCAAGACTCACAAGAACTTCAAGCATGAGCGCAACGTCGCGTATCTCGGGGACATTATGGATGATAAGTTCCTCATCGGTAAGGAGGCTTGCTACCAGAAGCTTAAGCGCCACATTTTTAGCGCCTCCAAGAGTCACTTCACCCTGCAATGGTTTTCCACCGGTAATTATAAATTTATCCATTAGAACTCTCCCAATCTTACTATTTCCTCTTCAAGCTCCACGCCAAACTGTTTTTTCACTTTAGCCTTGGCAATCTCAATTAATTCTACCACGTCAGAGGCTTTCGCATGGCCATTATTAACGATGAAATTTGCATGTATCGGTGAAATTTGAGCATCTCCCACACACATCCCTTTCAGTCCCGCGTTATCCACGAGAAATCCGGCCGACGTGGTGTGATCGGGGGTCGCCGCGACAACCGCTTGGGACTTGGAAATGTTACGAAATGTACACCCGGGGCTTTTGACTCCTTGCGGCTGGCTTTCCCGACGGTAGCTGATACTTTGATTGGCTATCTTCCAAAGATCATCTTTCTCCCCGGGAGTTAAAGCAAATACTACCCGAAGCACGATATCCGCGGTCTTTTGAATAACGCTTGTGTCGTAGGCAAACCGAAAAAATGACCGGTCCACGATCTTCGTCTCGTTTTTGGGTGTCAGGATGGTTGCCTGATAGACTGCGTCACCAACGTAGCTTACGGGCTTTGTCCACTTTGAATTCATAAATATTGCTCCTCCCACTGTCCCGGGCAATCCTAAATGCGCTTCAAGTCCCTCAAGACCTTCTTCTACCGTAAACCGTACGAGTTTGTTAAATACAACACCGGAATCCGCCTCTACATAAACGGAGCCAACTTTCCGCCCCGCGCGATACCTTCCTTTCATACCGCGGATAGTAATAGCACCAGTATTATTTTTTATGACAACACCGCGAATGCCTTTATCTCCGATAAGAACGTTGGTTCCCCCTCCTAATATGGTTATCGGTAACCCTAACTGGCGTGCTTTTATCACCGCATCCACGAGGTCCCCAATAGTTCCTGCTTCATAAAAAAACTCCGCCGGCCCGCCGATTTTAAAGGTGGTGAAAGGGTCAAGCGGTACGTTTTCTTTGAAGTTCATATCATTGTTCCGGCCCATTGGTAAATATCTCCCGCACCCATGAATACTATCACGTCATTCTCGTTAAGCTCTTTTTCCAACCATTCGGAGACATCGTTTCTTGTGGGAGCATAGACACCACCCAGCCGCTGGGCGAGCCCTTCCTCTCTTTGGGTCTCCCTTGCCGACGCATAGATATCCGTCACGAGAGCGATATCCGCTCTCCCAAGCGCCCGGGTAAAATCGGTCAGTAATGCTTTTGTTCGGGAGTACGTATGCGGCTGAAACACCACGATGAGGCGTTTCTTGGGATACCTATCGCGGAAAGCAGCTATCGTTGCTTCAATTTCTTTAGGGTGATGTGCATAATCATCATAAATAAACGCGCCGCGCACTTCTCCCAGTTTCTCAAATCTCCGTTTTGTACCGCCAAAGTGCGCAAGTCCCCGTTTGACTATTTTCCATGCAATTCCGATCCTCTCACAAACCGCGATTGCTGCTGCTGCATTGAGCATATTGTGTCTACCGGGAATCTGAAGCTTCAGTTCATTCAATTTTTCTGAGAGTCCGAAAGTCACCACGTTTTCTCCATTGGCGAGAATCGAACTTGCCGGATCATCAGCGCTCACGATAGTAAACTTACTCTGTCTTTGCAGCGCAACAAACGCTTGTTGCACTGCAAGTAGGTCCGGATACACATCCGGATGATCGTAGTCAATATTTGTCACGACCAACACGTCTGGCTTTAGCCATAAGAAGCGCGGTGTTGCGTCGTGCCCCGGGTCCGTCACATATTCATCTGCTTCCGCTACGAACCAATCCCCTTTCCCGGCATGCCCGGCTGCACCCAATCCACGAATCGAACCGCAGCCAATTGCGTAGGAAGGGTCTAAACCCGCTTCCGTAAGGATAGTGGCAATCATCGCTGACGTCGTCGTCTTGCCGTGGCTTCCGGCAACAGCTATTTGTCGCTTTCCTTCCGTCACCGTCCCCAATGCTTTCCCGTGAGGGACGACCGGAATTCCCCGCTTTATTGCCTCCTGCACCTGCAGATTGTCCCAGCCACCATGGGCTCCGGTATAAATAACCAAATCCGGTTTGAATGCAATGAGGTTTTCCTGATCAAATCCTTCATGAAAGGCAATCTCTGCTTTCTTAAGCTCCTCATCCGTGGGAAACTCTTCTGTCACATCGCTCCCGGCAACTATCTTGCCCGCCTCCTTTGCCCAAATTGCCAGGGCCGCCATGGCAACTCCTTTGATGCCGACGAAATATATGCGTTTCGCTTGGTCAAGTTTTATCATATTCGAAAACCAATGACTGCCATCATTTCTCCATAGGTTTCCTTTGAGTCCTTGCGGTATGAAAAGAACTCGTTGTTCTGGCAGGACGTACAGGTAGGCGGCGCGTCGATATGATCTGGGTGTAGCCCCGCTTCGATAAGACGCCGGTAATTTACCCACCCGATGTCCAGATGCCATCGTCCGTCTATCCTCGCTGCCATTTTTTCATCCCGGCCAAAACGATCTTCAAACAATCGAGCTCGCTCCGCGGGCACGTCATAGCAACATAAACCGATATGCGGACCGATAAAAGCATAAATCCGCCGTATATCAGCGCCGATTTTTACCATCTCCCCGACTGCATTCCCTACAATGCCACCGAGCGTCCCTTTCCATCCGGCATGAACTGCCGCACACACGTGACCCACGGGGTCAACCAGTAACACCGGAACGCAATCAGCTGCTACGACCGCTACAGGAGTATCACGACTCACGAGTCCGTCAACTCCGGGCACAATACCAGCGGATTGTCTGTCAACTATTTGTATCCGATTATCATGGACTTGCTCGGGAAGTACCGGAGAATCTCTCAAACCCAACCTACTCACGAACGTATCTCTATTCTCTTTACTGTTCTCCATGTCTCCGGCCGATCGATTGGAGAATCCATGAATGACCCCGTCAAGATGGAACAGTAGCGTCGATTGAAACCCAACCCCGTCAAGTTTTTGTAGCATAGGTTCTGACTACCTCCTGGTCACTCCATGGATATTCGATTTTACCCCGGGCAATACTTTTTTCGTGACCCTTGCCGGTTATGATTACGGTGTCCCCGGGTTTGCCTAAGGAAAGAGCAAATGAAATGGCCTTTTTTCTATCGGGATACCGGTGCACTTCCGGTCCCGGAGTAATTCCGGAGGCAATCTCATCGATAATCGTATTGACATCTTCAGTACGGTAGTCTTCTTCCGTAAGGATGACGACGTCTGCGTATCTTGACGATGCTTTGCCCATAAGCGGACGCTTCGTACGGTCACGAAGAGCTGCACTTCCAAACACATGAATAAGTTGCTTTTTTGTCATCGGACGAAGCGTTTTGAGCACCTGTTCTATAGCATTAGGAGTATGGGCAAAATCTACAATTATCCGGAATGGCTTCTCGCTCATGACCTCCATCCGTCCGGAAACACCGGTAAATGTGAAAATTGCTTTTTGAATGACCCGAAGCGGTAACCCGAGCGAACTCGTAGCGGCAATTGCCGCCAGACAATTATAGCGGTTAAACTGTCCGATAAGTTTTGTCGTAAATGGGTGAGTTTTGGGAGTAATATGCGCATCGCGGTGAATGCCGTAGGTAATGACCCGTTTCCGGCGGATCAGAGCAGTTGCCTTGTTATAAACTTCTGCCTCATCCCGGTTGATTACTGCAATTTTTGAGCGCCGGAGAAGAGAAATCTTGGTCATCATGTATGCCGCAAAGGTTTTATGCCAGTCCAGATGCTCGTGCGTCACGTTAGTGAGGACACCCACGGTAAACCGAACGAAATCTACCCTGTGCTGGGAAAGACCGTGGGAGGTAACTTCCAGAACAACATGGGTATCGCCGTGATCGGCTGCCTCTCTCAGATACTTCTGGATCTGCCAGCCGCGCGGGTTCGTCACATGAAAACCGGTATCATAGGTTTGTCCCGCTACGACGGCATGAACCGAGGTTATCATCGAAGTTTTAAACCCGGCTGCTTTGAGAATTTCGTAGATGAGCGTCGTCGTCGTGGTCTTTCCGTCCGTGCCGGTGACCCCGATGACGGTAAGCTTACGGCTGGGAAATCGGAACCATAAAGCGGCGACCATTGCCTCCAGCCGGTGATAAAGCCCTTTCAGGCGAACAATCATCCCTGTATTATACCATTCTACAAAGGCGCGATGCCGTAGTAGGCAAAAAGGTCGCGGGCGATGGTGAAAAAGAGCGGAGCCGCGGTTTCTGAACCCCAGGGGCTTGAAGTAGGCTCCCGAAGAGTAACAAGTATTATAAACTTCGGGTCATCAGCCGGCGCAAATCCTACGAATGAGGCTATCGTTTTTTTGTCATCGTAATGGCCGGCAACCGGTATCTGGGCGGTCCCGGTCTTTCCTGCAATCCTATACCCCTTGGGTTTCGCCCACTTGGCGTCTCCCCGATCCACCGCGGCAATCATCATCTCCGTCATGATCCTGGCCGCCCTCGGAGTTATGACGGACCTTGGTTTTTTTGGCTTTATCGGTACGACTTTACCCAGTTCGTCACGAAATTCCTTGACCACCCTTGGCTCCACTAGCTGCCCGCCGTTGGCGATAGCGGCAACTGCCCGCACCATCTGAATAGGAGTGACGGTGATTCCCTGACCAAATGACGCGGTTGCCAAATCGATCTCTTTCCATTCATCATCCTCCCGAATATCTGCAGATACTTCTTCCTCCAGATCTATACCGGTAGGCTCCCCAAATCCGAAACCATGAGTCGCAGCAAGCATGCCGGCCTTCCCAAGCTTATTTTGCACAAACACCATGCCGACGTTGGAGGAGTACACAAGTACATCAGTCATAGAGATTTCATCGCGGTATTTGTCATCCCAGGTACGGATAAGATACTCTCCCACACGCACTGGTCCCGGCTCTTGGGCCATCGTCGTTGGTGTCACCACGTTTCGCTCTATCCCCATAGCCATGACGAACACCTTAAACGTGGATCCCGGCTCATAGGTTCCGGCTACGATAGGATTTTTATATACTTCGCTTGCAAACTCACCGAATTTTCCGGGATCATAACTTGGAAATGCAGCCAAACCCAAAATCCCTCCGGTTTTAGGATCCATGACGACTACCGAGCCTTCTTTCGCGCCGTATTTGGCAATCCCTTCCGAAAGCCTTTTCTCCACAATCCGCTCTACGGTACGGTCCAGCCAAAGCACTAAACTTCTCCCGTCTTCCGGCTCGATCCGGCGCGACTGTCCAACCAGGATCGGTTGTCCCCGAACATCCTTCTCAAGCTGAAGCATTCCGTCTTTCCCTCCAAGCTCCCGGTCATAATACCCTTCCACGCCAAAATATCCCTGATCTTTCCCGTTTTCATCGCTCCCCACAAAACCTACGAGATGGGCAGCCATTGAACTTTCCGGATACATCCGCTTCGGCTCTTTTTCAAAGCCAAGCCCGGTAAGCTTGAGATCTTTAAGAGCATTAACACGGGTAGATTCTACTTTATGCGCAAGCGGCACCCAGGCACGACCGGGCTGGGAAAGTAACGCTTCTATGTCTTTTTCTTCAATCCCCAATATGGATGATACGCTTTGAGAAAATGAAGGAATGTTGCTGATAGTACGCGGTTCGGCATAGACGAGGGAGGCGGACTGGTTAAGGACCAAAGGTTTTCCGTCAGATGCTAAAATATCGCCCCGCTGTGCCGGTATGGTAAGCGTGAGATAGTACTGTGATGCTGCCTCAAGACGAAGATCCGCTGAACGGATAACCTGCCAGTAAAAAAGCCTCGTGACGAGAAGGCCGTAAAGAAGAATAATAACGGAAAAAACTATCCAAATGCGCGCCATTAGGGTTGAAGATGAAATGCTACGTCTTCGTAGCCTAATGATACCACTGTTGGTGTCGTGGTAAATCCGAGGGCGCGGGCCTTTTCTTCTACCGTGAGAAGAGAGGAAAGCGAAGCTACTTTTTCCTGCAACAGTTGGTTTTCTTCCTTGAGTGCATCTATCGCACGGTTGGCATCCCCCACTTTCCTGCCAAATCCGGCAAGCTCATTGGTCACAAGAATCTCCACAACGAGGAGAAGAACTACTATCAACGGTAAAATACGTGCAATCATAATTTTTGAGCGACTCGCAACTTCGCACTTCTCGACCTATGATTTTCCTGTATTTCGTTCCCGCTTGGTGTCATAGGCCGTTTATTGATCTGTTTATACCCAAGCCGTCTTATTTCTCTTTTGACTATCCGGTCTTCAAGAGAATGGTAACTTATTACTACAAGCCTCCCGCCCGATCCTAAGACCTCTCCTGCTCCCCGTAGTCCGACTTTTAATGCTCCGAGCTCATCGTTGACGGCTATCCGTAAAGCCTGAAAAACCCGTGCGAGTGTACTTGTCCTGGCCCGTGCGTCTCTTACCGCTAGGCTCACGATCTCTACCACATCACCCACTGTTGTTAAAGGCCTCTCGCGACGGGTGCCCACAAAAGCACCAGCAATTGACCGAGCCAGCTTTTCTTCACCATACGTTGCAAATATTTCATACAATTCTTCTTCTGACAATTTGTTTATATAGTCTCTCGCCGATACTCCCTGCTCCGGATCCATCCGAAGGTCCAGCGGAGCCTGTAAGTAGCGATAGCTAAATCCGCGCTCCGGTGTATCTATCTGATGGCTGGATACCCCCAGGTCAAATAGAATCCCATCTACTTGGTCAAATCCATTGTCTTTTGCAATTTTTTCAATGTCCCGAAAATTTCCCCGGACAATTTTTCCTTTAAAATTTTGCTTCGCAAACTCAACAGCCTCCGGATCCTGATCAATCCCTAAAACTTTGCCTCCACGCTTCTCAATCTCAACCGCGTGTCCTCCTCCTCCCGTTGTCGCGTCGATATACTTCTTCCCCGCGCCAACGTCTAATCCTTCTATTACTTCTGTCACCATGACCGGCTTATGATAGGTATTCATACTCCGGTAAGCATGACGGCATGCTTTTTCCAATGTGCTTCATCCCAAATTTCAAAGTGATCTCCCGCGCCTATAACAACAACATCCCTTGAAACTGAAGCGTACTCCTTGAGCTGGGCAGGCAAGAGTATGCGCCCAAGCTTGTCCACTTCCACTTTTTGTGCCCCGGCAAACAAATATCTGCGTAAATTCCGTGCCTTCTCGTCTGTCACCGGCGCTTCCAGGTGTTTGGCCGCTTCTCTCTCCCAACTCCCCTTGTCAAACCCAAAAATGCATGGATCAAATCCTTTCGCAAGTACCAATTCCTTCTCGTCTATCTCTTGCCGAATTTTTCGCGGGAGCGTCACACGGCCCCGGTCATCTAAAGCATGGTCATACTCCCCAAGGAATAACTTCATGTCCCAAGTCTACCACTTCTTCCCATTAATATCCATACTCTCCCATTTTTCACGGGATGTCAAGGGGTCATTTCACAAGAGAACTCTCATTCAGACGGGGCGCAAACTAAAAGGAAATTTAGAGGTCGTAGTCTTTGGAGAATTGGCTTATTTTACCGGATGAGTCTGTAAATTCAAGGACGAGGGATATCTTTTTTACCCCCGGGTGCGGGCGGCAAACATTACGTGAACACGTCCCGAGGTAGATATCATCCCGGGTAAATGTATCTTTTCCCATCACATCGAGCGGTTTGGTTGTAACCCCCTGCACAATCCCCAAACTGTCATAACTTAATTCATACGCAACCGTTTTGTACTTCGACTGCATCCCGGAAATACCCATAACGATCGTATTATCTTTTACTTTAGATTTTGTAAGACTTACCGCAACTGACGAAGCAAGAGGTTCGACCACTTCCTGAGGTTGTTCCTCCACGACTACCGCAATATTCTTCTTCGGTTGAAGAGTCATAATAATTCCCACGACGGCAGCCACAATAACGACTGCAACAACACTAATGATTAAAAGCTTTTTATTTCTCATATGGTCCCTCCCAATTTTTCCTGAATATACGTCTGTAACTGGCTTATATTGATGCGGGTCTGACTCATCGTATCTCTATCCCTTACGGTAACCGTATCACTTCCCAGCGTATCATAATCAATGGTCAGACACCATGGGGTCCCTATCTCATCCTGGGAAAGATAGCGTTTCCCGATATTGCCGCGATCATCCCATGCAACGACGAAATGCTTCTTCAGAAGTGTATATACTTCCCGGGCTTTCTTTACGATATCCGGTTTATTACTTACGAGCGGAAACACGGCTGCTTTCACGGGTGCCAGCCGTGAATGAAGTTTTAATACAATCCTCTTTTCTTCCTGTACATACGCGTCGATCAAAAAAAATAGAGTCGCCCGGTCTACTCCTCCGGACGTCTCAATAACCCATGGCGTGTATCCTTCATTTGTTTCGGGATCCGTGTACACCAATTTATGACGGGAAAGGTCCCAATCTCCTCTATGATGGATCCCTTCAAACTCACTCCACCCGAACGGTGCTTCATATTCTATATCCCAAGCCTTTTTTGCATAGTGTGCCCGTTCCTCCGGCCTATGCTCACGAAAACGGAGTTTTGTCTTATGCATCCCGAGCGTGAGATACCAAGCCATTCGTGCCTGTTTCCAATATTCAAATACTTCACTAGCGTTCTTTTCATCCGGCCTGACGAAGTATTCAAGCTCCATCTGTTCAAACTCGCGGCTCCGGAAGGTTAAATTTCCAGGTGTAATTTCGTTTCTAAAGGCCTTCCCAATCTGGGCGACACCAAACGGCACCTTCACCCTCGTCGAATCCACTACGTTTCTGAAGTTTACAAACACTCCCTGGGTTATCTCTCCGCGAAGGTATGCGGTCATCTTAGGTTCGGTTACTCCCAATAGCACTTCGGTTAAAAGATTAAATATCTTGGATTCCGTCCACTCCACCTTTTCCTTGTGTTCCTTCTCGTGTGCTGCTAACAGTTCAGGTTTATCAGAACGGAATCGCTTATGACATGCCTTGCATTCAACCAGAGGGTCAGTAAATGAACTCATATGCCCAGACGCTTCCCATACTTCAGGATTCATAACGATGGCTGCATCAAGCCCCACCACATCTTCGCGTTCGTACACCATCGTTTGCCACCATGCACGCTTGATGTTGTTTTTTAGCTCCACGCCCAAAGGCCCATAATCCCAAAACCCTGCAATTCCTCCGTAAATTTCGCTCCCGGGGTAGATAAACCCTCGACGTTTTGCAAGAGAACCAATATTGTCCATGAGTGTCATAAAGAAATTGTACCAGAAAGTCGGGAAAGAATCTTGGGAGTATGTAAACGCTTTTCAATTATCCTCTCAATGTACGAGTCTATCTGACCCAATGGCAACGAACGGTCGCGGGCAAGATATCCGAGACTACGTAAAAGTTCCAGAGCAAACTGCCCGCTTACTTCTACCGGATTGGTTTGGGAAGTCTTATTAAGAGTCATCATCGCTTCCAGAAGCAGCGTGTAAATATCCCGGTGTTCCTGATGCTCAGGGGTAAGGGCGTCCACTAGTTCGCAAAGGTAATATCCTTCGCTTATGAGCGGCAGGCTCCTCCGAAGAAGGGAAAACGCATGGATAGGTGTTGCCTCTGATATGGAGTCCCACGTTTTTCCTTTGTGAAGAATAAGCGTTACGTGGGAAAAAACCTCCAGATGGGGGGCCCGTCTGCTATGCACGCGCCGCACACCTTTGGCAATTACTCTCATCCGTCCGTACTCTTTGGAAAAGATAGTTACGATACGGTCCGCTTCACCAACATTTCGTCGTTTCAGTACGACTGCATGCGTCGTATAGACGCGGTTGGGGAACATAAGGAGTTACAACACGAGCTCCGTGTCCGTGGCAAGCTCAAACTTTTTGCGCTCTCTTCCCCCAAGTTTGATCGTATACTCGTCCCCATTCGTCCCGGGTTGTTTTTGGATAAGCAGTTTATATTTCCCGTCTTCGGATTTGACTGAGGACGTATACGTGAGTTCAAGCTTCGCCGTACCCAAAGGATTGACGATAAGAAATCCTTCAAACACGGTTTTACCTAAGGCATCGTAGGTTTCCAAACCAACCGGCTTATTATCTTTAGGTGACTGGGCGCCTTTACTGTCCACGAGTTTACTCCCTGTAGGTACAAAGATGCGCACCCAGTTACGAAGCGGAGCATTCAGACAAAGCCCTCCACTCTCCAACCCACAGTCACTACCGGGATATGGATTTTTGTACTCAAGGGTCAGCTTGGTTATGAGTGTTCCGTCTCCACCCGCAGTCACATCTTTCGTCACTTTTTGAGATACGAACATATTGGCTTTGGCCCCGGCCATGTTGCTGTTGTTCACATGAAGGTAATCCCAATCTTTCCCTTCCTGGTACTTGAGAAGTGTAGCAGTTTCGCTCGCCGTCATGATGCGGCCGGCCATGTTGAAACTCTCAGCTGCTTTCTGTGCATCAGCGTCATGGAAATAGGCAAGCACATGCTTTTCATTGATTTCGGACAAGAGCATCTGGAACAGTTGCCCCCAATATTTGGAGGGAGAAATACCCAGAGCCTTCTGGAGAAGGGTCTGGAGGAGAACCCCGATGATGTCTTTTCTGGCCTCCCGAACGTATCCTACCGGCCGCGTGGAATAATCTTCAAGTTCATAGACAGCCTTCGGGCAGTCGCAGCGTTTATCCGTATCCGCGCTAAACTCCCGACCATAAACGTATACGGAACCCAAAATCTTTAACGCTTCAACCAAAACATGGGTATCAACTGCCCATATTCCGTCAATTTTTTCCTTGCCGGAAACGGAATCATAAAGTTCCTCAAATTGCTGCATGGAAAGCTTAAAATCAGGAGAAAGATTAGAGTCACGGATATTCAAATTGTATACCCCTTTATGAAACGTCAATATCTCCCGGGGTGCCGGAAAATTCTTTTTTTTGGCAGCATCCAACGCATAAATATCATCGGCTTTTTCTAAAATTGCCTTCCCTTTTACAAGCCGAAACTGCGCGTAAGCCGTAATAAATCCGCCGGTTGCACGAAGTTCCTTATCATTTTGGAAAAGCACCAGATACCGCATCTCTTCCTTGTCCCCCAATAGTTTGGGAAGGTTCATAAGCAGTGGCTGTGCATTGACAAAGAGATTCGCCGCATTTTCTATGACGTCTTTGACCTGTACGATCTTCTCACGGACTACAATATCTCTTACCTTCGTCGGATATCGGTTGGGGTCTATAGCGTCAACTTCTTTACGAAGTGTATCAATATGTACAGCCATTTCATTTATTTTTGGGGTAAGGGCGCTCATTGTTTTTACCGCCGTCTGCAGCCGCTCATCTGCCGTACCGGACACAAATTTACTCTCGCCTTTGAGTCCTAAAAGGTCCGCGTTGGGCTCGAGCGCTTCAATTGCTTTATCCCCGGCGGACAGGCCTGCAAATGCGGCATTAACTGCGTGTTCGCCGTCCGCAATATAACTCCCCAAAAAAGGAACAGACTTGAGCATAGACATTTTTTTGTATTCTTCTGAGAGAATAGTAAGCTTCTCCCGGGTGGTAGCGAGTCCTGCTTTTGCCAGCTCCAAATCCTGATTCTTAACTGCCGCCCCAAGGTTACTTCCGGCGGCAATTGTCTCTCGCGCGGCGGCAATCACTCCCCTCATCGGCAAAAGCATAATGCCGATGATCAGGATACATACGAGAAAAACAGCCAGAGGAATAAAAACGACTTTCCACGGAAATCGTCGTTTGCGGTCAGTGGATTTTATCGATGGTGAAGTATTCAATGAAATTTTTTTAAACATTTCGGGCATAGGTAATATTGTATCACACCGCTCCTTTGCCGGATATCATCGCCCAAGGGCTCTTGAGAAGAATGGTTATATCAAACAGTATCGAGCGCTTACTTACATAGTCTGCGTCCATTTTTATGCGCTTGTCAAAATTTACCTCACTTCTTCCCGATACCTGCCAGTATCCCGTTATACCGGGTTTTGCGGAAAGCACGACAGAAACCAATTCTTTAGTATGCGGATATTTCTTCTGCTGCTGGGAAAGCTCGTCCTGATAATACGGCCGGGGTCCGACTAAACTCATCTGACCAAAAAACACATTGAGAAGCTGCGGGATCTCATCAAGAGAATGTTTCCTGATAAATTTGCCAACGTTGGTAACCCGGGGGTCTTCTTTGAGTTTGTAACTATTCTTTTTGTACTCGGAGTAAAGAGTAGCTAACTTCGGATCGCTGCGGAGCTTCCGATGTGCATTAATGATCATCGAACGAAATTTATAAATACGAAAAAGACTGCCTCCTTTGCCTACACGGCGTGGTGTGTCAGCCAGTACCGATCCAGGGCTATCAAGCTTAATGGCTATAGCGGTGGCTATTCCGATAGGAAGAAATATGATTCCGAGAAATAAACTGCCAAATATATCAATTGCACGCTTGCTATTTTCGTACCACATAGGTTAGGTTAAATGATCATTTTCCGTTCCCGCCATGCGTTCCACGAGTTTTTTGATCTTCGGCACGGATCCCTTTTTACATACAAGGATGACGTCACTGGTAGTAACGACCAACATATCGTCAAGGTCTATGGTCACCACAAGTTGATCCGTGTAGTTATACACGAGGCTATCTTGGGTGTCATTGAGCATCACTTTACCCTGCGTCACGTTTTTCTCTTCTGCGTCGGCAAGTGCTTCCTTGAGCGCTTCCCAAGCCCCAATATCGCTCCACTCAATGTTTTCCGAAACAACGAGAGCTTGGGACGGATCTAACTTTTCTAAAATTGCGTTATCAAAACTGATCTTCTCAAGAGTCGGATAAACAGAATTGAGCACATCATTATAACCGGCGCTATGCCAAGCGGCTGCAATCCGGGATAATCCGGCATAGACGTTTGGAACGAAACGTTCATATTGGGCGAGCAAAAAACGTGGCGTGGTAACAAAGTAGCCCAAATTCCAAGCATGGTGACCACTGGCTAAATATTTTTGGGCAGTAATCTTATCCGGGCGATACTGAAAATCGACAAACGCGTGAAACGCGGTATCTTCTACCCGGCGAATCTCTTTTGCATAAGAGATCCACCCGAGATTTTCACTTGCGAATCTTGGTTTTTGGGCGACGAATATGATCCTGTTAGGATCTTTTTTGATAATTTCTCCGGCTGCATGAAGAATTTTACGAAAAAGCGCTTCTTTTCTGACCAAATGATCACTCCAAAGAATGACCATAGGCTCATCGGGAGCGGTCCTTGCAAGTATTGCAGTCATGAGTCCCACTGCCGGGCCCACATCACGAACTTCGGGTTCGCCGATGACATTGGTCGCAGGAAGTTTTGGAAGTTGATCCTGAACTATCGGAACATACGCCTGACCGGTCGCGACATACACATGATTCCAGGAAAAATCCGGCTGAAGCCGTTCGGCTGCCAATTGAAGAGTGGATTTATCTTCAATGATCTTCTCAAATTGTTTGGGAGATTTTTTGCGTGACAAGGGCCACAACCTCGTTCCTACCCCACCGGCAAATATTACTGCATTCATATCGTTTTATAAAGTTTATCGACCGTTTCTTTCATTTCCTTTAAAAATCGACGTTTCGTGAAACGCTGTGCGTTTTTGATGCATGCTTCCGGGCTTATCGTCATCTTTTGTAATTTCTTTACGGCATCAACAATGCTTTGTTTGGATTGTTCCCGAAACAATATTCCCGTCTTACCGTCTCTGACTACTTCAGCTGTACCGCTTTGGGCAAATGCAATCACCGGTCTGCCCGCAGCTTGGGCCTCGACCGTTGCTATGCCAAAGTCCTCATCCGCCGCGGACAAAAAAGCGCGGCAACTTCCATAATAGGCACCAAGTTCCGCGTCTGTCAAATGCGAAGAAACAAATAAAATGGTATCAGATGCTCGTGTGCGAAGCAAATGTTCTTCGTGACCCGAGCCTACAATAACAAGCGGCAGCTTCAGTTCATTAAACGCATCAATAATAAGATCAATGCGTTTATAACGTACCAACCTTGAAACCACCAAAAAATAATCCTTTGGTAATTTATTAACTTTAAACTTATCCATCTCTACCGGCGGATATACCACCGCCGTAACTTCCCGCCCGTAATACTTCTCTATCCGAGCCTTTACTCTTTGGGATATCGCAATGTAATGATCCGGACGACTACTTCCGATACTATCCCATCGACGGAGTATGGGCGTTAACACCTGCAATGCCCGCGACGATTTTGCATAACCCTCATGTCCGCTCCACAAATACCGTGTCGGCGTCAGACAGTAACATATATGAAGCGTCTCCGGTTTCGTAATGATGTATTTTGCCTCTGCTGACGTCACGCTTAGTACCACGTCATAATCATCAAATGCAAATGACTCAAACGCCATTGGGGTAAGCCACGCAAACCATTCGTGGTGACTTGGCGCAAACGGGATGAATTGCATGAAGGAGGGTATCACGCTAAATACGTCTGCCCACTTTGCCCTCGCGGCATCATAAACGGCAGTATAGATTGGCGCCTCCGGCCAAAGTTCGTGAAGAGCCAGAAGCACCCGCTCTGCCCCACCCCACTTGTTCATGCGGTCATAGACGAGTGCTATACGTAGCTTTTTTGTCATCTCTTTTTGTAACCGTTCAGGATTTGACAAAAACGTCATCCCGAACTTGTTTCGGGATCTAAGTATATCCATAAGTTGTTGTCCACCTGCCGGGTGGATTAGCTTGACACCTCTCCTTTTTTGGTCATCCCTTCCTGAATATATAGCCCCTCAAGGAATAGTGCTCAAAAAATGAAACATATAAAACACCTGGCATTTGACCCAAAAGAATAGGTGCCAATGTAGTCCACCTGCCAGGTGTACTATCTACACTTCTCCGGATCTTGAGTTTCTTCCACTCGTTCGTACCCAACCCGGGCAAGCCACTGCTTAAATGGTTCAGCCCTAGGTGAAGGAATCGACTGGATAATACGAAACATTGTTTCAGTATCAGCGCAATCCGTGAGGTAAAATTTTCCGTCAGATGCCTGCATTTTCAGTTGTCCGATTTTCTCGGACAACTGACTTCCTTCTTCTTTTAACTTCCTCTTTAAGTCATCCCAGTATTTTCTCGGCCGTTCACTCCCAGAGAGAACATCCACCATATCTACCACAGAAAACCACCATTTCTCATTATCTTCATCCCACTGCCGCCGTATCCGCTTCCCTTCAAACAGCGCAACTCTCGCAATTTTTTTGCTGGGCATAGGTAAGTTATTCAACGATTTGATTATAGACCATGAGTGTTTGAGAGGCTAACACAGGCCATGAGTATCGAGCGAGCAATCGACTGGTTTTGTCTTGGTTTATGATGATACGACTGTCAACAACAACAGACAACTTTTGAGCGAGTTCCTTAAAATCCAATGGATTGAAGTACATGGCCTGATCACCCAGTATTTCATGAAAGACCGGTATGTCAGAGACAATTACCGGACACCCGAGGGCAAGCGCTTCAAGAGCCGGAAGACCAAATCCTTCCATGAGAGACGGAAACACGAGCGCAGATGCGTGCGTATATAAGGTAATCAGCTGTTCATCGTTCGCTTGACCAAAAAAAATAACATTTCTATTACTTATATTTTTTTTAAGTCGCTCATAAAAAAAATCAATTTTTCCTACCAACACAAGCTTTATTGAAAGATGTTGTTTAAAAAGGATCTCTAAATTCTTATGCGGATACGCATTCCCCACATACAAAAAATATTGCCCCATAATCAATCGATTTATATTTGTAGATTTGCTATTTGCAGATTTGTA
>Ga0082335_1003632_pt1 | contig 24955 bp, 14 predicted proteins | sample Subgrocontami58m_FD_72375 | JGI IMG/M metagenome (GOLD analysis project Ga0082335, IMG submission 72375) | Subsurface groundwater microbial communities from S. Glens Falls, New York, USA - GMW37 contaminated, 5.8 m (SPADES assembly) (version 2) ...
AGCTGTTGCCTTTCACAAGCTCATTCAAGATTTCTTCTTCTCGCTTCGAAAGATCATACTCGACTGCAATTGACTTCTGCGGCGATGACATACGGAAGGCTGTCAACACCTTTAACGCGATGGAGTAGGATCCGTCCGGCTTTGGATTGCCGGGCGTATCGGTGAGTACGCCTTGAATAATTATCGCAAGAGAATCATCCGTCGAGTCTGCACAAAGCCGGATGCACGCAGAGTGTAGAAGTACACGCCGCTTGATTTGTCAGACGCATTCCAATTCACACTGTCGCCAGGGAGCATCTCCACTGCGGCCACTTTCTGTATCTCATCGGTTGACTCTCCGGGCCGTCACGGCGATCGATTGAGAGAAATCCGAGAAGTTCCCCGACGTATCGTACGCTCGTAGGCGATAATGATACCTCTGCCCTTCCTTCACATCATCATCCGTGAAAGCGGCTGCCTGCAAGAGTCTGCTCTTCTGCACAAACTTTCCATCTTCAGCATTTGCACGGAAGACGACAACGCCACGAAGTGTGTGATCGGAAGTGTTCGCCCAGTTCAGCACAATGACATTCCGAGTTGAGTCATACCTCGAAGCAATCCACTTAGGAGGCATTGGAGCAACCGCGTCATACCGCCGCGCAGTAAGAATTGTGGATTGTTTGGAGATGTTCTTCGCGTCGTCAACGGCTTCAAGCATGTACTCATATTGGCCTCCTTGCAGTGCACTGGTATCGGCAAAGTGCACTGTCGTTGAGGACAGCACGCCGGGGCTTAGCTTCAACCATTGAGACTCTCCGCGAAGTCTCCTGTGGAGGTTGTATCCAACGATGTCTCGTTCGGGATTGCGGACCCATTCTAACTCAATCCGATCCTTGTGAACCCTCAAATCTTTCCAGATCGGTGCTATGGGTCGGACGATATCCGGAAGCTTGCCGCTGATAATCGGTGAGAAGTCACTGAAGTTATACGTGGAGTCCACTGCAACGAGCCGGTAATGGAACGTATAGTCGGCTCCTTTCGGAACCTTATCGACGAAGTTTGTGTGATGGATCGGCTCTCTGGTTGTCTGGAAGAAATGTTCCCTCAGAGTGTCTTTCGTCGCTTTGAAGATATGATATCCGATCAAGTCTTTCTCCGTGTTTGGTTGCCAACGGAGTACTATCTTGCCGGTGTCTGTCTCAATCGTAATGCCTTTGGGTGGCCGCGGAGCCCCGAAGTCAAGGACATCGGCAAGGGCAACCGGAGACAGAGCGCTTTCATTTCCATCTTCATCCACTGCTGCGATCGCATAGAAATACGCAGTACGCTCCGACAATCCCTCATCGACAAAACGTACACCACGAACCGGCCGGCTCGTCACTCTCTTCATGGAATCCGGTTGCCCATGAGCCCGGTAGATGTGGTATCCCTCTATCCCTTCACCTTTGACAGCGCCCCATGTGAGAAAAACACTATCCCGCCTGACCATGACATTCGGCCGCGGGGGAGCAGGTAGGCCGATGACTGGTTTCACTTCGACAGAGATCCGTTCAGAACGTTTGCTTTCCTGAGCAAATGCATTAATGCCGGTGACACTGTACCAGTATGTCCGGCCAGCACGGACAGACTGGTCCCGGTACAACACATCCGGTACAACGGCCTTTCCTTCATACTCGGTTTCCAATACGAGAACAGAGGAGACATTCACTCTTGCATAGGGCCCGGACTTCTTCTCGCTGCGATAGACATTGTATCCGGAGAAGCGTTGCTCAGGAGCCCAGGTGAGTTCCACGAGTGAATCTCTCGTAGTTCCCTTCAGCCCCGCTGGCGGGTCGATCTCTGCGTCGCTTCTTTCGCCTTCGCCCAGAGCCACATCCGTCTCGACGCCACCATCTACTCTTGTGAGACGATAGGTGTATCGCTCCCCTTCTTCCGCAGAGATATCGTCAAACCGCATACCCAGAGCTTCGGCAACCTGAGCATCAATATCAGCCATCAATAGTGCAAGAGAATTTCGGTTCTCCTCCTGCTGGATAGCATCTCGGAGGTTGAGTCCCTTCGGCTTCGGAGCAAAAAACAAATTCTCCATTTCGTTGTACCTATCGCCGAAGAGAGCTCGTACTTTTTCCCGGTCTCTGATCGGGACGATCGGCTGACTGTTCAATCGTTGCCAATCAGCACTCTCTGCTGCTTGCCTGAAGATGTTAAAACCACCGTCCGGGTATTTTTTCAGATCGACAACCCAGCGGAGTATGACAGCTCGTTTGGATGACCCCAAGAGCAAGGCTTTGCGTTCTTGAGCCGTCGCAGACACGACGACGGCTAGGAGAAGAGGAAGAGACCAGCGTATAGACAATGCAATTCTTTGAAGCATGAGGCGCCTCACAGGCATCTATGGTCGCGGGAAAGATACTGTCACAGCTCCCTCGTACCGATGATTGATGATCACTTGAATAGGATCTGGTACCGTTATCGGCAGATAGAGTGGTTGACCAGACGTCCGGGCATCGGCAACGATCGAGTTCCGCCAATCTCCAAATGTCCCACCTCCTCCACCGCCAAACTTGGACCCGCCACCGAGTATGAAAGCCCTCCTGCTCGATGGCAAGAACTCAAATGTGCCGCTGATGCTCTGCAGCGAGAAGCTCGTGACGTTGTCCCAGTCGATCGTTTGCGGACCGGTAAGCGAGAAGACAAACTTTCTTACGGCCGGGAACATCACTGGCGGCGAACCGATAAGATAAAGCGTTTTTTCAGACGTCTTTGTTGCCACTTCAGCAAAGGCCGGCAGGGACGCATGGCTCCCTGTCTCGAACGACATGCTATATTTCTGCCGTGCAGGGTGTGTTGAATCCACCGAGAGATCGACGAGTCTCAATACGTACATCCTGTTTGGCTGGAGCGAATTACCCGTTGGAGTGAATGCCCACCATCTGTTGTCGGCTGAAGGACGGGCCCAGCTTCCGGGCACAGATATGCCGCCGGTCTGTTCAAACAGTTGTCCCACAACCTGGCCATTTGAGATGGCGGGAAGCACCGAGTTGAATCTGGCATGCACGCGACCAATATTATTCCCGCCATACCGGAACGTCTTCTCTCCAGCCTTTGGGTATGTGGACTCGACAAACTCATAGTAGTACTCCGGAACGCCTCCCGTGGTAAACTGCGCAATGGCCGTGGTATCTTTGAATGTTTGCCAGGCCCAATTCGATTGAGAACTCTTTTTGAGCAGCCTTGTCCTCACCTTCGTGCGGTAGATGGTGTTTGGTTCGAGCAGCGCGTAACCGCTCGGACTGCATGTGAGTGAGAACTTGTCGGCAGAATACAGCACGATCGTGTTCGGCAGATTCGTGTAGACATTAACGTAGGCCCCAGTTCGCCTATTGAGCGTCCTTGTCACCTTGCTGATGCGAACTGAGTCGACCACGAGCTTCCAGTAGACATCGTCACTGGTGGAACCTTCGTTCTCGTCAATGAAATACTCCTCGCCCACCGCGATACCGAGAAATGCTTCGACAGCTCCGAGCGAAGTCGCTGTCTGTCCTCCCATTGGGTTCAGACTTTCCACCAGCGGGAAGCCGGCAAACTCATTCTCACTTCCCTCATCGTTGCTCCCTTCGGGAAATGAATAGTTCATCTTGTATGTTCCTTTGGCGAGTCCATTCGCCACTGAGTATCGCATCTTCACTTTCCCCCACACGCGCGTCGGGTTCGGCGTTTTAAAATTGACGTTGGCAAGTAGTTGTCCGTAGAAGATCTCATACCAATTCCCGGCTGCTTTGACCTCGGCTTTCACGCTGCCATCGAGTTCACCGCTCCCCTCAATGCGGAACGGACGATACGCGAGAGATGCTTCGGTTGTAAAGTCCACGTTCAGCTTGCCCCTGAAAATCCCGACTTTCTTCACGTGATCAATATAGAACCCTACTCCCATCTGGATCCCGTTTTTGTCAATTTGGAAGTAGTGTTTTGCGGCCAGGTTCCCCGGAAGTGGCGGAAGCGGATAGATATTAACATCCACAGGTTCCTGGCGTGTTCCGATCTTCACGAACCAATTGCCCGGGCCGAAGAGAATCTGGGCTGTGCCGTTTCCCTTAACGAGAGTTTTGAAGTCCGCTGTGAAGTTGAAGTAGCCACTGATGCTGAAGTTGTTCACCGAGATCTGCAGCGTACCGTTACCTCGGACATCGGCAACCGGGTTGGTTCGTGCAGGCAACGGTGCAAGGAACCAGTTTCTGGAATAGAGATTGATGTTTGTGAGATTGTAGCTGTTGCCGCTTTGAGAGAAGACGAACTCCAGCGATTGATCCCCATTCCACGCCAGTCCACCGCCATCTGTCCCAAGAATGACAGTGGCTTTGAGGCCGAGTGCAACACTGTTGTCCGGTGTGTAGATCACGCTGTCTCTTGCCGTGTCGACCACAGCACGCATGTGGTAGAATGCGCCACCCCCGAACCCATAGAAACTGATTGGAATCCCGGTTGCTGGCAGCAATGAGAAGATGGGCGCCCCACCAAAACCTGCCTTTCCATAGACGTACCAGTACCTGAAACCGCCGGCTCCCAGTGTTCGTCCGATTGTTAACTTCGAGGCAAGAGTAAGACCGCTCTTGACCTGCATGGCAAGGTTCGCATCGAATTGCTTCTTCGTTGTATCCTGACTCCACTTCAGCTGGCCGTCGAATGAGAACGCCGCGCTCTGGTAGGCAATCCCAAAATCCTTGACCTCAACATGTTGCAACACGTAACCGGCAACGTTGCTTGATCTTCTCACCCAAAAGACAAGTGTGGTGTTGCCAGACGGAAATCTCTCGGACACCTCGATCCGTGCCCCGATACCAATGAACTTTCTGTTTGGGTTTTGTGGATCGGTGCCAAAACCGATGCTGTCCAGCTGGAGTGGGAACCCCTCAAACGCACTCCCTTGATTCCCTGTGAGATTGAACCACACCTTGCCATCCAATCCTACATTGCCATCGGAGTCAATCTTGAAATCCTCAAACGAGACATCCTTGATCGTTGTACCCCCCTTCTCAATATGAATCTTCCCGCTGAGATTGAGTTTGCTCACCGATTGTGTATACGAAAGGCTCGCTGCTGTAATGTTCATGGTGAAGAAGCTGAGGTTGAACACGCGGATATCCCCATCATACCCGACCATTGCATCACTCAACCCTTCGTCTGTGGCGAGGACGGAGAAGTTCAAATCACCGTTGATGAATGGTGCTGTCAGCATTCCCTTGATGTACCCGGCGTCGATGCTGTTATTGGTGAAACTCACCATGATCGAATCAATGTTCCCAGCGAACTTGCTGAACTTGACCTGTGTGAGGCTCGAGAGATTCGAGGCGGCAATTCTTCCGTTGAATCCGGTCGTGCCAACGCTCAACCCGCTCACCAAGAACGACACTGGGTCATTCTGCTTCGAGAATTTGTCCGGCAATGTCACCCTTCCACGCTTGATGAAAACTCCCTTCCAATCCGAACTGAGTGCTCCGGGCGAGAGAAGCGAGGAAAAGTCAAGCACAATGCTGTCCCCATCCACTCTGAACCCAGTCCGTGCGATCTGCGACCGCGGAAGTGTTCGGACATTCAGATAGAAGTTCCCATCAGTGTCGACACTCAGGTTGCTGAACGGAATCTCAACGCGGCGGCCCGCTGAATCTTTCAACGCGCTGGCAGGAGGAAGTACCGAGCCTGTAAGGGCAACGCTCACATCACCGTTCTGCACAGTCAGTCGGGTCTCGTTCCGCTTGAGCTTGAGAGTGAAGTCGTTCGGATTCAGAAGGTTCATCGTGACATCGTTCCCCAGGAGAATTGTTCCTGCAAACGAATTCGATGTCAGCGTCATGTTGCGGAAGATGAATAGAACGCTGTCCCCTTCGAGAACCTCGCTTGCCAGAACCAGAAGCGCACTTCCCGTAACTGTTGCCGTATCCGGATGCACAAGACGAACCGTATCGATGGTCATCTGCACCGGCCCCATCGGGAAAGTCAGATCGGCAGCGATGAACACCTCGTGGATATTCCCATCTCTATACGCTCCTCGGAAGAACACAGAGTCGTTCGGGGAAGGGAACGGAAGTCGCACTCTTCCCATCACATAACCTGATTCCACAGTACTATTGTGAAGGGAAAGGGCAACTGAGTCCACATTCCCAGCAACACCGCCGAAGCGAATATCAAGAGCGTTGGTCCCGGAATTGAGCGTCCCGGTAATCCCCTGTTTATTCACCATTAGCTTCTTGAAGAATATCAGAACCGAATCTGTTCCCACTCTCATCTTGATCCTGCCTGAAAGAAAAGCACTGTCGGCAAACACACGGACACTATCGAAGGCCGCTTTACTGTACATGCCCGGCAAAGGAACAGAGAATCCCTGTGAGACACGGAGCTGTTTGAGTTCTCCATTCTCGAGGTGGCCAAGGAAGAACACACTGTCATTGGGCGCAGAAAACGGAAGCTTCATCTTCCCTCGGAGATATCCTCCCACCAGATTGTTGTTGACAAGGGTGATAGCAATGGAATCAACCGACTGATCGAGGTTGCCGAAGCTGATCGGTGTCCTTCTCGTCGAGTGCACTGTGCCGCTAACGCCGCCACTGCCGAACCCGAGTGAGGCGAAGGGAAACCGGATGGAGTCTGCGCCGAGTGATAACTTTGCAAGTCCCCATCCATATCCGCTGGTGGGAGTGAACTTCAACGTATCAAACCGAAGGCGAAGCTGGCCGATTCGAATCGTCTTCAAACTTGCAACCGTGATGTCGCCGCTTGTTACAACATAGTTCTGATCAAGTGTGAGATTGGAGTAGGCGACGAACACGGAGTCGTTCAGGAACGGAACATTGATCCATGCCTCGCCGGTGTAGCTCGTACGCGAGGAGTCGGTCACTTGTGTCGGTTTCGCTCTGAACCCGCCGATGGTGAAACCCTGGCTTGACTGTGGCGTTGCACCGCTCAGAAACCGAAACGTCCAGATCTCGCTCCGGCCATCATTCTGTCCAACGGGTTGACCAAGCTCATTCACCGCGCGGACCTGCCATGCATATCGGCTCCCCGGATTCAAAGGAAGGGCCTCAACAGGATACAGGAGAGACGTGATCGTGAGTGATGAGTTTTCGTAATGCGGATAACCCGACTGGAGTGCATCGTATGGAGTCTGACCCTGCACCACTTCGGCGATCTTCAAATAATAATACACCTGGTGGCCAGGCTGGTTCACGGTCGTCCACTGCAACGTCGGGAAAGCAGTTATCACGAGCTCATTATCGGACGGCAACAGAAGCGACGGTGGTTCGGGAAGGCTGATTGTGAACGATGCGCACGCCTCGGTTGCAAGCACCTGGAGGTTGTCGCTCCGCTTCAGCGTCATGCAGATTGTATAGAATCCCTCAGGGAGAACACCCGATTGAGCGATCTGATTTCGGACCGATTGGTTGTAGGTGATGTCGTTCCATGAAATGAGATCGATGCCGTTAATGACATCCATTCCAGGCATTACAGTAATGGTTCGACCACGTCCTGAGGCAAGCTGCCCGTGAACGGACGAAGAAATCACAATGTCGAAGAATGCCGGATAGGTCGTTGAACCGGTGTTGGTGATTGTCATTTGAATGAATGTTGGATCGCTCGCGAGGTCGCTGATATATGGCGAAGGAAAAGGGTGAACAGCGAGTGAGGTGTTCACGTTCTGTGAATATGCAACAGAAGAGACAATCAAGAACATGACGGCCAGCGTCCTAATGAAACTCGTCATCAAAAGCTCCTGTTGTATTGAAGGTTGACCATGGACTCGACGAAGTTGTGGGCCCTGCCATTGCCATAGGTGTAGGAAGAGACTCTTGCGCTCAGGGCGACGTTATCGAACGCCGTAACCCGATACGACATGTTCAGTGTGCCGACAAGTTGTTTGTCGGTCGCGATCCCGAGATTGTTCCGTGTTGTAGTGAAAGAAAGAGACGGGGTGAGCGATCTATCGAAGAAGCTGTACTGAGCTGCAAGGCCGAGAGACACAATCTTCGTGTCGGTCGTCGTGCGGTCGTTCATGGTGTAGCTTGCGCGAGGGCTGATGACCAGCGAGGATGGGAATGCCACTGTCCACATGATACTTCCCGAGTATGTCGTGTAGGAATTCAGGCCGCCGTAGACACGATTCCGGTCGTTGAATTTCTGGCCTCCAATTGTGGTGGTGATGACATGCTGCAGGTCAATCCACTTTACTCTGACCGTGGGACTGACGTTCAATGAATGGCTGACATTGTCGTATCTGCTCGTGTCGGATGCTGAGTTGTTCTTCATCGTGAAGTTCGAATAGCGTACATCAAGCGAGAGCTGATCGATCGGTGTCGTATTGACGAAATACGATTGGAGAACGCGCTTTGTGGTTGCAAGCTTGTTTCCCGCCAGGTTATCACGTCGGAAGCCAATGGTAGTACCGACTGTCAGCCGGTTCTCGAGGAGGCGAACAACCGGCGACAAATCAATTTCCTCTCTGTCATTCTGAAACGAGGGAAGACCGAACGATGTAAAGCCGGGATTGACCCGCATGTACCGGCCGTTGAAAACCAGCGGACCTCGAATGAACTGCAGTGATCCCTTTCCTGCATAGCCGATCCTCGTTCCGATGCGAGGCGTGAAGACCTTGCTGACGAACGATGGAAGGTTGACATTGAGTTCTTCATTCAGAATGTTAGGGGTATGCGCGCTGACGGCAAGCTCCGATGAGAAGGTCACCATGTTCTCGAACATGCGGAGCGTTCCTGCCAGACCGACGACCATGTTCTCTTGCGGCTTGGCAGAACCCGGCAACGACAGCGATGAGACATCATCCTTTGCGCGGACGACATTCAGATCAATCAGTGATCCATCTTCCCTTCCGATTCCCAGCTTCATTCCATATAGATGACGTCTGAATGTGCCATAGTACCGGCCCTGTCCACTGTCAGCGTTAATCGATTGTTGAGTTCTTCCTGCAGTGACCGACAGCCTGAACACTCCCGGACGCAGATCAAATCCTCCGCCGAACTGAAGCAGGCTGTTAACGGTGAACTCCGAGAAGCTGATGTGGTGGTGGCCGGCGTGCAGTGTCGCCCAGGCGATTGTGGGATTCACACCAAACTGGTTGAACGGCTGTTGTGCTGAGCGACCTTCAGTCGAAAGGACGAATTCAAACGGAAGATCTATTTGCCAGATACTCAGCGTCGGTCGAAAATAGAGTCTGCCGGTCTGGCCTGGCCTTCGTGGCTGTTGCCCTCTGATGGAGTATGCTTCGCCGTACGATCCAAGCGTGCCGTAGAATCGAACGAGTTGTTCGCCTGGAAGTGGATTGATGGGCGTAGTCGGCGGCTGCACCTGTCCGCGGACATCCCGACAGGTCGGGACGACGAGAAGGCAAGCAATGAAAGATGAACGCCACATTCTGCCGCTGGTCACTGGGGCCTCATCTGAGCAAGACCATCTTCTTCACGCTAAAGAATTCGGACTTACCGTTTGAGGGTTTGACATCAAGACGGTAGAAGTATACGCCGCTGGCTAATTGTGAATTGTGAACGGAGAATTGATAATTGTAAACGCCCGCCTCCTTCACTTCATCCACCAGCGTAGCAACTTCTTGCCCCAGCAAGTCGTACACCTTCAACGTCACGTGACTGACCGCTGACTTCTGACCTCTGACCTCTGCTATTTGAAATCTGATCTCTGTTGTTGGGTTGAACGGATTTGGATAATTCTGGAACAACCCCGGCGAGGCAGGATACCGTCCATCTTCGTCTACAGACAAGGACGTTCGAACCCGCACCAGCTTTGCCTTTTTCTCCACTGCGGAACCTGTCGGTCCGGTCACTGTCAATGTTACCGTGTACACTCCCGGTGTGGTGTATGTGTGGGATGGATTTCGTTCCGTGCCGGTGCTACCATCCCCGAAATTCCAGAGCCATGACTGTGTACCATGCCATGCTCGATTGAAGAACGAAACTGTCAAAGGAAATACGCCGGCAATGTTCGCTGCATCGAAAGAGACAAGTGGATGGAGCTTCGCAACATTGATGTCTCCGTATCTCGGGAAGGTTGGCGTAGGATTGTCCTGCTTCCACATCACCGTCTCGTTATCAACGTACGGCTCCGTGTTGGGAGTGAAGCCGCCGCTGTTGGTGAGACGCCCGATAATGTTTCCATCGAAGACGAGCACCTCATTATTCCCCGACCATGCAATCTTGCCGTTGCTCAACCAGAGCCATCGGAATATCGGCAATGTCATGCGAGCAACCTTCTTCGTCGTGCCTGCTGTAATGTCGCGATACACCATCAACGAGCCCCCCGGAGAATCCTCGAACCATACCACCGCTGACCCGTCAGTGATCGGGCTGCGCGCTTGCGCCGCACCAGTTGTTATCTGCGTCTTCACACCCGATCCAACATTGTACATCATGATCTGAAAGACACCGCTTCGTCGCTCGCTCCACACAATCCTCCCGTTCCTGTAGCTGAACTTGCTGTCGACGGTGGAATCGCTCAGCCGGATTGTGGAGGTACCGTTGAAGTACATCAGCATGTCATTATTCCCCACAACTCTGTACCAGCACGCGTCGTTGCCACTGGTGAGCGTGATGCCGTTAAGAACGGTTGGTACGGCGTCGTTCGTAATCCGGATAAGTGAGTTTGTGGCAATCTTGTAGAGCCAGGCTTGATTGATGTTGTTGCCGGCATTGGTTCGGAATCCATGGAAACTTATTGAACCACCAGCGACGTACATGTTCTCACACTGGAGGCTGTCAATGATCAGTTGCGGCGTGCCAGTGCCGTTGTACAGGTACATTTTGGTGAAGTCATGCCGCCAGACATAGTAGCCATCGTTCGCCATCACAAAGTCTTTGTAGACAAGAGAGTCGGTCAAACGAGTCACGGTTGATCCATTGGAGTAAAACATGCGCGCATCGTTCGCGTTCGTGTAATTCCCCCAGATGAATCCTGTGGGAGAGATACTCTTGAATCGAGTTTGTGACCAGCCGTTCTGATAATTGTTCGTGACGCGCCAGAAAGTAAGCGGCACGCGCATCTCTACGGCATCGCCGAGCGTCCACGCCGTCTGCTCGTCGTCAATCACAGGGTTATCTGCCGCTCCGTATTCCTCCCTGGTCGCCGTGCTGATTCTATACGTCTTGAGCGTTCTTTGCACACCCGTGCGTGTTGCCCAGACGATCAACCCGTTATCGATGCGGACACTTGTGAGACGGACTGAATCAGTCAGAGAGAAGAGTGAGTCTCTTTCTGAGATATACACGGAAATTCTGGAGACGTTCGAGACCGTATCGGTCAGCCCGGCCACACAAACGCCGTCGCTCGCATCATAACCGACGATGATGCTTGCCGCGGTGGGGGGGCTGCGCAACAGTAATTGCGGAATCACCTTTGAAGAATCTCACTCTTGGCGAAGGTCCTCCGCGCTCAAGCCATGCGACGTGTGCATCCCTGAGAATCGGTCCTCTGTTCACGCGACCGGTGGTGTTTGAGATGTTTCTAACAACGGTGCCGTCAAAGAAAAAGATGTTGGATGTCGCGTTCGTGCTTTCCGCTGCGCTTGCAACCCATGCAACCTGGCCATGATGCGCACTTGGTTGTGTATTCCAGAGACCTGAGTCGAGGGAGGTGTCCGTTGCTGCGAGTATGTTTCGCCTTATGATTTCGGTCCCTGTTCCAATCTTCCGTCGTGCATACACAACGAAGCCGTTTGAGACGCTGACGGATTGAATATTGTCCGGATTATATGAGCTCCCGATCAGTGCAGTTTGCCATGTGCGTGTATTGTAGACTTTGATTTGCTGGAGAGAAGTATTCCATGCGATGTGGTCACCATCGATGGCTGCTGCAACACCATTGAGGGATGAATCCAGGGTCACGATCTCCGCACCTGAAAAGTACTTCAAGAAATATGTGTTCGTGTTTGGATCCGTGTCCCGCCATATCAATCGCCCACGATTGATGAGGAGCTGCTGTGGGTTACTCGTGTTGAACGTGACGTTGATGGTCCGGTAGCCGGTCGTCCATTGTGCGAAGAGAGTGGACGCGCAGGACAAAATCATCAGCGTGGCAAGAACTCGAAGAACGTTTCCCATTGAGGGGGTACTTTCTCTGAAGAATGATGGATGAAGTAGCGGTCGAACGAAAAGTACAGCTTAATTCGGCTCCCAACAATCGCACAAAGGGATGGATTTGAGTTGGAATAAATGGGCGGGCGGGAAGAACCCGCATGGATGTGCGGGGAGAAGCGGTGTTAAAGCTTTACACAAGCCTGTCCTTCAACGCTTTTACAACTGCCTCAGACTTTGAGTGGACGTGCAGTTTTTCGTAGATGCTGCGGATGTGGAAGCGAACTGTGTGGATGCTGATATAGAGGTGGTCGGCTGTGGATTTGTAGCTGTTGCCTTTCACAAGCTCATTCAAGATTTCTTCTTCTCGCTTCGAAAGATCATACTCGACTGCAATTGACTTCTGCGGCGATGACATACGGAAGGCTGTCAACACCTTTAACGCGATCTCCGACGACATCGGTGCGCCGCCGTTGTACACTTCTTTGATTGCATCAAGGATTCTTGACGGCGGGTCTTTCTTCAAGATGTAGCCGGTCGCGCCATTACAGATTGAATGGAAAATCTTATCATCATCCCTGTACACAGTCAGCATGATGATGAATGTTCCGGGAAACTTTTCTTTGAACAGCTTCACTCCATCGATGCCGGACATGCCCGGAAGTCCAATGTCGGAGAGGAGAACGTCGGGTGCGACGCGTAGCTGGTCGAGCGCATCCTCATACGAACGGAACGCACCAATGCATTTGAAGCCGTCCGTGTGGTCGAGAATGTACGACATCCCCAGCCGGACTTCCTTTTCATCTTCGATGATAGCGACAGCAATTGACGAGTTGGTACTCATAATCCCCGATGCAATATAGGAAATGCTCGCCCGGTGCACAACCGCATATTCAGACTGTTTTTATCTCAAGCGAAACCGTTGTCCCTTTCCCACTCTCACTTTCTACAAGGAAATCAACTCCGGCTCGCTTGCCACGAGCCGCCATACTTTCCAGGCCGTGACCAGTGCTCTGCGTGTCTGCAGAAAATCCGTCACCATTATCGGCAAGCACAATGAGGACACCTCGATGGGTTGGCCGAACACAAAAGCGTGCGAGCTTCGCGTTTGAGTGCTTGACAATATTGTGGATTGCCTCCTTGAAGACAAGAAAAACATCTCGCCGTTGTTCAAGGGAAAGCTTTGTTTCTTCAAAGCCCCCCGAGAGTTCAGTTTCAAACGCAATCCCTCGCCCTTCACAGATTTCTTCACCGAACTGTACGATACGCCGGATGACACTTTGAAGATCATCATGCGTCGGGTCAACGGACCAGACGATATCACCGAGAGCGTCGATGAGATCTCGTGCAGTATTGCCAATCTTTGCCAGGTGATCGGTTGCCGCTTGCAGATCGATGGCTGCCTCGCGTTGCGCCACTTCAGTCATAACCGAGATGCGTGTCAGGCTCGATCCGATATCGTCGTGCAAGTCAGTGGCGATCCGACTCCGCGTGCGCTCCAATTCAAGGAGTTTGTTCAGACGGTATGTGTAGAAGCCATACACTGTGAGGCTGACAATTGCGAGACCCGAAAGAATAAACCACCACCTTGACCATACGGGCGGCAGGACCGTAAGCGAAACAGACGCCGGCCCGACACTCCAGACACCGTCGCGACTTCGTGCTTGCACGATGAATGTATAGTCACCTGCCGGGAGGTGTGTGTACCGCACCTCTCGAACTTTCACAGGCGGCGACCAGTCATTATCATACCCGTCGAGCTTGTACTTGTAGCGAACGTCTGCTTCGTCAGTAAAGCTCAGTCCTGCATAACGGAAGGTTATAACCCCGTGGTTCGGGCCTACTTCAATCCGCCTGTCGGGAGAGAAATGCAGCGCATCTACTTGGACCTCAGAAATGTAAATTGGCGGCGGCAGGTTACTTTTGTAGAATCGAGCGGGCTTGATCTTGGAAACGCCCGGAAAACTGCTCACCCAAAGATACCCGTCCCTATCGACCATCAAGCCGTGAAGCCCGATTTCACCGAACCCCTGATCATGTGTGAAATTCCTGAAGGTCCCCCCATCAAATTGGCTTAGACCTGATGATGTGCCAACCCAGATGTGACCCAGAGAATCTTCAGCAAGAGCGAACACTCTGTCTCCTACAAGTCCGTCATCACGAGTGAATGCTTTGAATGATGAGCCGTCGAAGCGAATCAGTCCTGCGCCGTCAGTTCCGAACCACACCCGTCCTTCTTTATCAATCAAAATCTCATAAACTATCTGAGATGAGAATTCATGAAAGCGTTCAACAGTGTGAATGATGTTGCCTGCCACTTCAATTCGGCGCACACCAGAGGTTGTTGCAAGCCAAATTTCTTGAGAGTCGGGAGAAGTTTTTATGTCGAATATCGTGAGGCTGTCGAGATCGGGATGAGAGAGCCGTTGTATTGTGCTGTCGTTCTCAGCATACGCAAGTCCTTCTGCAGTCGCGATAAGAATCAGCCCATCAGCGGACTTTGCAAACGCATTGACATTGAGAGAAGGCAGCCCGTTCGAAAGCGAGTACTGAATAATCTTCGATCCGTTTTTGAGAAACGCCCCTCCTCCTCTGATGCCGAACCATGTTCGTGTAGCAGATTCGCTGAACATTGCTGTGAACGTGAGAGAAGAAAAGGGAAGCACATCTTCTCCAAAACGAAGGCGTGTCCCTTTTAGATAATACAATCCCGTATTGCGCGAGCCGAAGTAGATTCCGCCCTCACTGTCTTCTAACATCGGTCCGAAGCCCGCAGTTGCAAGAAGTCCTTTGTGTGGAAAGTCGAGCACAAAGTCGGCCGCAATCAGCTTGCGAGCGCCCGGTGCGCTGGCGAACCATACATTTCCTTCTCGATCGAGACAGATGTCGTAGACAATAGCATCGCCAAACGATTGTTCCTTGAAAAACTTTATCGCACCGTTGATGTGCTTCAACCGGTATAGTCCGTTTGTTGTCCCGACCCAGAAATTGCCGAGTTTGTCCTCACAGAAGGACCACACGCCGCGTTCAGGCAAGCCATCAGCGGTGGAGAAGATTTGAAGTGTTTCATTGACAATACGAGCTGCACCGGCGTATCCTCCAGCCCATAACTCACCCGATGATGTCTCGAAGATTGCATACGGGCGAACTGGAAAACTCTCTTTATGACCCATCGATTCCGATTCATGCTTGATCTTCTTGTCAGTGTAGGAGAAAAGACCATCACCGCCGATCCACAGTTTTCGTTTGCTATCAAGATACAGCGCGGACGCGTAATATCCAGGGAACGAATCAACCACAAAGGAGGTGCGGGTAGAGTCCATGAAATGAATTCTGTTGAGCGGTCCGTTTGTCCCTACCCACACATCGTGGTTTGCATCTTCAATAACACAATGTGCTTGATCTCCGGATAAGCCGTCTGAACGAGAGTATTCCTTAATCCTTCCATTCCACAGGCGTACAAGCCCACCGTGATGGATGCCCGTGTAGGCGAACCAGATTGCGCCGCAATGGTCTTGCACGACGTCGCGTCCGAAGATGCCGGGAATTTCTTTTGCCTGAGAAAATTTTTTGAATTCGCGTCCGTCGTAGCGTGTCAATCCTGCGTGCGTGCCGAACCATAAGTAGCCGTCGCGGTCTTGCACGATGGGAGCAACGCGGCTATCGGGAAGTCCGTCTGCAGTTGTGTAATTCTTGAAGAGATGCTGGCTCGAGGAGTGATGAGAGAAGAGCAGGAAGGAAAGAAGAAGAGAGATGCAAAACCCCGAAGCCCCCTTGTATTGCACTATACTGAGATCTGTCATGGCAGAAAGATGACAATGGAAAGAACACCCCGCTTCAATGTAGAGACGTGGTGGAGAAAAAGCAACGACCGGGGGAATCTATCGTATCAGTTTCTTTGTGTCCACAAATTCCTGGCTGAAGTCGTTCGTTCACCCGCCTGCGGCGGGTCGTAGATCAGCGTCTCCACTTCCCGTCCCAACACATCATACACCTTCAACGTCACGTGACTGACTTCTGATTTCTGACCTCCGACCTCTGGTATCTGATATCTGATCTCTGTCGTTGGATTGAACGGATTGGGATAATTCTGTTCTAGTACAAACTGCGCTGGAGGCTGTAGTTGAAATGTCATAGGGTGCTTCCTTTCTATGAGGGGGAAGAGCTGGAATCTTCAGTTTGAAGTTGGAAACAAATTTTCTGAAAGTCAATGATTGAATCTCGTGGACATTCCCAAAATCAAAAAAACGGAAAAAGCTTGCCACAAAGACACCAAGGCACAAAGGGTTCTCTACGAGTCGTAGACACAAAGTTTTTTTAGGATCAGATTCTTGGGCATCCTATTCCACAATAGTGTCCATGACTTTAAAGAGCTTTTTCTTCGTGAATCCTTGGTGACTTTGTGCCTTTGTGGCTATTCTTTGTTTTTTGTTTTCGGGAATCTCCAATTGAATCTCCTGCAAAAGATTATCTTCACTTTGTCTTTCAGAATTTGTATCATGCTGCTGGGGACAAACTCTCAATCACAGAAGATACAGAGGAGATGCCTATGTTCTTTCTTTTCTACAAACCCTGCCGCGTGTTCATGATGCTTGGTGCATTGATGACTCTCTTCTTGTCCGAGAAATCGCATGCACAACTCCTTACACAAGATGTATGGATTACCATGAGCGACGGCGTCCGTCTTGAAGCGACCATCGGTCGGCCTCTTGGGTTTCCGCCTTCAGGCGGTTTCCCCGCCGTTGTGCTGATTCACGGGTATGGCGGCAGCAAAAATGAGATGAGCCAGCTTATGCAGATTGTGGCGCTCTACGGATACGCGTCGCTCGCATACAGTGTGCGCGGGCAAGGGAACTCTGAAGGATTCTCAACAACGATGGGGGAGCGCGAGCGTCAGGATTTGTTTGAAGTGATTAACTACTTTCGCAACGCAAGCAACATCAATCCAAACAAACTCGCGGTAACAGGCGGCTCGCAAGGGGGGATTCACTCATGGATGGCGGCGGTATATCGCATGCCGGGGGTGCAAGCTGTTGCGCCGTTAATTGCCACACCGAATTTCGCACGCGACCTCGTGTCCAACAATTGTGTCAGCCGTTGGCTCGTGTTCGAGATTACGCTCGGCTCGGTCCGCTACGGTCCTGAGCGCGATAGGATTAAGAACTTCATCATTCAAGATAATCACGACAGCGTTCTTGCTTACGTTGATGCAAGAAACCTTGCGCACTTGGTTGACAGCGTACGCATCCCCGTCTTCCAAGCGGTCGGCTGGGCTGATTACCTTTTTCCTGTGAACGCCAACATCCGCGCACGAGCGCAGCTCGCGGCGCGGAACATTCCCATCTGGTCGTACTACGGAACGAACGGGCACGGCGAGCCGGTTGAGCCGGTGGAAGCGGCGTTTGTGCTGGAAAAAGTTGTCGGATGGTTTGATCATTGGCTGAAAGGTTTTTCTCTTCCTGATGATACTGTCGCAATGGTGTTTTATTCTGATGACCGACCGAATTGGCCGCGGCACACAGTCAGAGAATGGCCTCCTCTACCGAATAGCACCGTGCGATTCTACATTACGCAAAACGGTTTGTCATCATCATTGCCGGCGACAAGCACGCAGCTTCCGTTTTCGATTCAATACAATTCGAGCTACACGCCGCAAATGGGATGGGACGATGGATACGGCGGGACGGCATTCCGCAACGCGTTTCAATCGTCCTCAGTACGGTTGATGACGTTGCCGCTTTCGAGCGCGACTGAAGTAACGGGAATACCCCGTGCGCGTATGTTTGTTTCAAGCACGTCTGAAAAGTTTCAAGCGAACGTGAAGCTGTACGATATTACACAAACGGGCTCCGGCTTTGAGTGGCGCTACATGTCGCGAGGACCGGCGGGCGTTCGCGGCAATCAACCGAACATAACTCGACAGATTGATTACGAGTGCACAGCCCTTTCTCACGTCGTTCCTGCCGGACATCGAATCGGAGTTGAGATTACGTCGCTCGACTTGCGAGCTGAAGATGCAGCCCACATTATTCCGTACTTTGTTTCGACAAGTTCCCAACTCCTGAGTTCTTCGTCGAACGCATCGTTCATTGAGATTCCAGTTGTTGGCAGCGGCGGAGCGACGAGTGCTGAGGAAACGATTGCTTTGATTCCTCAGGGATTCATTCTGTATCAAAATTATCCAAATCCGTTCAATCCATCCACAAAGCTGTCATTCGTCATTGGTCATTCGTCATTTGCAAACTTAAAAGTGTACGACGTTCTAGGAAGAGAAGTCGCAACGCTGCTGGAAGGAGACCTCGCGGCGGGAGACTATTCAATTCCTTTTGATGCAGCCGGATTGGCGAGCGGAGAATATTTTTACAGATTGAGAGTGGGAGACCAGATTGCAACAAGAAAGATGCTATTGATTCGTTGAACTCTCGCGGCTTTCGTCACGTACGCTGCTTGATAATACATCCCGGTTGTCGTATACTTTGAGTAAAAATGGAGTGGATATGGGACTAACTGTTTTGACCGTTGAAGTTGGGAGTCCGGCGATGCCCGATGTCACGGAAAAGCTGGACTTTCTGATCGACTCCGGCGCGATTTATTCAGTGGTGCCAACGCCGGTCTTGGAACGTCTTGGCATAAAGCCTTTTACCGAGCAGGAGTTTCGTCTCGCTGATGGATCGAAGATCGTGCGAAAGAAGGGTGTTGCCCTTTTCAAATATGGAGACAAAATCGGAGGCGCCGATGTCATCTTTGGCGAAGAGGGAGACAGTCTGCTTCTCGGGGCATTTACACTCGAGGCGTTAGGTCTGGCGCTCGATCCTCTCCGACGCGAGTTGAAGCCTCTGCCTATGATCCTTGCCGGTCTTTAGCTCGAGGTGACCGTCACTTACCTGAGTGTTCTTTGCGAAGTGACGGTCACCTGTTAAGACTCAATCACTCGTCATCAAAAACAGCGGCTTCATCTCGAAGCTCTTGTAGTGCGGACGCAGACGCTCAATGTTGTAGTGTTCTTTCAGATTCACAACTTTCTTCGAGCTTGTTACAACGTCGAGCGGCAAGTTGTCATAGCGACCATTCTTCAATACAACAAGACGTCCGTGAACGCCTTTCAAGACGAGATCGAGAGCAAGATTGCCGTATGCCATCGGGACAATTGAATCGATTGCGTCCGGATCGCCGCCGCGGACAAGGTAGCCTAACTTCTGATTGATGACGTGAACGGTCTTTCCATTGTTGAACTTCGATGAGAGTTCTTCAAGTTTCTGAGAAACTAAGTCGCCGATGCCGCCGAGCTTCGCATGTCCGTACGCGTCCGTTCGCGTATCTTGAAACACCATTTCCCCGCCTTCAAACATAGCGCCTTCCGAAACAAGCACGACAGCATACCTGCTCGGATTGCGATTGCGGTCGTACACCATGAGTTCTGCAAGCCGCTCGATATTGAATTTGAATTCGGGAATCACGCAGCGATTAGCTGCGCCAGCCATTGTCGGGACCATTGCAGTAAAGCCTGCATAGCGACCGAAGACTTCCATAACAAGCAGGCGTTCATGGGAGCCGGCAGTAGTTCTCAAGCTGTTCGTCATCCGGATCGTTCGTGTCACACACGTGCTGAAGCCGATGCAATAATCTGTGCCGGGCACATCATTGTCCATCGTCTTCGGAATCGCGATGACTTTCACTCCATGCTTGTGTAACTGCACGCCGTAGCTTAGCGTGTCATCACCACCGATGGGAATGAGGTAATCAATGCCGAGGTAATCCAGATTCTTCAGTACTTCTTCCGTCAAATCGTTCGTATCAGCGCTATACTTTTCGTTGAGATGTGCGGGAACCTGTGACTTCTTCACGTGACTTGGACGAGTTCGTGAAGTGTGAAGAAATGTTCCACCAGTGCGTCCGGCTTTGTTAACGATTTCTTCCGTCAACACTTGATAGTTGCTGCTGTTGTCGGCGTTCTTGTCGCGAATGATTTCAATTGTACCGGCCCAGCCGCGGCGAATGCCAATAACCTGATAGCCTTCGCGTAACGCACGAATCGTAACTGCACGAATTGCAGGATTGAGTCCGGGGACGTCGCCGCCTCCCGTTAAGATTCCGATAACACCTTGCTTTGTTTTAATGTTAACCATGCGTGTTTCGCCTTCGTTGTCCTGATTGAGGAAAAAAGAAAAACCCATGCCTCGACGCAAATCAAAGCTTGGGTTTGCAAAGAGCAGTTGCAGGTTGCATTACGGTGGAAAATTACATCATGTCCTGTCAATAGTCAACAGTGGAAGCTCTTTACATTTCACAACGATGAAGGCGTCCTTCTCCTTTGATTGTGCCTCGCTGAAGGACGCCTTCATAACGCCCTTCTTTACAATGCGCATCAACGGAATGACAAACCGCGAGAATGAGCGGTCGGGATAAAGCTTCTTAAGGTCTCTCACAGTGAGCGCTACGTGAGATGAGAATAAGATCTCCTTTGAGTTTCGAAACCCGAAAATTATTTTGTCAACAACATTTTCTTAGCGTTCAAAAATTCTCCAGCGCGCAGAGTGTAGAAATACACGCCGCTTGCGAGATTGCTTGCATTGAAGTTGATTTCGTATCTCCCTGCTTTCATCTCTTCATTCACCAGCGTTGCAACTTCACGTCCAAGCAGATCGTACACCCTCAGCGAAACGTGACTGACTTCTGACCTCTGACCTCCGACCTCTGATATCTGAAATCTGATCTCTGTCGTTGGATTGAACGGGTTGGGATAGTTTTGCTCGAGTAAGAACTGTTGAGGGAGTTGAGAGCCATAGTTCGGCAATGATGTTGGAGATGATCGGAGGAACCAACCTTTCGTCGTCGTATCCGACTTAAAGAAGTTCAAAAGCATCTGCCCAACTTTCAGGCGTCCCGACGTTGAAGGATGAGTTCTGTCGGAGGTGACGAAGTCATCACAGATCCAGGTAAGCCCGTCGCTACGCGGGACAAGTCCATCTGCCCAGAGGTATGCACCCCATGAGAGCCACGGCGCTCTTGCATTTGGTCCGCTGTAGGTGAGCGCAGTATCGCCGTTGATCTGTCGCGTGATTATCCATTTCACCGCGAAGCCCGACTCGTATGCATAAGGCTCCGGATTCAGATTCGTGGTTGCGTAACCGCCGTAGGTTCTGCTTGACCAATATGCAAGTTTGATGTTTGGATAGAATGATTTGAGTATGCGTGCGATCAGTACGAACTCGCTATCGAGTATTTGCGCATAGCGGGGGAAGCCTTCCGTGGGACCTGCGTTTGCTTCCTTCACCCACGCTGCCTGCACTTGCTGACGCGTAACGCCTGCTGTTGTTAGCCGTTGATCAATTACAGTCCAAAAGTTAGCTCCTGGGTTAGAGATGATCGCAGCAGTCTGTCCGCCTTGTGCGCCATCGACAATGACAAGCTTCGGATTCTTCGACGAGGTTGTGTCCGCGATAGACTTGAACGTCGAGAACTCTTGGGTTGCGTTCGACATGCCAATTGAAAGCAAAACGATCTTGCCGTTGATGAGATCAATGCCACCGCTTGCGTTGCGCGGAACAACTTGAGTGGCAAGTGCGCGTCCGGCGGAATCATGGACGGCTGGTCGTTGGTTGCGTCCGCTCGGATACAATCCGCCCTGGAAGCCTTGGTAGAAACCTGTTCCCAAATCGTTAATGGGAATTCTTCCGACCGATGTTGTTGTGCATGAGGCGGTGACAGTATAAGCAAGCTGAGAATTTGCCGTGAACGTACAATGTGTGGAGAGAAAGATGCAGACGAGAGAGGGGAGAACGAAGTGTCGAGATCGTATCTTCATGACGTGTCTCCTTAAGTTCTTCACCTCAAACATAAGAAAAACACATGCTATAACAAAATGATCTGAGCTTACGAAAAAGAAAATCCCGTTCCATGAATTTCGGAACGGGATGATTCTCGTTCATTCAATCATTCCTCTCTGTAGGGACAGCGGCTTGCCCGCCCCGAACCAGGCTCTAAATCTGCCTTGATTTCTGAGATGGCTCGTGGTTGGGACGGTCTACGACCTCGTAGAGGGGCAAGCCCGCGTCCCTACAAAAATCAATTGTATTTTGCGTAACGTCAGTTAGTAACTCCAGGGCAGAACGCCAATGGGTTATCGGAGCAACAGGAGCTTCTTCGTCTGAACGAACTGACCAGCCTGCAATCTGTAGAAGTACACTCCGCTCGCCATCCCTGTTGCATCAAACGTGGTCTCATAACTTCCCGCCTTCATCTCTTCATTCACCAGCGTTGCGACTTCACGTCCAAGCAGATCGTACACCTTCAGCGAAAGGTGACTGACCTCTGATCTCTGACTTCTGACCTCTGCTATTTGAAATCTGATCTCTGTCGTTGGATTAAACGGGTTGGGGTAGTTCTGCTCGAGAGCGAAGTTCTCCGGTAACTTGCTGTCAGCGCGCGGGTCTTCTTGAACCGAAGTTACTCCGCCTGTTGTCGTCCGAAGAATTGTTCCATTCAATCCCACCGCCGTTCCCGTGTTTGCGTCGGTGAAGGAGACGCCCAAAAGCCAATTCGCCGTTCCGCTCGTTTGGCTTACCCATGTTGCGCCGCCGTTGGTCGTGCGACGAATTGTTCCACCGAATCCCACCGCCGTTCCCGTGTTGGCATCCGTGAAGGAGACGCCAAAGAGGAAATTGGTCGTCCCGCTCGATTGGCTTACCCATATTGCGCCTCCGTTGGTCGTGCGGCGAATTGTTCCACTCCCTCCCACCGCCGTTCCTGTGTTCGCATCGGTGAAGGAGACGCCCCCGAGTTGCTGCGTTGTCCCGCTGGTTTGGCTTTCCCACGTGGCGCCTCCGTTGGTCGTGCGACGAATTGTTCCACCATCTCCCACCGCCGTTCCCGTGTTGGCATCGGTGAAGGAGACGCCAAAGAGATGATTCGTCGTCCCGCTCGTTTGGCTTACCCATGTTGCGCCGCCGTTGGTCGTACGAAGTATTGTTCCAATTTCTCCCACCACCGTTCCCGTGTTGGCGTCGGTGAAGGAGACGGCAAAGAGAGGATTCGTCGTCCCGCTCGTTTGGCTTATCCATCCCGATTGTGGGTAGGATTGGCTTGGGGATATCAACACCGTGGCGAGAAGCAACGCCAAAAATCGGAACATGTTTTTCATAGGAACTCCTTGTACATATTTGATGTACGCCATGTGACTATTCCTTTCGTAATGTGATAATGTGTGAGTGAATTTCATTTTTGCAGTAAAAGTTTTTTTGTCTGAACAAACTCGCCGGTGTGCAATCGGTAGAAGTAGAATTGTCCGCTTGATACAAGCGCTCGCACATTCGCGGTGACCGGGTCAATAACACCAAGCTCAACAACTCCTCTCTGTTGGGACATCGGCTTGCCCGCCCGCCAAATCCGTTCGGGCGGGCCGTGTCCCATCTGTGCACAAGTTCCGGCTCGGTTCGGTTGCGCCAGTGCTTCCCTTTAAGATCAGTTGCCGTTAAAAACCACTCGATTACTTTTTGGGCGTGAAGGTATATTCGTCCCGGCACACCAGCATCAAAGGCTCGGATTCATCCCCGGGTTTAAACTCGTTCGCGCTGACCAGTGTCAGGCTGGTGCGATTTTGTCCAAATACTCCCTCGGCACGTTGGCCTTTTATGACGCCGCGCGGGCCGGCATGTGACTCCGTCGTCAACTTTCCCTGCACCCTGGCTTTTTTATTATCCAAGGTCACCTCAAATATCAAGTCAGCGCTGAATTGTCGGGTCATCGGTTTGAAATCGATATGTGCCGGCTCCAGTAAACGGGCACTGTAGGAGCGGCCCTTCTTGGTTTTGGTTTGCCAGACAAACTGGCTGCTGACTTTTTTGCCGTTTGCCAACTCGATGAGGCTGGCTTCGAAACTCAGATGTGCCGGGCCTACCTCATCGATGACCTCCCATGCGCCGTTTTTCGTCTTTTGGCAAATCTGAATATGCGTCTTCAAATCAACCGTCTGGAGTCTGGTGATGGTGTAAGCCGCCAACCCTCCAAACCCGGCGATCGCGAGAACGAATGTGACCAGCACGCCGATCTTGATGTGACTTCGTTTTATGCTCATGTTGTTCATCCTTTCATTAAAGTTGAGATTCTTCGTTTGCACAGAATTCTGTTTTAACTCTTTGGCGCATAAACATCAATCCGGCGCGGTGAAGGCAGCGCACGAGTAATAAAATCCCCTAAAACCAATCGCGTGCACGAGTACGTTTTTCGGGCTGCAGGCTTCCGCCGCCGTCACTACACGCATTGCACCGCACGCAGCATCCGGATGGTCGTGATTAATCGTGGGCGGCACGATGCCCTCGGCAATCGAAAGGCATGCCGCCACCGCCTGCAGAGCCGATGACCCCGCGCCATGCTGACCCAGCATGGATTTGATGGAATGCACGCGCACGCTTGGAAGGGCCGCGCCAAAAGTTTCCATCAATGCCAGCGCTTCGAGTTTATCGTAAACAACTGAAGATGATCCATTGGCGTTTACCACCTCCACTTCTTCAGGTTTCCAGCCAGCCTCGTTCATGGCGCCTTGCAACGCCCTGACACATGGCCGCAGATCAATCTCAGGAGAATCATGGTTGTATGTGCGATTTCGACCTGCTGCGCAGACGGAATAACCGGCAACGCGAGCATAGCGCTTAGCGCCGCGCGCCTGCGCATGCGGTTCGGATTCCACCAGCAGCGCCGCCGCGCCTTCGCCGGTGACGTTGCCGTCGCGATGGACATCGAATGGTCGCGAGGCATGGCCGGGGTCGTCGTTGTAGCGCGTGGCAAGCGACTTGGAGGCATTCAGGGCGGCGAGAATCTCCGGCACCAGCTCGCAGTCCGTCCCAACCACCAGCATCGCGTCCACCAGTCCGAGCTGAATCAGGCGCTGAGAAAGG
>Ga0082335_1003633_pt1 | contig 24949 bp, 28 predicted proteins | sample Subgrocontami58m_FD_72375 | JGI IMG/M metagenome (GOLD analysis project Ga0082335, IMG submission 72375) | Subsurface groundwater microbial communities from S. Glens Falls, New York, USA - GMW37 contaminated, 5.8 m (SPADES assembly) (version 2) ...
GGGGGAGGATATGGTGGCGATAGAGATTTTGAAAGAAGACCAGTTGAGATGCATGATGCTATTTGTAGTAAATGTGAAAAAAAGTGTCAAGTTCCGTTTAAACCCACGGGAAGTAAGCCTGTTTTTTGCAGCGATTGTTTTGGACAAGGCGAAGGTTCAAGAAGTCAAAGTGGGCAGTCTAACGGCTCTTCAGATCAATTAAATCAGATTAATGCAAAGCTTGACAAGATACTTCTAATTTTGCAGGAGCTAGAAATTGAGATGGACGACGATTCTGATGAAGATGATGAAGATTCCGAAGACGATTCTGAGGGCGCGTAATAATTTATACCTCACAGTATTTACTTAGGTTTCTGAAGTCATTTTTATTACAGCCTGTCGATGATAATAAATATAGTCAAAACTTTCAGTTTTGCAAATTTATTGAAAAATTTATTGCTTTCAGGCAAATAAATTTTTCCGATAGACAAGATATTATCAACTATAATCTCATAAGCAATAAGGCGCAATGTGTCTTTGTGTCAATGCAAAAGATGCAGTTGTTAACATATCTTCAATAAATTAAGGTCTTCAAATATTGAGAAAATTAGGCTATTTTTCAGTTGTAAATTAAAGATGTTCCGTCGTAACTTTCTAAAGCTAAATAATTTATACCTCACACGATAATTTATATAGCCTAATTTCCGAGATATTGTATGAGCAGAAGAATGAAAACACAGGAAATGTCTATTGGAAAAATGCTTGGGCGTGGATGGAAAAAGAAAAAATTAATGGACTTGCTTTATAGAAGAAACGTGCTGAAAAAGACAGATTCTTAGAATGTTTATGACGATAAGGGGCAATGCAAATGTTTAAAAGTTCAATAAATAAGATTATATTATAAAGAATTTAGATAATTGTGCTACTAAAAAATCTAAATTCTTTAATAGGACAATTTGCAAAAAAAGCAACGTCAGGCAAATTATCCATATTAATATTCAGGAGGTAAACAAATGAAAGGCAAAGTAAAATTTTTCAACAAAGTGAAGGGATTCGGTTTCATAATTGCAGATGACGGAAAGGAATATTTCGTTCATAGCACGGGTCTTAAAGAAGGAGCATCTATAAACGAAGGCGATTCAGTCACATTCGAAATAGAACAGGGAGATAAAGGTCCAAAAGCTGCAAAAGTTTCTAAAGATTAATTCGTTAGAAATCAATTAATTTCTGTTAGCAATTACATTCTCATAATCGATATGTTTGATATATAGAGATTCCCGATGATTGTGTTAGAATTTAGTTCGGAAATCTCTAATACATCTTTTCCCAAAAATCTGACCCAATCAAGGAAAAGATGTATATCAGCAGGTTAGTGCAGAAGATGAAATTTGTTAATGTGAGTTGATCAATTAAAAATCTAAAAAATTTATCATATGTCACAGCACGTGATAACCTCGCCTTTTAAGGCGAGGCGTGCCGTGAGCATCCAAAAAACAAGTGCCATTCAAACCACACCTTTCAAGGTGTGGTGGCACATTGTTTTTTTGATTTCCACATTGATGTATTTATCTTATCAGATAACTCTTCAACATCCTTTTCTGTTGCTTTCGATTTAGAAACTATCTTTTCATATCTTTCAATCTCTTCGAGCTCATCAACTCTTTCTTTAGCAATTTTCACCAATAATAGCTTTAATTCTATATTGAGTATTTTTGCTCTTCTCTCCAATTCTTCAGGCACTTCAACAATTATTTCAGCCATATAAGTACTATAATTTAATTCTTAATAAACTTTACGAATCTTGAAATTTGAGTGTAAGATGGCGTTTATTTTACCTAGAGTACAATTTTAGCATATTATTGTACTATCCATGTTTTTCTATAAAATATGGGATTTTGCTATACTGGACTCGCCGAGGATCGAACTCGGGACCCCCCGGTGCAAGCGGGGCGTTTTACCACTAGACTACGAGCCCTTATATGGAAACCAAGGTTTCCCTGATAAGTCACCTTTCCTTAACGAGAAAAAAAGGGTTTTTAAGGGTTTAGTTTTTTGACTATCAGAATTTGACTTATTATGAACACAGGTACGACTTAAAAATTGCATAATGGATTCAATAACTCAAAGCATTTAAATAAAATATAAAATGTTATTATCAACAATATCATTTCATCATTATAGATTGTTTTACATTAAATTAAAATTATAGTTACCAATATTAGTTGAAAGAAAAAATTGTCTTGACTGAAAGCAAAAATTTTTTTAAAATATTTTAAAAAAAAGAAAATCAAAATTTAACTTTCAACTCTTCCTTTAAGAGTTGGGTATGCAAACGATTCATTACCATATTCATAATCATTATTCGTCAAACTTTTTATTTTAAATTTTAGGAGGTGATCCATCCGCAGGTTCCCCTACGGATACCTTGTGACGACTTAACCTACCTTGTCTTACAAAGGTTCGTCCCTGACGGGCCTCGCCAGCGCAAAACTCGGTTGGTTTGACGGGCGGTGAGTGCACGGGACATTGACTTATTCACTGGACCCTGATAAGATCCGATTACTACGAATTCCAGCGTCATGAGGGTGAGTTGCAACCCTCAATTCGAACTAAGCTGCAGTTTATGAGATTAGCTTCCCCTTTCGGGGTCGCAGCCCTTTGAATGCAGCATTGCCGCGCGCGTGTAGCCCAGGGTATTCGGGACGTACTCACCTAACGTAGCCCGCACCTTCCTCCCTCTTACAAGGGCAGTCTGCACATTGTACAATGCAAATGTGCACACGGGTCTCGCCTGTTACCTGATTTAACAGATCATCTCACGACACAGGCTGACGTCGGCCATGCATCTCCTCTCAGCGCATTAGGTAAGCCCTTCAGACTGACCTTCATCTTGCTGTCGATCCTGGTGAGGTTCACGGTGTAGAATCTAATTGACATTTATGTTACAACTATTAAAATACAATCAAGATTTATAATATCTAAAAAATAAAAAACATCAGATGGGCTGGTCGTCTAATGATAAGACTTTGGACTCTCAATCTAAAAACCCGGGTTTGATTCCCGGCCAGTCCATCTAATACTATTCATTAATCTTTGAGATATATAAATCTTTCCTTTAACAGCGAATTATCATTTCTGATAATTTCCTTATGTCTCCATAAGGATCGGACTATATCTTCACTAACTCAGATTATTAAGTTAGTGTCTGGCATGTAGTCTCTGAGGGTTCTAGAAAAATTAATTATTGATTAAAAGGATTTTCAGGACTATTGATTATTTTATACATCAATCTACTTTCTCTTGTTTCTTTATATAGTTTATTTCTTGCTTCTTTCCATGCATTTTGATATTCTCTACTTAATTCTTGCGAATCCGTAGTGAAATTTCCATTTTGTTCTCTCAAATCTGTTTTATCTGTCATAAATTCAATAAGAATAAACACTATATAAACTTTTCTATTCTGTTATTCCTTTAGAATAACACTAATCTTCTAGCCTTCCCTGCGGATTTTCTCTATTCTTTAGATTTTTAGTTTTCGCTATCATCTCACGACGATAGAATCCTACTAAAGACTTATCGAGACGTTCCCGCATATAGCCAAATTTTTAACCTACAATTTCTTATATTGAAATTGTGGCCCAGAAAATCTATCGATTTTCTGAGTGTGCGGCAATATAATTCACCGCACGCGTCACTCGTTGTAGTATCCCGCCGCCTATTCCTTTAAGTTTCGGTCTTGCGACTATACTTCCCAGGTAGCACACTCTACGCCTTCGCTACAGCACCGATACCTCTCTAAGAGGTGCCGATGTTTAGTGTGCAGTGTTTACTGCTAGGACTACTTGGGTATCTAATCCAATTTGCGCCCCTAGCCTTCATCCCTCACTGTCAGATCCGTTCTCGTAAGGTGCCTTCGCTGTCGTTAGTCCACACAGGATCAACCCATTTTACCGGTACCCTGCGCGTACTCCTTACGTCTCCCAGTCTCAAGCAAAGCAGTATCTCTTGCCCGCCCGACCCTTAAGAGGCCAGATTTCACAAGAGACTTACAATGCAAGCTACGGATGTTTTAGACCCAATAAAAGTGGCTGCTACTCGGACCGCTGGTATTACCGCGGCGGCTGGCACCAGTCTTGCCCAGTCCTTATTCGCGAGACTTTTTGCATCTCACAAAAGCTTTCCAATTATAGGAAAGCACTCTGGCTTGCTCTGTCACGCTTTCGCGCATTGCAGAAGTTCCCCGACTGCTGCACCCCGTAGGGCTGGGAATAGTGTCTCAGATTCCCTCTCAGGGCTTCTCCGCTAAGAGCCCTTACTGATCAATGGCTTGGTGGGCAGTTACCCCGCCAACAACCTAATCAGCCGCAGCCCCATCCTATAGCAAACTTTCAGAGAAAAATCATTCCAGAAATCATCTCCTATCCGTTATTAACCTCAGTTTCCCGAGGGTATCACAGGCTATAGGGCAGGTTAGCTACGTGTTACTGAGCAGTTCGCTTTTTCCAAGTTTCTTGCGAAGCAAAGAAAAAAACTTGCATGTCTAAGTGCAAACCAGATAGCAGCAGCCTCCAGCAGGATCAACTGGATTTAAAACGTATTTACGTGTAAACCAATTGTTTGCTGTAAGCACTCTACCTCATTACTTAAAAAAAAATATTTCGACGTTACTATAATATTATATATTAATATGACTCAACGCTTGCATACCTCATACCTTAACTTTTATCGGACTATCATTATTAATGTTACTCTCCGACGATGATGTTAAGGCACTCATTAAAGTTAACATTTTGATGTTTTCTTTAGATATGAAAGGTTTATAAACCTTGCGCCGAAGCCCCGACGATTTTTTGTAAAATTATAAATCACCAAACCCTTCGGGTTTGTACTCCACACTAAAGTGTGGAGTTTGCTAGGGGTTTGGTGACAGCAAGATTTGCTCTTGACCTATGCAAATCTTGGGCGTTCAAGACGCAACTTTTCAAGCGTCTTGACGGAACCGGGAGAAATCGACAGCAAATTATAGTCTGGGACTTTAATAATTGAGCAGTTTTGTCACGGACTACATCAAGATTTGCATTCACGTGAACAAGTTTGATTGCAAATCTTGTGTGCTCAAAAATCAGAGATTTTTGACATCAAGGGAAAAACATACAAAATTGCTCAATTATATATATATTAAATAGCTTCAGAAACCTAAGTAATTACAAATAATTATAAACTTTATAATGTCCTAGTTTTAAATGGGAACGACAATTTCTGGTTTGAGAAAGGAACACTTGAATAACGAAATTGAGGTTAAAGGATATGTCTTAAAGGTTGGAGACGTAAGACCTCGTGTTGAAAACATTAAATATGAATGCAAAAATTGTGGGGCAATTCTTATAATCCAACAAACAGGAGAAATTCTAGTCTTTCCAGATACTTGCCATTGTAAAAGTAAGATGGGATTTAAAGAATTAGCAAAGGAGTTTTCTGATATGCAACAAATAGTTATTACAGAACCAGAAAATAATTCTAGGAAGCTTACTTCTCTTCTTAAGAATGAACTATGCGATAAAGCAAAAGTCGGAAAATCATGTACATTTAAAGGAAAACTTAAAGAAAGCCCTATTCTCACTGGTAAAAAAACTAGCGTGAATTTTGATTTTTCTTTTGAAGTTTCAGATATAATTGACTTACCCCAAGACCCCGATACAGATATACATAATACAACAAAAGTAGCTTCAACACGTAGAAATAGGGTATTAGTTTTCAAACAAACACTTTTAGCAATACAAAAAAAGACGGGAAAACTTATACACTTAGAATTAATAGAAAAGGAATTACAAGGTAGGTTCAATCAAATTGAATTTGAAGAATGTGTATCAATTCTAGAAAAATCGGGTGAAATTTTTATGCCCAAAAAGGGATATGTACAAATAATATAAATGCTTTTTTGTGACAAGAGCATGCTTTTTCTTACAAGAATATCTCTTTTCATAACTTAAAACAGGCTTTTCGGGCAGAAAACTACTATTTCTCCTTACATTCAAGGTTTAAGGGCAAAGCAATTATTAAACTTTAAAAAATTTCACACTCCAAAACAAAAAGTAAGCATAAATTATTACAACTATCATAAACCTGCTATATCACTGGGGCGGCTACATCCCAAATAAGAATTAATTTCTAACTTTAGAGTAATCGCGGTATAGTTACATTGGCGGGATACCTTCGTAATCCATTCGATAAGTCCCAATAACCTGTTTCTTCCCAATTTCAGTTTTATATCAGCCATTTCTGCAGGCGTTTTTCCATTTAAGTTTTGTTGCGGATTTACAAAATTATAAATAATCCTTCTCAGATTTAGGAATGCTTCAGCTCCTTCCCAACTTCTAAAACCTCCACGCATCACTTTCAATCTGCTCTTAAGTCCGCCATTATAATTCTCAATGGAATTATTGTTGTGCTTTAGTTTATATTTTTTGCAGGCAATTGGTACGCCTGCAGTGGCTTTAGTTAATTTAGAGAATAGTTTGCTCCATGCGCTCTTATAATTGCAAAATCCGTCAAATACCAAATATGAAAAGCTTTCGTTTCTTTGTAGGTTTGTGCTTTTCTAGTTTATATTTTGCAAGAATCTGTGTTTAACCTCCAAACCATTATAACGCATCCCTCTTTTTACTACAAGATTACCATTGCAATAAATGCAGTTCATAGTTTCACCTCCTTCTATTCTTGTGTTTGTTTCTATCATTTTCGGTGCGAAAGGGATTGTTTATTTAAACCTCCAAATCCTTCAACCCCTTAAGAATTTCCTCTTCTAATTGAATTATTTTTTTCTTTATTACCCCTGGTTTCTCATACTCTATTTCTTCATACTCAATCTCTCTATATTTAGATATACTCAAATCCCAACTCTTATCTTTTATTTCTCCAATCGGAACAAAAAAGTATTTCTTCTTTCTGTCTGTTGGATTCTCTTTTTCTTTAATCTTAAAATGCTCCAAGATATCTTTTATATCTCCATAATTAACTTCGTCAATTGGAGTTCTTTTATCATCCAAGCTATAACCATCAGCTTCCATTTTGTAGAACCAAACTCTCCTAGTTGGTTCGCCTTTTGTAAAGAACAAAACTGCAGTTGAGACCCCGGCATATGGTTTAAAGACTCCAGAAGGTATAGATATAACGGCATCAAGTCTACAATTAGTTAGTAATATTTCTCTTACTCTCTTATGGGAATTAGAGTTACCAAATAATACGCCTTCTGGAACAATAACTGCGCATTTTCCAGATGGAGCCAAAGCCAAATACATTAATTCCAAAAATAGTAGTTCTGTTTTTGTTGTTTTTACTCTAAATCTTTTACTTATTTCTGCTTCATTTAAACTTCCTTTAAATGGAGGATTAGCTAGAATAACATCATAAGTATTGTCTGATACTCTTGGCTCCGCATCTGATAAAGTATTTACCCAATAAATCTTCGGTTTCTTTATTCCATGCATCATCAGATTCATTATAGATATTCTCTTCATAGTTTCATCAAAATCGTAACCAAAAATGGAGTCCTCATCTAACATTTTCTTTTTGGCAGGTGTTAAAATGCTCACTCCTTCCTTTTTATTAGCTTTTAAAATATGTTGGTAAGCATTAACCAAAAAACCAGCCGTACCACATGCAGGGTCTAATATTTTTTCACCTATTTTAGGGTCTGCTAAATTTACCATCATATTAATAATATGTCTTGGAGTTCTAAATTGCCCATTTTTGCCAGCAGTTGTTAATTCAGATAGTAAATATTCATAAATATCTCCTTGAGTATCCTGGTTTTGTTCTTTAATGTGCATATCGTTTATGATATTAACCGCTTCAATTAACAAAGATGCAGTAGGAATCCCAAAATTAGCTCCCTTCATGTATTCTTTATATAGAGAATCACCATCACCAATATTTCTCATAAAAGGAAATACTTTATCTCTAACATGATCCAAAATTGTTTCTGCTGGTCTACCCGCCCATCTAGTCCATTTACATTCTTCATATCCTTTAAATATTGAATTATATTTCTCACCAGTAAAGCCGGCTTCTCTTATCTTTTTCTCGTCTTCATCTTCTAATTTTTTCATAAAAATAAGATAAGACATTTGTTCAATTGCAGTAATTGGATTACTAAGCCCGCCACTCCAAAACTTATCCCAAAGTTTGTTTATTTTTGATTTTAGGTTTGTGTCTAACATGATGTTATTTAGCGAGACTCCTTTTTAGAGTTTTGTTTGAGTTCATCAAGAGCATTGTCTATTTTATTCCCAAGTAATCTGTTTTCTTCATATTCTCCTCTAAGAAACTCAAATTCCTTATTATTTAGAATCCTCCTAAATCTCTCGCAAAGTTGAAGATATTTTTCTTTGTCTTCTTGAATTTCTGAAATTTCCATTAAAAAGTGAATTATATCTTGTTTGTCTTGATCTTTTTTAGTCATTCCCTCAGTTTTTATGAGCATTCTTGCTTCTAAATTTTTAAACTCCAACTCATTTAAATTTTCTAACAAAATCTCTTTGTCAGAATCAAAACCATAAACATCTAAATGAGAAGCATACTTTGAAACCCTCTCTGCCAGTTCCTCTGTATTGCATGTTTTTATTAAACATATAAAATAATTCCTGATGAATTTATCGAAATCGCTGCTGATTTTTGCTAATAGGTCTTCATAATCAAACAAATTGTTTTTTGCAGATGCATCAAAACAAAAAATAATCAATTTTTCATAACAAATCTTGCTTTCTCCAAATTCTTGATTATCAAATTTATCCTGCAAGATTCTAAAATATTGTTTTATTATTCTTAGCCCTTCACTATTATAATGTCTATCCCTGCGATAATTGCCTTTTTTAGCCTCAAAAATAAATTTATCAATGTCTTTTTCCAAATTTTCTTCATTTAACTTGTAATTATACTTGACTGTTTTTGTTAGTTTCATCTTTTTCTCCTAGCCAAGAATGTAGAGCTATCACTCATATGAAAGAAAATTTCACCTTCAATTATCTTTGAATTATCTGTCTTTAGTCTAATCCATCCTCTTCCTTGGCAAGTATCCGTTTCCGAATTTCCATCAAATGTGAACTCTAATCTTTTTTCATTAGGATAATCTACAATTCTACCATCAATTTCGGCGTGAGTATAAGCGAAATGAAATTCTCCAGTTTTATCTTTATTAATCTTTATGAAGGCTTGAATTTCTTCATTGAAATAATCCTCCTCCCATTCTTCCATTTCATAAATGTTCCATGTTCCTATAAAATCTGAGTTTTTTGTTTTCATTTTTGTTTTCCTTCCTTGTCTAAACAGCATTTTTTATATTTCTTTCCGCTTCCGCAAGGGCAAGGCTCATTTCTGCCTATTTTTATTGGTGATTTTTTATTTTTAAAAAATTTGTTATGCAAAGGATATCTTAATTCTCTTTTAATAATTGAGTGTCTTTTTAAAAATAAATCATTATCAAATTCTTTTAGTTTATTAATAATCTCATTTGCATCATCCTCAGAAATATCTTCACATTCAGTTATTTTCTTTAATTGATAATCATATGCAATTTTCCATAGGGGATTGTCTAAACCCGAGTGTGCATAAAAGGCATGTAGAACAGCTTCTTTGCAGTCACAAAGTGGTGTAACACAATAATAATCGGCTATTTTATAATCAATTTCTTTAAATGATAATAAAAGTATCTCACTTCCTCCAAAAATTGCTTCATAACACATCAATTCTCCTGGACGATACATTCTTATTGCTTTTTTTCTTGCTTCATTATTAAGAAGTTTCTGAAGTTTTGGAGTATTTTTATCAGATAATATGATATTTGATTCTTCAGTATTTCCACAGATTGGACAAGCAGGACAATTATCTAAACTAAATCTCTTGTTCACAAAATTCGAGACCTTACCGACATTGAAATCGAATTCTTTATTGCATTTTTTGCATTTGAAATTTAAAATTGTCATTTATTCACCTTCTAGATTTTATTAATTTTTGATATTTTTCTTTAATAAGTTCCCACCAATTTTCTGCTTTATCAACTTCGCAATCCTCTCCCATTTCTAGCCAAAAGGTCTCCCAGTTATATGCCCTAACTCCTCCTAATTTAATTACTTCTTCATTGATATCTGCCATCCAAACAGAAGCAATTTCAGGGGTACAATAATCGAGCCCATCATCTTCTAATTCTGATTCATCTATAGAATAATCAACATAAAGCCCAGCTTTTATTCTTTTAGTCTTAGGAAGTTTCGGAAGATTTTTTAGAAATCTTTCTGCTCCGCTTACATTTAAAGCCCATTTTTGAAGTCTTCTAGCATCATTCATCGATATTTTATATCTGCTCATCTTGCCCCTCCCAAAATATCAAAAACCGAAAGATTAAATTGTCCATTTTATATTATATCTTATCTGAGTAAGTCCTAGAGAGGTTTGTGTACCAGAATGGTGCACCTTTCTTAATCCCTAGGGTCCGGATAATTTCCGGAAGACCTCCTTCTCCATCTTAACTAATTCTTCTAACATTATCGTTCTACCTCCCAATATCCCCCTTTATCAGGGCCAATTCTTTTTATTAACCCATCTTTTTTCAGCTTAGAAATATTCTTTTCAACAGCCCTCGAACTGATATTTATCTTCAAGGATATTTCTTCCGCATTTATATGAGGATTTTCCTTAATAATTCTAAGAATTTTCTCCGAACTTTTCTCCGAACTTTTCTCCGAACTTTTCTCCGAACTTTTCTCCGAACTTTTCTCTCCAAAGAAGAATTCAATCCTGTAATAATCGAGTCCCGTTAAAATAACTGGGTCTTGATGATAGTGATATCTCCATCCTTTGAACATTTTATCAAAGCCATATCCTGCATTTTCCGCTAAATCTATTACTCTAAATATTCTGGTAATTAATGGATTTCTCGGAAGAGAGATGTCTCCTTTTTGTAATTCTTTATAGGGTTTTGGCAGTGCCCCAGGATTAAGGAACTCAAGCCTGTTAGAAAATACCCTTATTCTTGGTTTCATCGGAGAAAAATAATCTGAATGAATCAAGAGATTTACAAGAGCTTCTCTTATTGCTTTAACTTGTGGCTGATTTTCATCTCTAAAAGCCCCTTTTAACTTAAAAGGAACGTCAATCTTTTTTATAATCCTCTCGTAAATAGAGAAGAAATATTCATATAAGTTCGGATACTCTGACAATCTAAATTCGTATCTTTTTTCAGCATCAGAATAACTTGTTCCAAATATCTCAAGGTAGTCTATCCTAAAATCAGGAAAATATTTTCCCATAGAATCTTCTGTACCAAATACTAATAAACCTGCCATTGTCACGAAACCTTTTTCCAAAACTCTTATTTTTGTTAAAAATTCTTCATCTGTAAGGGTATTATACTGATGTTCAGGTTTTATATTTTGAAGATACGTCCTATATCTTTTAATGCTCTCTTTATTCAAATCAATCAGTTTTAATTTTGTTATTTCTCTATCTTTAGTTCCAAATGCAGAGTCTCTAAATAGAGAATTGAGCTCTTCCTGTGTTGCTCTTTGATCTCCACTGCCTGTTCTTATAAAAGTGTTTTTAGGATTATCATAAAATATGGGCTTGCCCTCTGCAACAGGAATATAAAATGCAAGAACGGTTTTCCCATTAAAGTTATACTTTTTACATTTAACTTCTAATTTCTTATTAAATTTCTGACCATTTCTTAATACTCCTATAAAATCCTGCTCCACCTTTTCAGGATTTAAAACTCCAACTATTAAGTATTCCTTTCCTTCTTTCTTCACTCCAAATATGAGCCAACCGCCAGCAGTATTTGAAAATGCAGAAACAGTCTCCCAACAATTTTTAGGAACTTCAGACCTTGCTTCCTTAACCTCAAAATCCTCCCATTCAATATCGCTTAATTTTTGAATTAATTCTTGTTTATTCATCTTATTATTTGCAAATACTTCCTTTTATGTTTTTCCTGGTGGTTCATTTTACTAACTCCCCATTAAACGCTTGTTTCATTAAAGAGTCAAACATTAAATTTATTTCTTCTTTAGACTTCTTTTGTTTTTCTTTTAATTTTTCAACATGTTCGACTATAGAGACGAAATCATTTTGAAGTCCCAATGTGGGTAATGGAAAACCTATTTTTTTTATTATACCTACATTTAGTATATCCATTGTTCCTCCATGTGAAACATTTTCTAATTCAATTTTTATAATAGGTGAATTAAATAAAAATTTAAAAAAAATCGGATTCATCTTTTTCTTATCAAATGTAATCTTCATTAAACGAGGATTAATAATTCCTTGTTGAAATGATTTTGGAACAATACTAATCTTACCATATGTTCCAACTAAACTTATCAATATATCTCCTTCTTGAACTTTATAACTTTCTAATTCCTCATACTTCTCCTTGGAAATATAATAATCTCCAAAATTCAAATTATCTTTAATGACTTGTTCTTGACCATAAATTTTATATCCATTTTTCACATAACATGATTTCTTTAGTGAAGAGCCAAATGGACCTGCCTTAATGGAATTTTTACCATCTGCAACGAATTCAGTGATTCTCTTGAATTCTTTTTTGTTTTCCAAGTATTTGTTAAACATCCCATAAAAAACGCTTTGCAAATATTCTCTTGTCAATTTATCAGATTCTTCTCTTTTTTGTTTTAGTTTTTCGGCTTTTTCTAAAATGGAAACTATCTGTTTTTGAATATTTAATGGTGGAAGAAGAATATTTATTTTAGCTATTTTTTCATTTCCAATCGACTTTTGAGTAGCACCAGAACAATAAGAATCCTTTATACTATTAAAATAAGGCGTTAATAAATAGGCTCTCAAATAGCCAACATCTACTTTTTCTTCATTAACTTTTATTCCAGTAAACCCTGTTGATAAAATATACTTATCTACTTCAATTTTATTTGTCTTATCAAAACAATATATCTTTAATGTGCTTTTCATTTTAGCAAACCAAACACTATTTAGAATTGGTTGCATATTCGCTCTTGAAGGACGATTGTTATAAGATATTTCACACTCTATTTTTTCAATCTTTGTTTTTTTTATTGACTCAGTAGATAGATATTCTTTCTTACCCTTAAACTCTCTTATTCCACTGGATAATATCTCAAAATAATTCTCATTACCTAAATTAGTTTCAATCCAACCAATATTCAACTTATTTTTCATCTTGTCAATCTCCTAAATATAATAAAGTAGAACAAGACAAGTAAAGCCGTTCCAACAACAAGATAAGAAATAAATAATGTCCAAACACTAATAATTCTTAAGTTATTAAATAATTTAAAAGCGGTTGTTATAGTTATGATTGTTGTTAAATAAATTATTACAGTTTGTAGCGAAGCATTAAGTTTATGGTTTTGTTCTTCTCTCGCAATATCAAACCCTTTTGGTGTTAAAGAGACCCCATTACCCTTACCCTCTATTTTTATTAATTCATGTTCTTTTAGGAAATACATTGATTTGTTTAAACTACGAGGAGTAAGTTTTAATTTCTTTAATAATGGGCTGTTATTATCTTCATTAAAATCTGATATGCTGTACCAAATCCAATTTTCGTGGTATAATTCGTGTAAAAGTTTTCTCCACTCATTAGGATGTTGTTTTTCAGCTTCAAAAATATCTTTAGGTGTTGAAATTATTCTATTCTTCATTTTCTTAATAGTTCAATTTTATCTAAAATTTCTCCTTTTATCTCTATATTAGGATTTGTGATAATTCTTGATTTTTTAATCGTGTTCTCATACAATAAAACTCCTAAGATTTCTTTGTTATTAGTTTCTATAAAAATTCCTTCAACAATATTTTTTAATTCATTAAAATTATCTTGCCACCAAATATCAGTTTCTGAGCTATAATTCATAAATATAAAATCTTCAAATCTTACAGCTATAATTGAATTTGTCTTTCCCGCCAACTGCCCACCAGTAATTTTATCTTTGATTCTTCTTTTTAATTGATTTATTAAAGAATCTTTTCTTAACGTTTCAGCTCTTGATGGCCATAGACATTGTGAATGAATACTTACACTTCCAAATTTACCATTCCCAACTATGAAATGAGTTATAGAACCATTAGTAATGTCTCCTATCTTCTTACTCTTTAAGTAGGTAATTCCTTCTTCATTAGATAACAATTTTATAAGTCTTTGTCCAAATTCATCATAATATTCATATAGATCTTTTACATCATATAAAAATTTGTCAGGGTCGCCTATGTTGTTCTCCATTCTACAACTTCCATTTAAATCAACAAGTAATATTTCTTTTAAATTTTCATAATCTCTTATTAAGATTATCTTTATTTCTTCAACACTATTGTTTCCCTCATTTAGAATCTTATCGGTTTCTACATCAATTTTTAGGAAAACCTTTTTAGGAATTTTTTCTATAATCTCTTTCGAAGCAAGATTAAATGCTTTCTCTACCTTTTGTTGTATTTCTCCTTTTCCTAAACAAGTTTGTTCTATGTTGAACTCTTCCTTATCAATATAAAAATTAAAATCGTGGTTTCCTAAACTTTCAACCTCATAACTTACATTTAAAATACTAGTGTTTTGTTTTAGTTCTATTAAAAATTCAATCTCATTTATCAATTCACGATGATTGTCCCCAAACGATTTTAATTTAGCAATTAAATTATTTCTTTTTTTTCTTGATAAATTATTAATTAGTTCTTTTAGAGTTGAATCTATAATCTTTAATTCTTGATTATATTTTTCATTAGGTTTGTTATCTAAAAAAATATCCTCAACTGAAGCACTTAATAAATTTAATAACACATTTTCAGTATGATTATGCCTATTAGCTAAATTAAAATTATCAACAACGCTTAGAATAGTAGGAAATTCTTTTAGTTTATTTCTAGCTTTACTTACTTTATCTTCAAAATAAGTCGATTCATCTTGTTGTGTTGCTCCGCTAAAGATCATCGCCTCTTTCCTCCTAACAATTTAACGGGTACACTCGCAGAAACCTTATGTTTATCCTTCTTGCCTGTAAGGTTCTTCTTTTCAATGGCATCTGAGAAATAATTTTTATCCGAAGAGTTTACAAGCTTATCATAATACTTCGGATAACTGCTTTTTATGTGTTGCAGCTTATATTTAAGATATTCGAGTCTGCATTTCTCTGAACAAAACAATAAAACTTTTTCATCGTTAAATTGTGGAGACATACAAATCCCCAAATCAAAGACTTTTTTGCAGGTTTTGCACGTCTCGTTCATCTCCCACCTCCCAAAACACTCAAAACCGATAAATTTAAATATTTAATATTCCCCTCATGTCTATAATAGATGAAAGGACTCTGACGAATCCCGTGCTCGCTTTGCGATGATGCGGTTAGTAGGATTGACGAGTCCCCGATTCTATTTTCCTTAATTAACATTTTAACCTCTCAATATTAAGTAAATTGTCTAAAACGCCTAAAACCGAAAGATTTAAAATGTGTGTATATGTATATATATTGTTACATATAAAACCCATCTCGAATGGAGTCCGTAAGGTGCCTGCCTGCTTATGTGGACAGGATCGACTAGTAGGGTGGTTTTGTAACGACTTAATTATCTTGATCATCTTTCACTTGGTTTCTTTATTACTCCATTTAATTTAGCATTCTTCCGTAATATCTCTGTATAGGTTTTATCATCATTTTCCATTTCCTGAAATACTGCACCACTTATCAAATCAACCACTTGCAATTCCACTTTTAGTTTAGAATTCTCATGTTTTATTGGGATTATTAAATCACAATTTAAAAGATCTTGTCCTTCCTCAGCTAAAAATATTTCATAAGACATTTTCTTAGATTTTCCACTATCATATTCTATTTCTTCATAATTTTTTACAACTAAAGAAGATATTCTTTTATTCTTAAAATAATCTTTATCTGCAATTATCTTCGAGGGCAGTTCTTTATGATTAATAAAACTTTCATAAAGTAAATCAAATAATATCTTTTCTTTTTCTGACTCAGAAATATTTTCCCCCTCTTTTTTAATTGCAATAAATCTAATCTCTAATTCTACGTTAGAAAGTTCTTCAAGAAGTTTTAATCTTATCTTTTCTTCAGGGAATCCTGTAAATTTTATCTCTCCGCCCAATCTATTTAACCATCTCAAGCCTTTCTTTGTTCTTTTTAATTGTTCTTTCGTTTTTTTAAGGATTTTTGAAAGTTTTTTCCCTTCATCTGAACAAATATAAGTTAAAACTAAACATTTACTTCCATTCTTTCCAGAATCTCCGCTTTCATCTAAATATCCAGTTTTAAATCTGTTCTCTTTAAATTCCTTCATTCTTTCCCTCCAATCAACTCCCTAGGAATATCGATAGAATCTTTCTTTGTACTATGAACCCAATCGTTTCTTTCTTGAAGCGCCTTATCAATTTCTTCCTTTAAATTTTTAAGAAAGCCGTCTGATAGGTTATTAAGAATCTCGATTTCTTGACCAAAATCAAGCTCAACAATCCATTTGAATGAATTCGTTGTTCTTTCATATTTAATTTTATTCTTACCGGCCAAGAACTGCCTTGAAGGCTTACTAATATCTTTTAGAATTAAATCCCTAATTCTTTCAGAAGGAGACAATTTTAATTGAGAACAATGTCTCCTAAATTGAATGAGGTTTAATTGAGGAAGCCTAGTAGAAATTGATAGATATCCTTTAGATTCTCTCATTACATCTTTTTGAAAATTACTTTCTTTCATAAAAATCCCTAGAACTAAGACTTTATAAACATTTGTATAATTTGGTCTGCGTGCGTAGACCATTATAGGGTAGACCCCATGCTTTCTATTTTATCTTAATTTTCTCAACTTCCTTGACTATCTCCTTAAGTTGCTCTGAACTAAATTTATCCAAGGGATTCTCATCGGCTAGAGGATGATTTGTTAAATCTTTAGGAGTTAAATGTTTGTTAAATGCAAAGAACTTTTCAAGTAATCTCAAGAATTTAATTTGCTCGGCATTATAATTTTTATTATTTTGGACTATGAGTTTCTCAAACTCTTTTTTAATCATCTCCTGAGGATCTGGTAAGTCTTTCAAACTAAGCATATCTCTTAAAAACAAAACAAAGTCCTCTCTCTTTTGAATATTCTCAATCGTCCAAGAAAAATTAAGTTCCCTTAATTGTTTCTCAATTTCTATAAGCTCTTTCCAAGTGACTCCTTCTTTAGTCATTTTCTTCATTAGGCTTGAATTTTTAAAATATTCAATGTCTGGATCTTCTCTAACTTGCATTTTAAAAGGCTCATTACTTCTAATCGTGTCTGGAGCATCAATTCTGATTATCTTTTTTCTATCAGGTTCAAAGTACTTCATCAAAGGTGCAATTTCTTTGATTAAAAAATCAATGTCTGCAAATGTAAGATTTCCAAAGAATTTCTCTTGGTTAAATAGAACTCTCATTATTTTATCTTGTTTCTCTCTCACAACTTGCAAATTAGAGCTCCAAACATTCTCTATTCTATCTACCAAGAATTCTTGTTCATTATTTATCGATTCGGAGTCTCCTTCCTTCAAATAACTAAACAAATCAACACAATGCGAAATAAAAGTTTGAACCCTACCATCGCCAAAATCAGTAAACTTAATCAAAGGGGCTATTTCTTTTTTCAGTTCGTCTATATGTTCTCTTAAGTCAAATTTTTTAGATTCAATCTTTTTGATTATTTCAACTTTTGGTTTAACAATAAATGATTTTTTATCAATTTTCTTAATATCTCCAATAATTCTTTTTTCAATTATTTCTTTTTCTTCATTTGTTAAATTCTTCTTTAATAAATCGACCTCTTTGTTGAAGATCTTAACCCTAACATCTTCACTTAATCTTGATTTATCACTTGTTTCTAATTGATGTTGTTTGATGTTTGAGAAATCCCCAAATTTAAAATCTAATACTCTAAAATCTTCTTTATTGTGAATTCCATCTATTATTGGAAGCCATTGTCTATTTTTACATGCAGATAAACTTCTTGTTCCTCTCCCTAACATTTGCCAAAATCTAATATGTGAAAATACTGGCGTAACGAAAGCTAAATTCATTATTTCAGGCAAATCTATCCCTGTGTCTAATACCCCAACTGACAAAGCAATTCTCGGACTTGAGTCTTTAACAAATCTATTTACTTCGTCCATATATCTGTCCTTATTAGAAACTATGACTGAAACATCGTCACATAATTTTGGATAAATCGAATCAAATACCTTTTTCAATTCTTCTGCATGACTTACACTAGAACAAAAAAAGATGGTCTTGCAAGGTTTATCCTCTTCTGTTTTATAACACTTATCCATAAATTCCAAGACTATAAGCTCATTTGTTTTTCTATCTGTAAAATATTTTGCAAATCTCGTCCCGGGAACTTTAAAACTTCTTGGATCTTCATCTTGTTTAATTAATTCAGTCTTAAGTTCGTCATCAAGTTCTAAACCGCTTATTCCTAATTCTGTAACTTTGGTAGCAATTATTTGTGCATCGTAAGGTACAAGCACGCCATCTCTGACAGCTTCATCATAATCATACTTAACAGTCGGCTCCCCTCGAGGGCATTCGAATAAATCATAAGTATCTCTTAATTCACTTTTTGAAGGTGTAGCAGTTAAGCCTATTTGTATTGCATCAAAATACTTGAAAAGTAATCTCTCCGGATCATAATAAGATCTATGTGCTTCATCAAATATAATTAAATCAAAAAATCCAGGCGTGAATTTTTGAAGTTTAAATCCTCCTTCACTATTCTTACTCTTCAAAGTTTGAACAGTCGAGATATACATTCTCTTATCCATGTCAAAATCTCCAAACTCATTAAGAATTGTTTTTGGTTCTCCTTTTAAATAACTATCAAAATCATTATATGCTTGTCTTCCTAAAGAAATCCTATCAACAACAAATAAAACATTTTGGATATATCTGGCTTTTATTAAAGCATGAAGAATTGCCATAGAAACTCTTGTCTTTCCGGTTCCTGTTGCCATATTAATCAACGCTTTCCTATTTCCTTTCTCTAAATGATTTAACACTTGTTTAACAGCCCCTACATTTCTTGATCTGTCAACTATATTCGGGTTTATCTCTACGTTTGAAAGTTTTTGTCTTTCAATAATTAATCTCCTTCTTCTTTGTAAATCTTCTTGTGAAAATGGTCCAGATATCTTACGAGTAGGATAACCCTTTTCTTTGATGAACCAATCATGCCCATTTGTTAAAAAAATTGGAATTGCAAATTCTATCTGTATTTCTATATCTTTTTGATAGGTTTTTGCTTGTATGCTTCCTTTTTCAGCATCTAAAGAAAATCTTTTAGCTTCTATTATTGCCAATGGTTTTTTATGTTCATCCAAAAGAACGTAATCGATAAATCTTCCTTCCTCCTTTCCTTCAGTCTGTTTAATCACATAATTTCCGATCTTGAAGTCTGATTTTACAGAATTAACCTCTCTTTTGATATAATCCTCCTTCCAATTAGCCTCTTCTATCAGGCTAGGATCTATCTTTTCTTCCCGTGTTTCTTTCTCTGATAAGTCCATGTAAATTAATAGATATTCATATTAAAAAGTCTTCGTACCCCTTAATTTTTATTGTTTCAATGTTTTATCGGTCCAGTTCCAGAAATTATCTCTTCCAACAATCAAATGATCTAAAACTTTAATATCCATCTCTTCCCCCGCTTTCATCAATTTTTCAGTTATATCTAAATCTTCCGCACTCGGAGAAGGATCTCCACTAGGATGATTATGAACTAAGATTATCTTGCTTGCAGAGTTTTTAATTGCCGGCTTAAAAACTTCCCTTGGATGAACGATGGAAGCATCCAATATCCCCTTACTAATCAAAACAGGTTCTCCAATAAGACTATTTTTTGTGCTCAGCATTAAAACATAGAAATGTTCTTCTTTTTTATCCTTCAATCTATCATGCATAAGATTGAAAACGTCTTGGGCGCAACTTATCCTTTTGACTGGATTTTTTGATTGATTAATTCTCTTTTGAAGTTCAGCAATAGTCAATATTTGCATTGCCTTGCTTGGTCCAATTCCTTTTATCTTCTCTAACTCTGTCAATGAACACTCAAACAATTTATCTAATCCAAATTCAGTAATAAGGCGATTAGACATATCAATTACATTTTCCCCCTTACTTCCTGTCCTCAATAATATCGCAAAAAGCTCCGCGTCACTCAAAACTTCTACCCCATGCTTAAGAAACCTCTCCCTAGGCCTTCCCTCCTTTGGAATGTCCTTGATTTTCATAAATATTATAATAGAGCATTGATTAAAAAGCTATCATATATCTTTCAAATAACCTTATTTCTGGGAGAGCACTAAAATCTCCATTGAGGAATACCTAATTTTCTACAAATAGGGCAATCCTCAAATTTTCTTTTATTTGGATTGCACTTTAATTCCTGTCTAATTCTGAAAAAAAATTCTTTATGAGTCATTTCAGGGATATTCCAAGACAAAGCTATTCTTTTCATCTCTTCAAAATGCTCTTGAATATCTTCCTTTGTTATTTCTTTAATTGAATTCATTATCTTTAAAAAACAAGTAAATTAATAAATTCTTCTATTTTAATTAGAAATACTTCTTAGGCAATTTACTTCGGCGGAACAAGACTATCCCAGCCCTCTATCCATTCTGAGATTTGAGGTATTTCTACTTTTAATTTTCTTTTTTTAACATATAACTTTGTCAATAAATATAATATCATTCCAAGTGATTTAGAACTTTTATTATTCCCAGGAATTATAAAATCAACACCCATAGTGTAATTGTTTGTGTCGCATATAGCCATAACCGGAATTTTAATTCTTTTAGCATCATCTAATGCAGCCTTATCTGTCCATGGGTCGCAAATCAATAACAACTCTGTTTCTATGAAGGTAGCTAAATTTGGATTTGTTAAAATTCCAGCAGGATAATTTTTAGTAAATGCTTTTATTCCTAAAGTTTTAGAGAATAACTGAACAGCTTTTTCTCCTGCTTCCCTTTTGCAAACTACAACAATATCTTCAGGAGAGAATTTAGACAAATATTCTCCCGCTTCTTTTATTCTTTGATCCAATAAAGTTGTATTAAAAACAGCCAAAGAGTCAGCCCTTCTCTTATATACAAATGGTTTCATATCTGGTGTTATTGCCCTTGTTCCCAAATGTATAGATGATTTCAGATAATCTTCTATAGGAATAAGTGTATCTTTCCTTTCTTCTTCGTCGGGCTTTACCCTTTTCTTTAAATCTGAATCATCTGTCTTAATACCTGACGCAAGTTTCTTCGCTTTTTCTTTTAATTTTGCCAGCTTCTCTTCTTTCTCAGTTTTTTCCAAACTTTTTTCCTTTTCGGATTTTTTAGAATCTTCTTTTTCTTGCTCTTTCTTGGTTTCCTTTTTCTTCGGAGTTTTTTTCACCTTTCCTTTTTTATCTTCATCTTCTTCAGAACCTTCCTCACTTTCAACTAAATCTTTAACTTTTTCAATTACCTTTTCTTCAATGTCTTTTGCTTCTTTTGCTACTTTCTTAGCCGTTTCTTCCAATTTTTCTTCAACTTTCTCTAAAAATGATTCTTCTTTCTTTTTTGTTTTAGGCATTTTTTAACAAGAATCGTAGGGTTTTTAAAGCTGTCGGGTTTAAATTAAATATGGATTTCAGTGAAATATTCTCACAAACATGGAAAGAATATAAGTCTAACTTTTCAACAATATTAAAGTTTATGCTTGTTTTCATTACTATCCCTTCATTAATTTTTCTTTTGATTAATACTTCACTTATATTGTCTAATGAAAACTTAAAAATGTTAGTTCTTATTAATTCCCAAGAAAGTCCACTTTCATTATCCAAAGGATATAATTTTTATCTTACTATGATTTTGATTACTTCCTTGATATCTATGGTCTTAGCCTTATTTGCTTATGCAGGTTTAACTAGCACTTCTCTTAAGAAAACTAAATTCAAGTTCTCAGATTTAGTTTATTCTTCAAAGAAAAATTTCTGGAGATATTTGGCATATTGCATAGTCGTGATTATCTTCTTATTTCTTCTTTTCATTCTCCTAATAGTCCCAATGATAATATTCTCAATTTATTGGATCTTTGCATCATACGTCTTATTTGATCAAAATAAAGGAATATTAGAATCATTAAAAACAAGCAGGAAAATTGTAAGGGGCAGATGGTGGAAAGTTTTAGGATATTCTATTTTATTCGTCCTAATAATAATTACCATATCTATCGGGATTTCTCTGGTTTCTTCCATCATTCTATTGCCTTACCTTGTTGCAGATGGTTTATCCCCATTATTATCTCAAGGACCAATTACTCCAACTTTTTTTGTCCTTCGTCAAATTACTTCCTTTATTTCCCAAATAATATCCAATATAACCGTTATTCCTTTAACAATATTATTCTATAAGAACTTTTATCTTAAATTGAAAAATTCTAAGAGATAAAACTTCTTATTTAAATTTCTTCAATATCTTCAATAGTTTTTCTTTTTTTATCTTGAATTCTCTGGGGGTCACATCAAAATGTTTGTATTCTCCAAATTCCTTTACAATTTTCATTAACTTGTCATAAAATTCTTCTTTCTTCAACTCTTTTAATCTATTTAAATAATCCTTAAAATCTATCTCGCAATAAAATAATAAACTTAAGATTATGCTCTGATTTTGAGATATGTCCTTCAATTTCTTCTAGATCAAAAGGAACTTTTTGTATAATCTTTCTCTTTTCATAAAAATCAATTCTTATATCTAAAAGTTTTGGATTTGCTATTAGTTTCCTTAAAACTTTAATTTCCATTTAAGTACACTTCGTAAAATAACATTTGATTAAATATAGGATAACCTGTATTTAAAGCTGATTGAATAACTTTATCTTCTTTAAGTTTTATTTCTTTTAAGAATTCGTTATAAGTTATTTGGAAACAATTAATTTTAATTCCAACTTGAGAATCAACATAATCTTTAGCTTTATCAACATCTATTTTCTTATTAACAATTAAAAGTAAATCTATATCTGAGTCTTTTCTAAATGTCTCCTTAGGCGTTGAACCAAATAATAAAGCTATAACTGGTTTTTCACTTAACTTATCTAAAAAGTAAGTTATGGCTCTCCGCCTTAATAAAGGAAGTTTATTTAATCTTTCTATGTCAAATGAATTAAAAATATTGTTTAGTCTTTCACTTTTCTTTATCTTATACTTTTTAAGATTTCCATCTTTTTGAGAAGTTAATATATCTTCTTTTTCAAGTTGATTTAAGAATCTTGTAACACTATTAGGATACAACTTGGTTCTTCTAGCTATGTCTCTTAAATGAAAACTTGCTTTCTTGTTTTCGTAATAAAGTCTTAATATCTTTGAATGTCCTATTTTTAGTATTGTAACCATTATTTGCACAATTGTCCAAGTTATTTAAACATTTCGGGTTTAGATTTAGGATTAACTCTTCAACGTTTTTCTATTCAAAATCATTTTTTTGCAGACTTCCATAAAATGTCAAAATAAGATCTATAGGAATCAGCTACTTTTGAATCGGTTATTAAAACAGCTGTTGGATTTTTTGTTAGAATTATAGTCATAACATTATCTGTCCAAATATTAATTTCTACGGGAGTTGTATTTTGCATATATCTAACCTCAAATAAGTTAGGATGTTTTGCTTGCTCTTCAATATTCCTTCTAGCATCTTCATGGTAAATTATTTTTTGCTTAATCTTCTTTTCCGCTAATCCTTTAAGATGTTTATTAAAGAAGATTTTAACTTGTTCCAAGTCTTCACCCCTGCTAGCCCCAATTACATAATTTATGTCGCCTTTTTTTAGTGTTTCTCTTAACATTTTGTAAACAGTTTCCATACCTTTCCAACCTTTGAATATTTCTGCTTTTGTTTCTTCAGTGTTAGAATTAATTTCTATCCTTAATGCAGGTATTATCTTTTTTATTTCCTTTTCTTGACTTTCAATAGTTCTTTTTTTGTCATCAAGAAAATCCAAAAGTCGACTTGGATCTGTAGCACTAAAATTTTTAGTATTTGAGATAATCACATAACTGACTAGCCCTTTGTCTAATAGTCTTTGTAAACCATCATATACTTTCGAAGTATGAACTCCCGTATTTTTGATTATGCTCCAAGAAGTTGTTCGCCCAAGTTTAAGTAAAGCTAAGTAAATTTTTATCTCATTTTTAGTTAATCCTATTTCTTCTAAGATTTTTTCTGTTTCCATTAGTTTTCTAATCCAAAGAGGTTTTTATTTCTTTCTATTGTTCTCCCTTAAGGGAAGAATAATAGTTAAATACCTTATATTTCTGTAGCTACTATGAAAGAACAATTAAATTCACAAAAAGTGAAAGGAGGAAAGAAAAATGATAACACCAAAAGAAGCAGAGGAATTGTCAAGAGAAGAAATTCAAGAAGTTGGAGAACTAGAGCACGAAATAGATGACAGCATTAGAAGGGTCTATGTGACTAATAAGGACGCCCCTTATAATGTTTGTTTCGATGATCAACTACCGAACAGACTTGTTGCCGAAATAATAAGAAGATATAGCTCTCATTGGGATATTAGCTATGCGCCCCCTCACAAAGTAAGAGATGGCGGGAGATATAGTGGGTCTTTCATGCTTGCAGAAAAGAATCAACAACAAGGAAGTTAATTTTAAGAAATCCTTTGAATGCTAAAAAGTAATGAGTTGTTCGTTCTCTCATCTAAGCACTAAACTATTTAGTAATACTCTCCTCCGCAGCGTTGAACCATTTTGCTCTTTAATTATTCGGTTTATGTAGCTAACTTAATCCTAAGGATTAACGCCCAATGTCATTAAGTTAAGCCCTAACTTTTTTCTTAGTAACAATAACATAAACCCTCTTTCCTAAATACTTTCTAGGAACATCTGCTTTAGCAGAGGTTCCAATAGGTGTTACAACTCTT
>Ga0082335_1003636_pt1 | contig 24943 bp, 18 predicted proteins | sample Subgrocontami58m_FD_72375 | JGI IMG/M metagenome (GOLD analysis project Ga0082335, IMG submission 72375) | Subsurface groundwater microbial communities from S. Glens Falls, New York, USA - GMW37 contaminated, 5.8 m (SPADES assembly) (version 2) ...
GCCCAGCCCGAATTTCGCCAAAAGAAAACAGCGGAGCAAATGGAAAATTCCTCCCCAAACCCCTCCTTTTCCATTTGCGACATCCAAATTCAAAAACAAATCAGCCGAAGTTTTGGCAAATCCTTTCCCCAAAAAATAGTTTTGCCAAAACTTCGTCCGCATTGTTCCGCCACCTGCCTGAATACTTGGAAGGCAGAACCCCAAAAAGAAAAATGTCCTTTCCATTTTTAGAAAAAATTGGTCGCGCGCAAATCCGAAAAGCAAGGAACATTTTTTCTTTTTGGGGTTGCCGAGTGAAGCGAGGCGGTGGCGGAACGATACGAGCGTACGATTTAGTTTCAAGCCACCACGCGCTCCGCGCGTGGCACATTACCGATTTTGGAAATAGGTTCGAGCTTGGTACAATAAATACACCACAATCTGACTTTCGGAAAATTGACCGACTTTTTGCCGACTTTGGCCGCACATCGCTGGTACGAATTCCGAATGGAACTCCTTGACAGGCAACAGAGACATCTATAGATAATTAAGCCTTAACATTGAGATGTATATCTATGGGTGTAGACATACCAGAAGACAGTATTGGAGCGGGGGGGGCCAGTCTTCCCTGAAAACCAAGAAGACCAACCATCCCACAAATCCTCTCCAGCAGACTGGATGAGAAGACGTGTGGTTCTTGGTATTGCTGCGGGCATTACATCCCTCGCTGCTGGGATACCCACTTTCCTGCACCATCAAGAACCACGTGATGAGCGTGAGATAGATCGAATACGAAAACTTCTCCCGGAAACCGTGACGATTACCATTATCGTTAATCCATCGCGAGCTTCTCTCCACGAGAATCGACGTGATGATGTCACTATTGCCTTAGATAAAACACTAAAATTGGATGAGTGTCATCTCGCGCCGGATATCACTCTTGGAAACCCAGTCACTATCATTCTCCGTGACAGATCAAAAGACGGTCCTGTCGTCGCTCGCTACACGAGCGCACCACATCCGGAACTCCGTGCCTGGCTCGACGAAGGCGCACATTTTCTCGCACATCCTGATGACCGCTCGACACTCAACCCCACCCCTCGGCGATTTGAAATCCAACTCCACCGTGAAATGTTATAATGCGACCCCATGTTCGCTGAGGTTGTTCTCCATCGCCGGATTCCGAGTCGCTTTGACAGTTTTACCTATGAAGTTCCGAACGGAATGAATGTTCTGCCCGGGCAGATCGTCCAGGTGCCCTTTCGCAGACAAATCTTGCCCGCAATCGTTCGAACACTCCACGGTCAAAAGCCTTCTTACCCCACAAAACTTCTTACCGAGGCCGTTTCTTTTGTTCTTCCTCAACGACAGGTTGAACTCGCGAATTGGATGTGCGAACGCTACGCATGTTCCTTTTCAAAGGTCATTGACCTCTTTATTCCGGAAAAAATTTGGCAACCGACAAAGCGGGCGCCCGCCCGGGAAAAGGAAGCTGATATGAGAAAAAAAACATCCACCCCCAGCACAGCGCTTCAAACATTCACGGCACAACTCCTTGAGTGCCAAACAAAAAAACTCATCGTCGAGAAAACCATTTTTCCCAGGGAAGAATTTTATGCGCTGCTCTCAAAAATCCAAGCACCCAAAGGCCAAACCCTCTTCCTCTTCCCAGAATTTTTTCATGCTCAGCAAATCGCGCAGCATCTTCCAATATTCCACGGAGGACTGAAAGAAACAGAAAAAGCCGAGCTCTGGGAAGCGGTGAGAAATGGAGAGCTTTCGACGCTTGCAGGAACACGTGCCGCCCTTTTTCTCCCATTTAAAAACCTTTCCCTTATCGTCATCGATTTTGAACACGACGAAAGTTACCGCGAAATTCGCCAACCAAACTATCACGCGCTTGAAGTCGCGGAACAACTTGCCACCATGTGGAACATTCCTCTCTTGATGATCAGCTCAACTCCACGTGTAGAAACATGGTATGCGGCAACCCAAAAAAAATACGAACAAACCGAGTGGAATGAAGTAAAAAAAATTGCGCCGGTTGAAGTCATCAACCTGGCCGATGAACGGCACAGAGGCAATTTTGATCTCCTTTCGAGCGCGGTCGTTGAAAAAATGGCTGCCCGCTTAAGCCAAAACGAACAAATCCTCCTTTTTCTCAATCGCACGGGTGAAGCATCCGCGCTCCTCTGCCCTGACTGCGGAAAAGTTTTTCGATGCGCGAAGTGCAAAACTCCCCTCACTCTCCACAAAACCCTCGAGCTGAAATGTCACCGCTGTGCACTCCGCGAACCCATGCCGGCTCAATGCGACGTCTGCGGCAATATCAATTTCAAGCAGCTTGGCGCCGGCACGGAGCGTCTTGAAAAAGAAATCCAAAATATTTTTGCGAAAGCGAAGATCCTACGTCTTGATCGTGAAACGCTCGCGCCAAAAGCAAAACGCGTCGTTCTTGCCAATCCAAAAAATCTTGAACAGGCTGATATTCTCATCACCACGCAATTCATCGACAAACCATTCCATCTCCCGAAACTCACCCTTTCCGTGGCCGTGCTCCCGGATCCGCTCCTCCACTTTCCGAATTTCCAAGCAACGGAAAGAGTTTTTCAACTCCTCACTCACATACGTCTCCTCACGAATCCAAAAGGCACCACGGTGATTCAGACATTTCTCCCAAGGCACAAACTTTTTGAATATCTCGAAAAAAATCTCATCGAATCATTCTATGAGGATGAGCTTACCGTGCGCAAAAGTCTCAATCTTCCACCATTCAGCTAGGAACAACGGCCCCCTCAGGATATGCCGGCGCTGACGGGGTTTCGTAAGATTCATCGTTTTCAGTAGGTGGAGGCGGTTCTTGGGGTCCAATGTCCATTGGCACTCCACCATCCGGTTCTTCGCTGCCCAACTCTCCCGCCTCTTCTTCTTCGTAGATTCGATCGAGACAATCGAGTTCATTTTCGCCGGGTAAACAGTTTCCAGATTCGTTTGAACCAGAACTTGAAGAAGGCGATCCAAAAACCGTCCATGCAATTGCGCCAGTTCCTCCTAACACGCCCAGACCTCCAGCCAAAAGAGCCAATCGCAATGCTTTTCGGACACCAGACCTTCGCTCTTCGCGCGCTATCCTTTGAAGCATCGGCGAAGAAGATGGAGCTGTGCGAACTGGCGGCAGTCTTGGGATTGGCGGCAATCTGCCAGCTGGCGGGGAAGAGAATCCACGCTTTGGTCTTTCAGTCATAACAGTGCTATCTTAGCAATATTTCTGAGTCTGTCAAGCAATTCCACGGCATTTGCATAATGAACCTGCTGCCAGGTATCCTTCTTTCGATATGCGAATCCTCTCTGGCATGCAGCCATCAGGAAACCCCCACCTGGGAAATTACCTTGGAGCGATGCGACAGCATGTGGGCATGCAGGAAAAAGGCGATTGTTATTACTTTATTGCCAACTATCATGCCCTCACGACGCTGCGCGACGGCCTAGTTCTTCGCGAAAAAACGCGTGAACTGGCAATGGATTATTTAGCGCTTGGACTTGATCCAAATCGGGCAACTTTTTTCCGACAGAGCGATGTACCGGAAGTTACGGAGCTCACTTGGATTTTGAATACGGTGACTCCCATGGGGCTCTTGGAACGCGCCCATGCCTGGAAAGATGCCAAACAAAAAGGCAAGAAGGGTGAGACCGTCGGACTTTTTAGCTATCCGGTACTCATGGCCGCCGATATTTTGATTTATCAGTCTGACGTTGTGCCGGTTGGACAGGACCAGAAACAGCATGTGGAAATCAGCCGAGACATCGCCACCCACTTTAACAGCACGTACGGAGAGACCTTTAGGCTTCCCGAACCGGACATCAAAAAAGACACAGCGACCGTGCCAGGCACCGACGGTCAAAAAATGAGTAAGAGCTATGGAAATGTCATTGAGATTTTTGCGCCGGCCGATGTTCTCAAAAAACAAGTTTTCGGGATTAAAACCGATTCAAAAGGCGTTTCGGAGCCAAAGGACCCAAAAAACTGTATTCCCTATTTGCTCCTAACCCATCTCCTGAAAAATGAAGAAGTTCGGGAGCTTGAGAAAAATATTTCTACGGGAGGCATCGGATACGCACAGCTGAAAACGAAACTCTTTGAAACTCTTTTGGAATATTTTGGAGAAGCCCGAGAAAAACGCCTTGAATATGAAACGAAACCGGATTACGTCGAAGACGTGCTTATCGCGGGAGCCAAGAAAGCTCGAAAATTAGCGCGAGAAACCCTCGACGAAGCACGCCGAAAAGTTGGTTTATCGCCCTAATTCTCGGCAGATTGCTCCTCCCGGACAACGGTTTCATTTGACCTCAAGTGAAATTTCCGGTAATTACTAATTATGCCGGCTCACAATACAAAATATATCTTCGTTACAGGCGGCGTCTGTAGCTCTCTTGGCAAAGGTATCGCAACCGCATCGATCGGCGCTCTCTTGAAGGCGTGCGGTTTTTCCGTGGTTCCCCAAAAAATGGACCCCTACCTCAATGTGGATCCGGGAACCATGAGCCCGTTTCAGCATGGAGAAGTGTTCGTTACGGATGACGGCTCAGAAACGGACCTCGATCTCGGCCACTACGAACGCTTCATTGACGTGAATCTCACCGAAGCCTCGAGTGTCACAACCGGAAAAATCTACAGTGAGATAATCGCGAAGGAGCGGCGGGGAGACTTTCTCGGAGGAACCATCCAAATTATTCCGCATATCACCAACGCGATTAAAAACCGAATTACGGGGCTCGGAAAAAAAACGGGCGCCAAAATTGTGATTGTCGAAATCGGGGGAACGGTTGGGGATATCGAGGGATTGCCTTATTTGGAAGCCATTCGTCAGCTCCGGTGGGAACTGGGGCACGAGAACACCCTCTTCGTGCATTTAACGCTCCTCCCCTACCTCAAGGGCTCGAAAGAACTCAAGACCAAACCCACGCAAGCATCGGTTCGTGAACTCCGCTCCATCGGAATTCAGCCCGATATTATTATTGCCCGTGCGGATTATCCCATTGAAAAAGAGTTGCTAAAAAAAATCGCGCTCTTCTGCGACGTACAAGAAGAAGCCGTAATCCCTTCCGTCACCGCCAATTCCATCTACGAGGTGCCGCTTTTGATGGAAGAGTACAAAATTGCGCGTCTCATTGCGGAAAAACTCCATCTCGGAAAAGTAAAACCGAATCTAAAATCCTGGAAACAGCTCGCTCAAAAAATTCGCCACAGTACGAAGGAGTTAAAAATCGCCCTTGTGGGAAAATACACCGGCCTGGACGATGCCTATCTCTCCGTCATTGAATCCCTGAAAATCGCCTGCTTCCACTATCAGCGCCGTCTCAAGCTCATGTGGGTGAATTCGGAAAAACTCGAAGCGAAAGATAAAAAGGCATGGCAAGATTTACGTTCGGCAAGCGGTATACTCGTCCCCGGCGGGTTCGGCATTCGGGGAATCGAAGGAAAGATTCTCGCCGCACGCTATGCGCGCGAACACCAAATTCCGTATCTGGGACTCTGCCTTGGCATGCAAATTATGACCATCGAATATGCTCGGCATGTCCTGAAGGACTCAAAAATCACTTCTGAAGAATTTGATGAGACTAAAAAACTGGATCCCAAAGAGTACATTATCCACTTCCTGCCAAACCAATCCTGGCAAAAAGAAAAAGGTGGTACTTTGCGTTTAGGAGTCTATCCTTGCCGCATAAAACCCGGAACCAAAACCTACTCGGCTTACCGCAAATCGGAAATCCACGAACGACACCGCCATCGATATGAAATAAACAATCATTTCCGAAAATCGCTTGAAGCCTGTGGCTGGACTGCCGCCGGCATCTACGCCAAACAAAACCTTGTGGAAATTGCCGAATTGAAAGACCACCCATTCATGGTAGGGTCCCAATTCCATCCGGAATTCTTGTCTCGCCCCCACCGGCCGCATCCTCTGTTCTCTGGATTCGTCGGAGCGGCTCTCAAAAAATAACTATGCCTGCTTATCACTACGTCGCGCTCAACCAAGAGCAGAAAGAGCTTTCTGGCGTGATTGAAGCACCCGATGAATTGCAAGCCCGAAAAAAACTTAATGACCTTCATGTGTCCGTAGTTTCACTCAACGCGGTGGAATCTTTTTCCCGCGATCCCAAAACGCTTGCTGGAAAAAAAACCTTCGAGTTTGAAGCCATCGACAAAAATGCGAAGAAAGTCGTCGGGACCATCGTTGCCGAAACCCCCTTGAAGGCCTACGGACGGCTTTTCGAAGAATACCAGTTGAATATCCTCTCGCTCTTCCCCACGATCTTAAGCGAGGATGAAAAACAGGCGGCTCGAAATGCCGGCATCGACCAAGTGCGACAGGAATACGAAAAACTCGTTGGTCTGGTGAAAAAAAAGATAGAAGAGACGCAACAAATGGAACAAACACAGAAAGCCGAACGCCAAGAACTCATTGAAAAAGTCAATTACACAACCAAACGAATTCAGAGCTTTTTGCAAGAATTCAACGTCGAACTCAAGACCGAACAGCGCGATACCATTCAGTCGTACCTCGATCAGCTCATGCGCATTAAGGATTCAACAAACCTCGAACACATTCGGGCCACCTGCGAAAAAATGCTCAATCATCTCCAGAAACAAGAACTGTTCATTCACGAAGAAGAACGTTTTAAAGAAAGCTCAAAACTCAAAGTAGAAACCACGGAGCTCCTCGGGCAACTGAAGAGTACCGGGCTCAAACAAGAAATCGACATTGCGAAGATGGCAACCCGGTGGCTTGAAAACCCGTTTGCCAAGCCTTTCGCCAAGATCTTGCTCCACTTTTTTAAAGCCCGAAGTCCGGAAATTCGCAAACTTCAAGAACAAATAAAAGTCGTGAGTCACCACATTCTTGAGTATTATAAACTCCTCATTTTTGGAAAAACCAAAGCGATGCGGCTCGAGGCGGGGGAAAGTATCGGAGCGCTGCGAGCTGAAAAAAAACGCTTGAAACGAGAGCTCAAAGTTCTCTTCCTGGCCGAAGAAAACAAGGTCGAAGCAAACCAAATTGGTCCGGGATTTGCGCAGTACGCCGGAACGGGACTCGGATGGGTACTCGCCTTTTACCTCATCTCCTACATGATTGCCTATCCGTTTACCATCAAAAATTTTGACCTCAAAAATATTTCCATTCCACAAGGATTTTATTTTTACCATTCTTCACTGCTCAAAGGCATCACTATTTTTCTCTTCCTCGCATACGGTGCCCTCGCCATCCGAAATTACTGGATTTCACAGTCTTGGGGCGCCCGGCTCCTCCTCTATCCCATCACTCTCTTCGGATTTCTCCTCATCGTCATTAATCTCATGTAGAATAGCCGTGCCTATTCCTATGTATCCGATCCTCTTTGAATTTGGGGTGATTACCGTTTTTTCCCTCTGGTTCTTTATTGCCATTGGTTTCATCGTCGGATCACTCGTATTCATCCGACTCTCAAAACGCTACCGAGTGAGACTTACCCTCCTTTCGGAAAATAGCATCGTGCTCTTCTTCTGGACCTTGTTCGTGTCGCGGCTCCTTTTTATTCTCCTCCACACCGAGCTCTATTTCTATCGATTCCAATTAAAAAATATCCTCAAAATATTTGCCATCTGGGATAAGGGACTTTCATTTTGGGGAGCGGTGTTCGCCTGGTTCCTTGGCATCTGGTACCTCTCACGGCATCGTGAAAATACGAAACCTTCCTCGGCGCTTCGTCTCTGGGACATTACGTTTCCTGCGCTTTTCGCCGGCATGGTTTTTGGCAATATAGGAGCTTTTTTAGATGGAATTAATTACGGGATTCCCACAAGCCTTCCTTGGGGCATGACCTTCCGGAATGCGAACGTAAAGTACATTTCCGAAATCCATCCTACGCAACTCTATGCCGCGATCTATAGCCTCGGCATTGCCTTGCTTCTCCTCGCGCTCCTCAAACGGCTCCGTGGAGATCTTGTCGGTTTTGCGACAGAAATAGGAATCTTCTGTTTCAGTTTCTTTAAATTTCTCGAGGATTTTTTGCGAGGTGATGAAGCCGTAGAGATCCTGTTTCTGCGACTCCCTCAGCTCTTGGCTTTCATCGCCATGATCGTCTCCGGCTATCTCATTTTTGAACGATATCACAATCGAACTGGAAACGATCCAGGGCACATTCTCAAAAATTTTGTAACGCGAATATTTACCACACGCCGGAAACAAAATTCTTCAACAATGTCGGTAAAACCTCCGGAGAATCTGCGAAGTCAAACCACGTGAACTCCTTGTCGAAAGGTATGAGAAATATTTTTTGGTTTTTTGACGAAAACGGAAGAAGCGAAGATGCTCCGTCTACGCTCCCAACTAAAAATATACAGTTTTCAGCATCCTCGTCGCAAAATTGAAGCTCGCCTCTTTCGGTTAAAAAGAGAAAATGAAAGCTTGTTCCAATTCGGGAAAACCATTGGAGCGGATTCATGATGGGAACTTGTCGAACGATTTTCTTCTCTTGAAGGTCATAATGAATGAGGTGCGTTCGGGTAGCATAGAAAAGGCCCCTTCCACCAAGAAAAGCCGCATCCACCGACCTCTCTTGGAAGAGAATGGCCCCGCTGGAATCGGTTACCACAAGAAGATGTTCATGGCCCTGCCCTGTCTGAAGGAGGAACAGAAAGAGACCATCGTATTCTATTACGGTGGTAAATTGCTTTATTTCGTCTGCGGCACTAAAAAATAATGTCGGTTGAGCCAGGTCCCCAGAAACATCCCAAATCCTTCCTTGAGGATCGAGCGCCAAATGTTTCTGGGCTACCTCTGCTATATCCGTAAAAACTGCCGTTCGATTAAAAACCGTCTCTCGCTTCTCGGTTTCATAGGAAAAAAGATGATGGTCCTTCGTAAGTCCCATAAGCTCCTGCTGGGAAACCTTCACAAGTTTTTGAAATGGAAACGGAATCACGAGATCAAAAACGACAACATCACTCGGAGATGAAAAAGGAAACCATTTTGCAACGTGGAGATTTGGATTCTCTAAAAATACCCCGCTCTGAGATGCTGACTGGAATCGCCAGTCAGGGCGCGGTTCTCTCTGCGGAACAGAAAGCACCTGCGAACCCTTCGGCATCAAAAGAATTTCAGGGAATCGGACCACCACATCCTCAGGAACCGTAATATTCTTTTTCCAAGAGACCATGCCCGGTTTCGCAACCTCAACCTGATAAATCCCCGGCGGTACTCGGAGCTCACCGGAAAGGGCAAAATCTGCCGGCTTCCCATCGACGATGACCACCGCATCGTTTGGAAGTTTTTCAAACAGCACGACGCTTTTTTTCACAATCTCCCTTTGGCGCGAATCATACTCGTATCCCTGCGCAAAAAGGATCGTTACGAAAACGATGATGATGAAAAAAAATACACCCCCGATCTGCAAGATTCGGAGAGGCTTCATGAAATTACTTCACTTTTACGATCTTGTACTCCATGAGACCGGCGGGAGTTCCCACCTTCACCACTTCACCAGCATTGCGATCCATGAGAGCCTTACCTACCGGAGAAACGTTCGAGATTTTGTGGTTAATCGGATCTGCTTCTGTGGAACCTACGATGGTGAACTCTTCCTCGGCCTTCGTCTTGCTCGAAAGGTTCTGGATCACCACTTTGGAACCCAACTGCACGAGGGCGCCCTTCTTCGCTCGATCATCAATGATCTTTGCGTATTTTATTTTTTCTTCCAGCTCAAGGATCCGGCCTTCCACAAAAGCTTGTTCATTTTTTGCTTCCTCGTACTCTGCATTTTCCGAAAGGTCACCGTAACTGATAGCTTCCTTAAGACGTTCGGCGACTTCTTTGCGTTTTACTTCCTTCAGATAATTCAATTCTTCTTTGAGTTTCTCAAGACCTTCTTTGGTAATGAGCGTCATTTTATCATCGCTGATGATTGGAGAAGCGGTCTGACCTGCTGGCGGTGGAGGAGTTTGGGAAGGCATAAAAAGAAAAATTACGAATTACAAATTAACATAGGGGCGGATTTTCACACTCGTGGGGTGCTCCTTTAATTTCTGCAAAACTTTCGCTTCGATTTGCCGAATACGCTCGCGGGTCACGCGGAATTCCTGGCCTACTTCCTCAAGGGTGTGCCCCACCCCATCCTTCAAACCAAAGCGCATTTCGATAATTTTTTTCTCGCGCGGGGAAAGATAATGGAGCATCTCATGGATATTTTCTTTAATAAGTTGGCGATTCGTGGCCTCCGCAGGAGAAAGCGCATCATCATCCTCGATAAAATCACCGAGTTTAGAATCTTCTTCAGTTCCGACTGGAGCTTCGAGCGAGACGATATCCTGCGAAATTTTGAGGATGTGCCGAACCTTCTTCACATCCATATCCATTTCAGCGGCGAGTTCCTCGACCAAGGGTTCGCGACCCAGTTCCTGCACAAGTCTCCGCTGCGCATGGGTGAGCTTGTTAATGGTCTCCACCATGTGTACCGGAATACGGATGGTGCGGGCTTGATCGGCAATGGCGCGGGTGATAGCCTGGCGAATCCACCACGTCGCATAGGTGGAAAATTTAAATCCGCGATCCGGATCAAACTTTTCAACGGCGCGGAATAAGCCGATGTTTCCCTCTTGGATGAGGTCAAGGAATGAAAGACCGCGGCCGATATATTTTTTGGCAATGGAAACGACAAGACGAAGATTCGCCTCGGCGAGCTTTTGCTTGGCGGTTTGATCTCCGCGCCGGATGCGCTTGGCTAAATCAATTTCCTCCTTACCCGTCAGAAGCTTCACCTTCCCGATTTCACAAAGGTACATTCGAATGGAATCATTGGCGATATCAGGAAGTTCAACGCTTTTCTTTGGCGCTGCCTTCGCTTTCGCTTTCGCCTTCGTCTTTACCGGCACCACCTCTCCCTCCTCTTCCTCTTCCTCCTCTTCCTTTTTCCAAATGAGCGCGTCCTTCACGTCAATCACCTCAATACCCAAATCCATAAAAAGGGTATAAATCTCGTCCAGCAAAATAACATTCGACTCGATATTGGGAATCGCCTTCATGAGTTCCTGCTGCGTCGCAAATTTTTGTTCCCTCCCTTTCCGGATAAGTTCTTGAACGGCCTTTGGATACCTATCTAACTGTTCATCAGAAGGATGCGTGATGAATTTTTTGAGTTTCTTAGCCATAGAGTTGTTTTTCCCTCTGGAGGAGTTCTTGATACGAATGGATCAACTCGTTCTTTTCTTCTCCAGGCGCTTGCTGTAATTTTTGGATGAGTGATCTTTTTTGCCGGTCGAACTTTGCTCTTCTCAATGTTTTAATCGTTTCTCTCACCTCTTGTTCCACGGCATCAAACGTCATATCGGCTGCCAGTGTTTCCGCGTACATGGCGAGCAGATTGGCCCTACCGCCCAGAGATTGATTATATTCAGTTGAAAGAGATCTGTAAATATTTTGTAACTCAATATCCTCAATTTCTTCTGGTGGCACTAACTGATGTGCTATACTTCTAACCTCTGGATATGTCAACATGAGTCCCAAAAGGTACTCCTCGTTACGGGTAGAAGTGTTGGCGTTTGCAGAAAATGGGAGGTCCGGCTTCGTACGACTTGAAGATGAACTGAAAGAAGGATTTTTCTGCTTTCCCTTGAATCTTTTTACTTCATCGTAGAGCGCGGAAACAGAGAGGCCGAGATTTTCTGCGCACTCCTTCAGCCAAGCATCAAGCTCCACAGAACTCTTCATCTGGCTGAAAAAAGGGAGAAGCCCTTCGATAATTTTTCTTTTCCCCTCAGCGGAATCCTTCTCAACTTCTCCAGAAAATGACTGGAGGAGATACTGCGTTGCCGGCTGAGCTTCTTCGAGGGCCTTTAGAAATATTTCCGGATCTTTGCGTATACATTCGTCGGGATCCTTCGCCTCGGATTTCCACACCACCACACCGAGCGAAAACTCGTGCGTGAAACCTAATTCAAGGCTGCGGAGGGTAGCAAGCTTCCCGGCATTATCACGATCAAAAGCAAGCAAGATACGATTCGTGAAACGTTTGATGAGAGTCAGCTGATCAACCGTGAGGGCCGTGCCGCCACAGGCCACCACATTTTTAAAGCCAGCCTGATGAGCGGCGAGGGCATCCATGTATCCCTCCACAATAACCACGCACTGTTTGATCCGAATTTCTGTGCGGGCTTCGGAAAGAAAATAGAGCAGCGAACTTTTGTGGTAAATCGGCGTCTCGGGGGAATTCAGATATTTCGGTTCATCTCCATCGCGAACCGCCCGGCCACCAAAAGCACAGATGTGTCCGGCAAGATTTTTAATCGGAAATATGAGCCGCATGCGGAATCGATCAAAGCAATTCCCTTGCTCGGTATCGCGAGCAACGGCAAGTCCCGCGGTGAGAATTTCCCCCCTCGTAAAATCCTTCTCCAATAAGAATGTATAGAGCTTATCTCCAGCATCGGGGGCAAAACCAAGGTGCGCGGATTTGATGGTTGCTTCTTTGAGGCCCCGTTTCTCAAGGTACTTCAGTATTTTCTTCCCGTCCGAAGTCTCCCATAGCTGCTCCTCGAAAAATGCTGTAGCTTGGTCGTGGAGCTCCACCAATCGATCGCGTTCACTCTTTCGTTTATGCTCATCGGGAAGCGCGCGCGGCAGTGTGACGCCGGCTTTTTCAGCGAGAAATTTCAGCGCGCCGCGAAAATCGAGGCCCTCTATTTCTTCAATGAATTTGAAGTGATCCCCGCCCTTGTGACAACCGAAGCAGTACGCAAGCTGGCGTTCGGTGCTCACATAAAAACTCGGCGTGCGTTCTTGGTGAAATGGACACAGCGCCTTAAAGTGCCGCCCAGATTTTTTGAGCGGGATGTACTGCGAAACGAGCTCCTCAATCGAAAGTCGGGATTTTATTTCTGCGATGGCATCCATAGAGGATTTTTATTATACCCGAGGTTCTGCCCCACGCCTAATGTCAACGCCGTCTTTCGGCTTCCCTGAAATCATTCGTTGTAAGTGGTAGAACTCAGCCTTCGGTAATCCTTTGACAATCGCAGCATCAATAACAGAACTGGCCTCAGTATTCCTATGCAAAGCGATCAAAGCGTAGGCCAGATTTTTCACGCAATGAACATCCACGGGAAATTTCGCCACTGTACCCGAGGGAGTTTCACGCCCCAAGAGCTGAACCGACTTTTCATACTGGCGATCGTTATTGAGCCCTCGGGTATAGAATCCCATAAATCCTGGCACAGTTGCTAAATTCTTATCGAGCTCGAGCAACCCATTGCAAACCGAGAGCAAAAGATCTCGGCGGCCACGATCGTGGAGAAGACCCAAAACGCTGCGGACAAAACGGTAACTCAAATTTTCCTTAAGACGCGGATTCCTCGCCGAAAAAAAGGTGCGGATAGCTCCGTCGTTGCCATCGCCCAGCAAACGCTCCGTGAATGCGACGAGCCTGCGCGCATCTATATACACCAGTTCGTCTGCTTCGTCGCCATGTTTGACTTCCGGACGAACACCATTTCCTCCTCCCCGGGACTCCATCTTATACTTCAAAAGCAATCTGCTGGCCTCCTCGCTCTCTGGAAATTTTGGAGCTCCGGTTTCATCAAGGAGCACGCCACCTATAGCGCGTGCATTATCTTCCTTATAAAAAATCCTCGCTGCCAAAATACACATACGTTCATCGTCCGGCCACCGGAGGGTTTCTTGTCCTCCTCTCGCATCAAATATGAGAGACCGGGCCTCAGTAAAATGTTTTTGAGACAAAAGTTTCTGCGCAAGAGCCGAAACCAAATCCGGATCATCAGGATCTTTCTCCAGTAATTCTCTATCGCGCTGACAATCTTCGCCCTGTAAAAAAGTGTATTTGTTGGCAAAAATGTTCGCGATGGCTTCTCTCAATGGTTTCAAGAGATAGTCCTTGGCTTCGCCATCTTCATCATCAACTCCGGACATCATTTCGCGAACTCGCTGTGCACCCTCGGGAAAAACCGCGAGCGCACTTAATACATAACCATCGGCTTCGGCAGAAGTCATGTCAAACTCTTCGGGACGCTGACCAGAAGGATAACGGGATTCATGCAGCTCGCCAACTTTTGTCCAATATAGCTGTGGCTGTATTTCGGGTGCTTTTTCTGGCATACACCGGGTATCTTTAACCGTCTGAAGTTATTTTGTCAAGACTTTTTCGCGAAAGAAAAGCACCAATCCAGTGATGGCCATCAAGAGGAGGATTCCTCCGAAAGCGACGAATTTTTCAAAAGTGGAGTGAAGTACGAGTGCGATGAAGGCAAAAACCGCACAGAGAATGTAATTGAAAAAGAGCGCCGGACGCTGCGAAAATCCGCCATGCAGAAGACGATGATGGAAATGAGAAAAATCGCCCTTGAAAGGAGACTGTCTGCGAAGGAGGCGTTTCAAAATTACCCAAAAAGCATCGAGTACCGGAAATCCCATAATAAGGAGGGCCGTCGCGAGTTTCCCACCCGCAAGGATGGAAAGAACGCCGAGCATAAAACCAAGGAACATGGAACCGGTGTCACCCATGAGTATTTTTGGCGGCGGAAAATCAAAAAAGAGAAAAGCAAAGGTGCTCGCCGCCAGCACGGTGGAAATCGTAATCACCGCGCTTTGATCCACAATATGGAATTGCGTCGTGGAGAGAAAAAATAGAGAGAGCTGAGCAATGGTGGAAATACCGGAAGCAAGACCGGGAATGCCATCGAGCCAGTTCATGACGTTCATCATGAGCACGAGCCACGCAATCATGACGAGAGCGGAAAAAAGCCAAATATGCTGGCCAAGGAGGGTCAACTGGATGCGGTCGAGGAAGATCGGCGCGCCAAAAGGATTGTTCACAAGTTGGATTTTTACCCCCGCAAGTACCACGATGATACCCGCGAGAATCTGAACGCCTAAACGAAAAACCGGACTCAACCGCAGGCGGTCATCCATGAAACTCGTAAAAGTAATGAGGAGTCCGGCGAAAATTACGCCAGCAATGGGCTTCGTGATGTCAACAAAAATTAACGTCGTGATGAAAAAAACGATAAAGAAGATGATCCCGCCGCTGTAGGGTATTGGTTTACGGTCGATGCCATATTCATGCGGCCGATCCATGAGTCGGAGTTTTGGAAACACGCGGCGCATGCAAAAAATACCGAGGAGTGTGAGGAAGAAAGAAATGAGAGGCGGCCACAGTTGAACCAAATGCATCGTTCGTATCATACCGAACGAAATCAGAGCGGTGAAGCGTTCTCAACCCGGAAATCTCCAATGGCAGTTCGGCGCAGTTCTTTCACATACCCCCCGCAGCCCAGCGCCATGCCGAGATCATGCGCCAAAGACCTTATGTAGGTGCCCTTTCCGCACTTCACTCGTAATCGGACGAGTGGCCAATTCCACTCCACAATTTCAATGTCGAAGATCTGGATTTTTCGCGGCTCAAGTTTTACCTCCTCTCCCCTCCTCGCCAAATCATACGCGCGCTTCCCTTTCAAACGAATAGCAGAAAACGCAGGTGGCGTTTGCTGAATTTCGCCGATGAAGTTTTTGAGATTTTTTTCGAACTCAGTTCTCCCAACTTCGCGCACCGTCTCGCCAAAGTCTCGCAAAACTCGCACTTCGCCATCGGCATCGTAGGTCGTCGAAACTTTTCCAAATTCAATGAGCACTTCGTATTCTTTTGGCAGCCCCATGTAATGGGCGAGCTCTTTTGTGGCTTTCTCCAAGCCAATAATAAGGAGCCCCGTCGCAAGCGGATCCAGGGTTCCCGCATGCCCCATTTTCCTTATGCCGAGCTTAACGCGCAGTTTACGGATCACGTCGAAGGACGTGATGCCGGAGGGTTTATCGATGAGCAGAATGAGGGCCTGTGCACACATAATTTTTGTGATGGTTGGAAAGAAGTATGGCTGGATTCAAGGCGCGAGGAGCGCAGTGTATCCGATGTGATACACAAGCGACGAGTTACGCAGAAGACGGGCATACTTCTTTCCAACCCGTAGGGAAGACACACACATTGCCCATTTCTACGTCACTCCTCCTTGCTGTACCTTCTGGTACAGCTTCGTCGTCGTTCCTTGAACTGAACAATGTGTGTGTCTTCCATCTATAAAATTATGTGTGCACAGGCCCTCAATTCATAATCTTACGCGCAATTCGCTTCCCAAGATCTCCCTCACCACTTTTCGATCATCCCATTCGATTCGTTTTCCATCAACCATCTGAATCGGTTCGCAGCCTTTGCCCGCGATGAGGACGGTATCTTGCTCTTTCGCCATCGAAAGGGCAAGCCGGATCGCTTCTCTTCGATCGCGAATTTTCCACAGCCCATCGCCTTCGCGTCGACCGCAACCTTGCGCCACCTGTTCAATGATCTGCATACGATTTTCCGTGTATGGATCGTCATCTGTGACCACAATCACGTCGGCGTATTTCGCCGCGACGGCCCCCATTTCCGGCCGTTTGTTTTTATCGCGACCACCGCCAGTCGCGCCAAAAACAAGGAATAATCTTCCTTTCGTGAGCGGACGAAACAACGAGAGCACTTTTTCGAGCGAGTCCACGGTGTGCGCGTAGTCAACAATGACCGGAAACGGTTGGCCTGCGGAAATTGACTCGAGCCGGCCAGGAATCTGTGTCGGTGATTCAAGTCCTTTCCTCACGGCCGTGAGCTTTATGCCAAAGGCGATGGAAACGGCGGCAGCCGCTAATGCATTGAGCACATTAAAATTCCCGGGCAGTTTGAAATCCACGGAAATTTCGTCATTGGGCACTTGGATTTTGAACATGGAACCATTGGCGTGAAGCGCAACCTCTCCGGCGTGCACCATGCCTTTCGAGAGGCCGTATGAAATTTTTCGATCGACCGGAAAAGCTTCAAAATAAGCAATATGCGGCTCCTCCGTCGGGAGCACCGCTGTCTTTTGAACATCAAATTTTCTTTCGCTCCTGCCGAGGTTTGCGAACAAAAGTCCTTTCGCGTGCAGATAATTTTCAAATCCCCCGTGATACTCAAGATGATCGCCCGTTACATTCGTGAGAACTGCAGCATCCACATTGATCCCCCACAGACGCGACTGAATGAGGGCATGAGAAGTAACTTCCAGAATCGCAAACTCGCAGCGAGCCCGGACCATTTCTCGGAGCAAGCGCTGCAATGTAAAACGACCCTGCGTGGTTTGCTTGGTGGCATTGGGCCAAATGTGGTCGCCGATTTGAAAATGGATGCTCGAGGCCACGCCAACTTTGTGTCCTGCCTCCTGCAAAATATTGGCGATCAAATGGACCACCGTGGACTTGCCCTTCGTACCGGTCACGGCAATAATCTTGAGTCGATTCGCGGGAAAGCGATACCAAAGAGCCGCAGCCATAGCCGTGAGGCGATGATAGAAAAGCAGAAAGGAATTTTGCGGGGAAATTTTGTCGCGCAAGGTATTGAAAATACTCATAGCCATTTCAGTAAAAAAGGAAATTTACGATACGGTTGATGGAATGTAGTGGAGCCCATGTGCCCTTCTCCTCTGCGAAGAATAAATCTTCCTTTCGCAGCTTGAGCTATTTTTCTTCCCTGTTTTGCATCGCATCCCCATGGATCATTATCCGAATTGATACAAATAATTTTTTGCGCATGACGGCGAATCGAGCCCCATCGATAAGTCTTTTTTATGAGATCATTGGCGCATCCCGGAAGCCTCTCCATAAAGCCCGAAACAAGAATCGCTTTTTGAATGGTAACAGAAATGGCTTCCAAAATACTTAAAATCAAAGGGGCGCCTGCGCTGTGCCCAATCACAATCGTCTCATCGGAGAAAAAACCGTTTTGAAGCACGAAAGGCAGCCATTTTTTAAGAGTCGGGTGATGGGAACCGGGAAGATGCGGCACCCACACATCGTATCCTCTTTTTTCCAATTGTTTTTTGACATAGGGATACCAAAATGAAGACGGTGAATTTCCAAAACCATGAAGGATGATGGCGTTTTTGAGATTTTTTCTCGCCATGACTACATCACGCTGAATTTGCTTTTTGAGCGCGGCAAGGGTTGGGAAATTTCGAACGGACCTCAGGCGTTTTTTAATAATGATGGTGATGCGTTTTCCGTAGAGATTTTTTTTCAGACCGATGCAGTAAACTTCCAAAGAAGTTGGCGCGGCCGTAGCCGGCCGCGGACCATAGTGAACTGCGCCAAGAAATTTCCCAGCCGGCGTTTCCACATAGGCCGCATAAATACCAAACTTTAATTTCTTGGGGGCGTGGCGTGGACTGAGGTTGAGTGTCGGAAAACCCAACTTTTTGCCTTTTCCAAGCCCTTTTATGACAATGCCAGTAACTTTCATAAAAATCCTATCCGCCGCTCCTCAGCGCTTTTGCAAACTCCACGAGAACTTTTCTGGGATCCGCCGCTCGCGTCACTCCCGAAGCAACTAAGACACCCTTCGCGCCCAACTTCAGAGCCATCTTCACGTCCTCCCCTGTCTTCACTCCTGCCCCAACGATCACCGCCACTCTCGGAATTTCTTGAACGGCTTTTTTGATAATCTCCGGGGAGGCCGTGGATACCGATACATCTCCGCCGATGAGTTCGGGCGGTTCAATCGCTACCGCATCGGGGTTGAGTGCGGCAATCTCTTTCGCTTCTTTCAAATCCCGTGCACACACGAGCGAAAAAAATCCAACTTCACGTGCGCGATTCAAACTGTCTGCAATCTGTGAAAATGGAATCCGTTTTTCCGCATGATTGAGCAGGGATCCGTCGGCACCGGCCGCTTTGAGGGCTTCCGGTAAAATGTGGCCAGTGTACTGTCCATGGGTGATGGCATCAAAATGATGCGCGAGCACTGGAATCTTTACTTGCGAGGCAATCATCCAAATATCCACCACTTGGGGGCAAACGGCAAAATTGACCCCGTATTCTTTTGCGACTTCTTCGTGGAGTTTTGCCAGCTTGAGGGCGCGCACGCCCGTGGCGCTCTCATAAGTCTTAAAATTCGTGATCAAAACGGGAAATTTCACCTCTTCCATCGGCCCATACTATACCACCCAAATTACCCTTCCCCCAAACCTGTTTTTCTGGTATAATTTCTAGATTAAATAAATAGCCAAAAAAACCAAACATGGCACCGCCAGAACACAAAGAAAAAGCCCCCGAAACCGATAAGCGCCCCGAGTTTAAAGCCGAAGCTGATTTTGATGGCTCAAAAGAGTGGAATCAGCAGATTTTGAAGATCATTGAAAGTGCCATGGGCGAGCGGTATCAACATCACATGAATGCTGAGATTTTGACGTACATCACGACCGGAAAGGATTACAAAGCATTCCAGGAACACATGGCCGATATAACCAAGATGCGTCTCGATGCCGGGACGCTCTCGTTTTTTGACAAAGAGGGCAAGGTGATTGCCTCTTTCGATATTGCTCAGGGCATGAAAGAAATCATCCAAATAGCCAAGGAACATGATTGCGATATTTGCCGGCGACGGAGTCGGAGGCTGCGGCAGTACGAATTTCGCAACACGAGTTATGCCGACATGCTGCGGCAGATTTATGACGGCACGGATGCCTCGGGCCGACGTCGCCTCAACAGACCGCCGCCACCCCTTTCTCCTGAAGAAGTTGCTGCGAATGCAAGATTGCAAGAACTCTTCCGCGGCAGGAAAGCGGGACGGGAAATGATCCTCGCGACGGCCGAAAACATGGATGACGAGGAATATGACATTCTCGCGCATGTGAGTCCGACGATTCAAGATGATAACCAGGAAGAATTTGAATCGCACTGGCGGTCCATGGATTTTTCTAACGAAATCGATGACCTCTTCAATGAAGATCCCAATCCAGCAGAAGGGTACCAAGTGAACCCGTTCAACTTGAGCCCGGAGAAGAAGTGGAATCATGAAAAACTCCGCGAGCTCATTCAGGGATCGGGTTTTTGGAATCGAAATGATCGCCTTTATTTCAAAGAAATTGCTGAAGTAATTTACACCGATGATACTGCATTGAAAGATTTGAAGGCGAATTTAGAAAAAGCCGGCGTCCCAAAGGTTGCCACAGACCTGCTGGAAGGCGACGATCTCCAGAAAGATTACAAGAAACTCAAAAAAATGTCGGCGGAGCTGGATGACATGAAAGATCCGAAAGATGTGCCGGAGAAATATAAAAACATCTGGCCGCATCGTGAAAAACTCAAAGCGATCATCCAGGTGCTCGGCGATTACATCGCTTATGGCACGCGGCTCGTGAATTATGTAAATCAGCTGCGATACAACCCCGCCAAAGAAGCGGAAGATCGAGCCCGGCTCATGACGGAATTTGAAATCGGTCCGGACGGATGGATCGTAAATAATCCGAGTAATCGGGTGAAAGAATCCCTTCATGAACTTTTTCTCTACGACGTTGAATCTCCCCGCACCTACAGCTCGGAAGTCTTTCATTGGTTCGGCCTCAAAGCTTGGAGTTTTAAACCGGAAACTCCTATTACCTTTCAAGACTTAAACGGCCAAACCGCCACCGTGAAGGGAGAATGGTTTACGGAGTATCAATCTCCGGAAACGGCATACAAATTGGCGTTTGAACAAATCCAGAAACAGAAACGAAATGATGATGGAACGTGGACCGAAGTTATTGAAGATCAAGATGCCATCACGCATATCAACGACCTCATCCAGTTGGGAATTTCGGCATATGCGGCCATACCAGACCATAGGTCTCCCAAAGAAATTATCGACGGCCTGGAAAAGGCCGGTGTGGAAGTTTCGCCGGGTGTGCCTCTTCACTTCACGGGCCGTTTAGACACGGATCTCGAAAATCTCCGCACAGCCTTGTCGATTAGAGCGCTAGGCGATTTGAAAAAAAACAGCACCGAGGCGCAAAAACTGGCAGCAAAAGAACGACTCCAGTTCGTTCGGCTCGGGTCGGTCATCTATCAAAAAAATACATTCAAAAATCAGGAGCGCGAGCAGCAGGAGCGTGAACGGGAGAAACAAACGCTTACGATAATTACACTTTCTGCGGAGGAAGCCGACGTCATCGTTGAGCAGCTCCGACGGACTAAAAAATTCAATGACGAGAGGCTCGCGGAAATAAAACAAACGTTGATCGGCGGCGTGGGCGTGGTGTTGGGAGAACGTCCTGGCGCCGGGCTCTTCCTCAAATACGAACTCGGGGATGGCTGGAGTATTGACTTCACGGCTGGCGGATTTAAAGGTGGCGCATTCGTGGGTGCAGGCGTTGGAAAAAAATTCGAGGTCAAGGAGGATATCGATGTTTCGGTTCACGCGGGCCCTGGCTACATGTTTGCTGGAGACCTTGGCGGACCCATGATTGGAGCGGGCGTGAGTGTTACGAAAAAATTCTCTGCGGTGAATGTTTCGCTCGAAACCGGAGTCGGCGTTTTGTTTAGCTCGGCCATGGGACCCGTGCCTTCGATTCCCATTGGTGTGGGTTTAGATTGGGGGAAGGAAAAAGAAAAATTCCAAGAAACCGTAAGCAAAAAACAGCTTGAAGCGAAAATCAGTGAAGTGGATGCGACCGGAGATCCCTACGAAGAAGTAAAACGAAATCCGAGTAAGTATCCGCAGCTCGCGAAAATCCTCTATCCCATTCAGAGTCTCGACATAGACGAGGCATCAAAGAAAGATACTTTTGCCTCAGCCTATGAATTGTTTAAAACCGGCCTGAGAAGCGAAGCCATCGATGAATCGATGCCGCGCTGGTATGAACGCTTCATTCCGACGGGAGCAAAACTCGGAGTTGTCCTCGTGGGTGGCATCATACCCGTCCCTTACGTCGCCCTTGAATTTAACTTGTGGAGTCGAAAACTTTTATACCGTGTGGCCAGCCCAGTTTCTCGAGCTCAAGAAATCAGCGAAGCCCAGGCGACCGAAGCCATTCTGAAACACGTGCAAGACGTAAAAAACGTCGAATCAAAAACGCTGCGCACCACGAAGGAAATCGTCCTCGATCCAAAAACAGGGATCCCGATGCTCAAGGCCGAAAGCTCCGGCAGCCTCGACTTTAAAGAGTTCGGTCACTTGAATCGTTTTCAGCAGCTCCGCGACGCTCTCTCTCAGGACGCAAAAATCTTTGTGGATCCAGCGGATATTGAGGGCCAAAATATGGGACTGGTCCTCCTCTCTCCACAAGAAGCGCACGGAAATATTGAGGTTTATATAGACCCGGAATTGAAAGACGACGTCGTACTCGTAACGCGCGGCAGCAAACTCTATTTGTCGGTGAAAAAAGATCGCGCCGTTTACTTCAAGCGTGAAGATCTCACCTATCCTTTCCAGGAACGCGGCGCTACGGAAAAAACCACGATCACCATTAGCGGTAATCCGCACCTCAAAACCGAAGTGGTGAAAGACGCTTCCGGCTGGTATATGGACCGCACCCCGACCTCAGAATGGGTGCGCAGGCCAGCGGTTTCCGATCAAACTCCGGAGGGACGCGAAAAACAAAAACAGGGTAACCTCATGGCGAGCTTCGGTGATTATCAAAAATGGTGGGGAGCAGAAGGCCGAAGTGACCGCCTCGAATTTACGAGCCTTGAGGGTCTTCACGAATCATATGACCGCCTTAATGCCGCGGTGACGTTTAAAACAGAAACGGAAACCGGCCACCTGCGCCTTCGACCGGAGGTGCAAGAAAAAATCAACACCCTTGTAAAAGGAAGCGAGGAAAATCCCCAAAGAGATGCCTTTATCCAGGAATTTAGACGACTTTCCACGGAAGGCTTCGACATGGGCAAAATCACGGCAACATGGCATACGAATTTCCCGGAACTCACCAAATTTATTACCGACCAAATCGGCCAGGGGGAACTCAGCCATGATGAACTCAATGCCGCCATGCTGGCGTTTCTGTCGGCGAGTTTCCTCAATATTCAACAGAAAGGCGATGAGAAAGCAAAAGCAAAATTTGTGGATGCGCTCAAAAAGTTTGAGACGAAAATCCTCACCTCCGTTTTCAATGATTATTACAAAGATAAAATTCCGGATTCGGCCCAGCGGGACAAAAAAGTTCAAGAGGCAGTAGCCTGGATCATCGAACAGCTCCAAAATGTTGATATCACGGCCAAAGGCGATCCTGGTGAAGCCGGCATGCTCTTTGCCACAACCGTGGGTATGGGCGGATTCACGGGTCTTCGCCGCATGATCAACTATTTTGAAGGAAAGGATCCAAAATGGGGCATCGTTGGAAAACGCGTGCTTGATCCAAAACGTACGGATACGGCTGGCGAAGTCGCGGATTTTTGGCTCCAGACACTCTCGCCTTATACGCCGGGAATCCAAAATAATGAAATTCCCAATCCCGATGCAAAGCCTGAGGAATATCTCAAATATCAAGACCAGATGTTTGATCAGCTCCACTCTCCGCTTGTGCTCAAACTTGTGCCGCTCGCGGGGGTCATGCTGACGCCGGTGGAAATGGACGAACTCAGCAAGATTTATGAAGGAGCGCGACGCACCGCACCGGTGCTTATCAGCAAAAACAACATCGGCGCGGTCAAAAAACTTTTGGATTGGTGCGATAAAGTACGCGGGGCGGAACTGAATGGGGAAAAAGAAGTAAAGCTTGATGAAAATTTCAAAATCGTGCTTGCCGACATCAAGGTGTTCATGGGCGTCTATAAAGAATGCGGGAACATTACGGGCTTGATGCGCGAACAATTTGCACTCGTCCACGAAGGGAGCCGGAAAATCTACTTTGCCGGCATTGGTGAAGCGCTCATCGATGTGTACAGCGATTATGACCGGGTCGATTTCAAAGCCATGGCCGGACTTGCGGTGCCGATCCCGCGGGCACAGCGTGTGGCAGCCAGGACTTCGACGCCTGGACGGCCTCCGGAAAAACCAGAAACGCCGCCATCGGAGGGCGAGACAACGCCAACCCCGACGATCCCTACGGCCGAGCCACTTCCAACGCCAGAACCAAAACCAGGAGCAGGAGTTGGACAAACATCTGGTGGAGGAACTGGACAAGAAGGCTCAACCACAGGCGGAGGTGATACCTCGGGTTCTTCCGGAACGAGCTCCGGGGGAGAATCGAGCGCTGGCGTTTAAAAAATAATATATGAACAAGAAAAATCTTACCATCATCGTCATCGTTGCTATCCTCTTCATTGCAGGATTCCTTCTCTGGCGCGCCTACTCCGGTGAAAATTTGAACGTAACCGGAGGAACCGTTGATGCGCCAGCCATCTTCCCCAACAGCTCTGCCGGAGTATAAATCTATGAAACATCACAAAAATAAAATTTTCTTTGGGCTCTTCATCGCAGCAACCTTGCTCGCCACTTTTATGCTCAACGGAAGCACTAGCCAAGCGGTTGCGGTTTATCAACGAACCTGCGATCTTGCGGTGTATCCATACAATCCTCTGGCGCCGTCATCGACCACGGGTGTTGCCGCGCAGGGACATGAGAATCCCCTCCTCGAATCATGCAACGAACACCTTAGTTATCCGAATGCCTATAATCCTCAACCGCCTCGACCGGAAGATAATCCCATTAAACCGGGATCCGAAGGCTTGCGAATTCCCATCGTAAAACATGAACACGCCTACTTTAATGATTCCGGCGATCAAAATTATTATTACAAAGCCGCAGTCGATAAATTTGAAATCACTATTCAATCTGACGGCTACGACAATCTTCCTCACGACCAAATCGGATGTTTTACGCCGCTTCCATTAGGATATTCGGGGAATGCCAGCAACCTCTACGACTGCCAGGGAACGGTCAATGATTTGTATGGAGGAACCACGGTAACAAAATCAATCGGCGCTTCCACCATTACCATCACATGGGATTTTGGAAATATTGTTCATGCCAACAGACCCATCATATTCGGCAACAATGGAGTTGGTTTTGTGATTTATGACAGCGTTAATGGAAATCGGACCGTTGATTTAACGAATCCGGAAAATCGAAAGTTTGAATTCGGGGCGAACTTCCTCACGCGTGA